>Ga0307514_10002998_pt1 | contig 16712 bp, 15 predicted proteins | sample 16_EM_MG_FD_203088 | JGI IMG/M metagenome (GOLD analysis project Ga0307514, IMG submission 203088) | Populus trichocarpa ectomycorrhiza microbial communities from riparian zone in the Pacific Northwest, United States - 16_EM | ecosystem: Host-associated > Plants > Roots > Unclassified | place...
CAAGCTGACGTTGCCGCGTTGAGTGGGCAGGCAGTGCTCGATCCTGGCGAATTGCTCTGGCGTGATCTCCATGCCTGCAGTTTGCCGGCCCAGCGATTACGGATCAATAGTGTTAACACGCCCTAGGTCAGGCACTGGCGTGCCGGCAGCAACCACCGTAAAGGTGCCTGTCTGCCCAGCATTGATGGACACACTGGCCGGCTGCGAAGTGATGCTCGGCGCCACGGGCAATGGCGTCACCGTGAGCAACGCTGCATCGCTCGTCGAAGTCCCCAGCACGTTGCTGACCACCACGCGATACAGCGCACCGCTTTGGCCAAGTGTCACGTCCACCAGCTGCAACTGCGCACCTGTGGCGCCGTTCACCGGCGTCCAGCCGTCGGCGCCAGCGGAAACCTGCCATTGATAGGAGACAGACGTACCGGTCGCCGTCACGTTGAACGTGGTGCCCTGCCCTTCGACAACGGTTGCAGGCAGGGGCGACACCAGGACCGTTGGCGCAACCGCTGCTGCATTGACCCGCAGCGTCACGGCGGAACTGATCAGTTGCCCATCGCGTCCCGTAAGTGTCACGCGGTACTGCTGGCCGTTCATGGCCATCGTGGCGCTGTCTACCTGATAGCTCGAAGAACTCGCGCCAGTGAGGTCTGTCCACCCCTGGCCTGCATTGACCTGCCATTGATAGCCCTGCACGTTGCTGGCCGTCACGCTGAACTGGACTGGCTGGCCCTCGGTGACGGCCTGATCGATCGGCTGGGCGCTGATGCTCAACACCGCAGCGGGCGCTGACGTTCCTCCACCACCTCCCCCACCGCCACAGGCGACCAACAACATCGGCAGGCACAGCAGCCATGCCCACAGGCACTTCTTCATCTCAACTCCCTCAAAGCCCATGGCACACGCAGTGCAGGGCATCCCCTTTTGAATGAATGCGCGCTTTCTGACCCGTTGTTTTTGTGTGTCGGCACGGCTGCGCGCGGCGAAATCTAGCATCGGCGCTGCGGCGGCGCTTGCGGCATGCCCCCCCATACTTTGGGGAGGTGGCTGCCTAGAAAATCACCAAGTCGCGCATTACTTCACGATTCTTAACATTTGACCGTGCATCGAAGCGCGCCCCGGCTCAGGTACTGGATCAGGTGACACAACCCCGCGCATCCACCGCCCACACCGCCTCGACCACCCCGTCGCTCAAGCCCCCGCGCACAGCGACAAGGTGGTCGTGCAGGTTGACCGTCGGGTCGCAGTGGCCCGGCACCAGCCAGACGATGTCGCCGAGCTGCGGCAGCACATCGGCGGCGGCCTGCGGCGCGGGATGCAGGATGCCGTGTTCGTCGCCGCCGTTGGTGACGGTCAGGTCGCTGCGTTGCCAGACGGTTGGCAGGCCGCTGTCGATGGCGTAGGTCTTGTGGCCGGCGTCGACGACGGCGTGGGCCGCGCCGCGGCTGATGACCTGGCTTTTGATGAACAGTGCCTGCTCGAAGACCGGGGCGCCGGGGGCGGGTTGGTTCTCGGCGTAGTCGCGGTCCATGAAGAGGTAGCTGCCGGCTTGCAGTTCGCCCCACAGGCCGCTGGCGGCTTCGAAGGCGAAGCTGCCGGTGCCGGCACCGGTGACGAGCGGGCAATGGATGCCGGCGGCGGTGACCGTGGCCTGTGCAGCACGGGCCAGCGAGGCGGCGTGGTGGATGGCAGCCTCGCGCTCGGCGGCGCTGCGCAGGTGTTGCGCGCGGCCGTGGTAGGCCTGCAGGCCGGCGAAGCGCAGGCCTGCAGAAGCGTGCGCGACGACCTGCTGCGCCAGCGCGCCGGCGGCAGTCGGCGCCACGCCGCAACGGCCCTGGCCGACATCGACCTCGACGAACACGTCGATCTGGCTGCCGGCGGACTGCATGGCCAGCGCCAGCCGCTCGACGCCGAGCTTCGAGTCCACGGCGATGGCCAGCGTCACCCGGCCGGCGAGTTCGGCCACGCGCGCGAGCTTCGCCGGGTCGATGACCTCGTTGCTGATGAACAGGTCCGTGATGCCGGCCGCCGCCAGCGCTTCGGCCTCCGAGAGCTTCTGCACGCACACGCCGACCGCCCCTGCGGCGATCTGCAGCTTGGCAATGGCGGCGCACTTGTGCATCTTCGCGTGCGGCCGCAGGCGCAGGCGGTGCTGGCGCGCGAAATCGGCCATGCGCTGCAGGTTGCGCTGCATCGCGTCGAGGTCCACGACCAGGGCGGGCGTGAGCAGGGCGGCGATGTTGTCGCCGGGTGCGGGTGGGGTGCAGGGATGCTTGTTCATGCGTCGTTCGGACAGTGCTTTGCCAGCAGTGTGGCAGGCCTTTCGCGGCATTGGGGACAATGCAGCCTCGGCGCGCTGGCGCTGGCCTTGCCCTGCAAGCATTCACTGCTTTTCGACTGAACCTCTTGACTCCACGCCCCGGCATTGGCCGCCTGCTGTACTTGACAGCCTTCCTGCTGGCCCTGGCATGCAGCAGCTTCGCGGCGCGTGCGACGGCGCCACCGCTGAGCGAGTTCATGCACATCTCGCGCACGGTGACCGACGGGGCGCCGGCCGACATCTGGACGCTGGCGCAGTCGCCGACCGGCTCACTGTGGCTGGGCACCGGCCTGGGCCTGTACCGCTTCGACGGCGCCCGCTTCGACCGCTACCCGCTGCGCGAGGGCCAACGGCTGCGCTCGACCAACATCAACGCCCTGAAGGTGCTGCCCAACGGGGACATCTGGCTCGGCCTCTATACCGGCGGGGTGGTTCGCCTGCGCGACGGCATGGTGACGGCCTACGACCAGGCGCAAGGCATGCCGGGCGGCCGCGTGCTGCGCATCGTCACCACGCCGGACGGCGCGCTGTGGGCGGCCGCCGGCGAGGGCCTGGCGCGTTTCGACGGCCAGCGCTGGCAGCGCATCGGCAGTGACTGGGGCTTTCCTGACGACGGCGCCGACGGCCTGCTGACCGACCACCGCGGCGTGCTGTGGGTGACCACATCCAACACCTTGTTCTACCTGAAACCTGGCGAGCGCCAGTTCAGGCCCACCGGCGAGTGGCTGATCCACGAGCCGGTGATGGCCGAGGACGGCGCCGGGCGGCTCTGGGTCTCGGAGCCCGCAGGAGGCACGCGGCCGCTGCCGGACTACGCGCAAGGCGCACCGCTGTCGTCTGCGCTGGCCCAAGCCACCGCCACCCACGCGGCGCTGCCTGCCAACCCGTTCCTCCGTGTCAAGCAGATGCTGTTCGCACGCGACGGCAGCATGTGGATGACCGAGTCCGGCGCCGGCGTGCGGCGGCTGCGCGACCCGTCGGCCATGCCCACCGGCCAACGCCTCGCGCCGCAGGATTCCGAACTGTTCTCCGGGCCGGACGGGCTGGCGTCCGAGGTGGTGGTGCCGCTGCTGGAGGACGGCGACGGCGACATCTGGGTCGGCACGAACTACGGCCTGGAGAGCTTTCGGCACATGCGGCTGCACCCTGTGGCCGCCTTCTCGCAGGGCGTGCCGGGCCGCCTGGCCGTCACGCCCTCGGGCAGCGGTGTGCTGGTCGCCAATCGCAACCAGACCTTGTGGCTGGACCCGCCCAACCCGCCTCAGGTGCGCAATGAGCGGCACGGTGCGCACGCGATGATGCAGGCCCCCGATGGCGCGCTGTGGGTGCTTGACGACACCATGACCCGGCTCCAGGGCGGACAGCGCCAGCTCGTCGACTTCACGTCGGTCGCCAGCAGCGTCTCTGAGCGAGCCTTTGCCCCTGACCATGCGGGCGGCGCCTGGGTCTCGCTGGTCGGCAAGGGCGTCTACCACGTCACGCCGAACAGCGTGCGGCGCGAACAACGCATCGACAACGGCGGCCCGCCACCGACGGCGATCACGGTGGCCGACAACGGCGACACCTGGTTCGGCTTCGACGACGAGGTGGTGCAGCTGGCCGGCGGCACGCTGCGCCGCTACGGCAACGCCGACGGGCTGTTGACCGGCCGCACCACGGCGATTCACGTCGGCCGCGATGCGATCTTCGTGGCCGGTGAGTCCGGCTTCGCGCGCTTCGACGGCCGGCGTTTTTCGACCGTCTCGGCCGAGCGCGACGATGCCTTCGGCCATGTCTCCGGCATTGCCGAGACGCGCGACGGCGACCTGTGGCTGAACGGTGCGCGCGGCGTGGTGCAGGTCAAGCCGGCCGACCTGCCGGCGATGTTCGAGCAGCAGCCGCCCCGCCTGAATTACCGCCTGCTGGACTGGCACGAGGGCCTGCCCGGCATTGCCCAGCAGGCGCCGCTGCAGTCCACGCTGGTGCGGGACGCGCAGGACCGGCTGTGGTTCGCGACCAACCACGGCCTGGCCTGGCTGGACCCGGCCGAGCTGCCACGCAACATACGGTCGCCGACAGTGGAGATCCAGCAGCTGCGGGTGGGAGACGTGCCCCATGCACCGGTGCCGGACCTGCAACTGCCGGCCGGCACGCGCAACCTGGCGATCCGCTACACCGCGCTGACGCTGGCCGTGGCCGACCGTGCGCGCTTCCGCTACCGGCTGGACGGCGTGGACAACGACTGGCAGGAGGCCGGCACGCGACACGAAGCCACCTACGCGAACCTGGCAGACGGGCACTACCGCTTCCGCGTCGTGGCGGCCAATGGGGACGGCGTGTGGAACCCGCAGGAGACGACGCTGGACTTCCGCATTGCGCCGACCTGGCAGCAGAGCCGGCTGTTCGCGCTGGCCTGCGGCGTGGCGCTGCTGCTGGTCACCGGCGGGCTCTACCTGCTGCGCGCGCGGGCGATCGCCCTGCGCGTGCGGCGCGAGCTGCAGGTGCGCCACAGCGAGCGCGAGCGCATCGCCCGCGAGCTGCACGACACCTTGCTGCAGAGCACGCAGGGCCTGATCGTCAACGTGCAGGGCCTGGCCTCGACGCTGCCGGCCGATGCGCCGGTGCGGCAGCAGATCGAGACGCTGCTGGACAAGGCCGACGACGTGGTGCTCGAAGCCCGCGAGCGGGTGCGCGACCTGCGCAGCCCGCAGGTCGACGGCACCGAGCTGGCCCAAGCGCTGGAGGCGCTGGGCCGCGTGCTGGGCTCGGGTTCGGCTGCGCGCCTGCGCGTCACCACCCAGGGCCAGCCGCGGGCGCTGCAGCGCAAGGTGCTGGACGAGCTGTACTGCATTGCCCGTGAAGGCCTGCTGAACGCCTACCGGCATGCAAATGCCAGCCAGATCACGCTGGTGATCGCCTACGGCAGCGACGGGCTGCTGCTGTGCGTCTGCGACGACGGCATCGGCCTCAGCCCGCAGGTGCGGGACCGTGGTGCCGCCGACGGCCACTGGGGGCTGGCCGGCATGCATGAACGCGCCGCACTGATAGGCGCCCGCTTGACGCTGGCCAGCGAAGTGCCCACCGGCACCCGCATCGAAGTGCGGGTGCCCGCACTGCTGGCCTACGAGGACCCCGGCCTCGGCCACTGGCTGGCACCGCGATGGCTGCGCCGCCGCCGGGCCAGGCAGCAACTGCACAAAACCCGGGCACCCCAGACAAAAGCCTGACGCGACCGGCACTTGGCGCCACTGGGCACGGCTTTGACACAGGCTTGTCCACAGCCGCTGTGGACATCGCCAGGCCTCATTCGGCGGGCGCTGACTGCTCGAAATCGCCGCGCGCCTGCTGCAGCGGCTGCCAGTCCGCCAGGTGCAGCAAGGTCCAGCTGCTGCCCCAGCCTGCCAGCAGCGCCACCGCCAGCCGCAGCAACAGCGCCAGGCCCTGCGAGCGCAGGTTGCCGGCGGACGCCACCAGTGCGCCCATCAGGCCACCGGCGAGCAGCCCGCCCACGTGCGCGGACTGGTCCACGCCGCTGATCAGGCTGCCGGCCACCAGGTTGATCAACACCACTTGTCCCAGCGCCCTGCCAAAGCCGGCGCCCAGCCGCGACGGCTCGCGCTGCAATTTTTGCCAGGCCAGCGAGGACAGCAGCGCGCCGCACAAGGCCATGATCCCGCCCGACGCACCCGCGCTGACGACCATCCACTGCGCAGGATGGCCGCCCTGCACATACTCGCGCAGCAGATGCCAGCCGAACCAGCCGCTGCTGGCGCAACTGGCCGCCCAGCCGCCGGCCAGGAAAACCAGCAGCAGGCCGCTGCGGCCGAGCTGGCGCTGGGCGGCAGGGCCCAGCAGCCACAGCATGTACATGTTCATCGCCAGGTGCAGCAGCCCGCCGTGCAGGAAGACGCTGGCACCCAGCCGCCACAGGTCGCCGGTCAGGCTCAGCAAGGCCAGGTTGCCGCCCCAGGCCAGCATCTCCTGCGGCGAGCGCTCGATCAAGGACTGGCCGGACAAGGCCTGCACCAGGTACAGCACGACGTTGAGCAGCACCAGCGCGGCGGTGGTCAGGCCCACGCGCTGCAGGGCCGAGGGTGAAGAGGCAGTGGTCATGGCGTGGTCGCAGGTTCAAGCAGGGCCTGGCGCAGCGCGGCCACGTCCAGCCGGTCCAGGTAGCGCGGGATGTTGCGCCACAGCGTGTGGTAACCGTAGCCGCCGCGGAACATCTCGTGGCGGGCGGCGTCCTTGTCCCAGCCTTGCAGCACCATGCGGTAGGCTGCGGCGACGACACCGGTGCGGTCGGCGCCATGCCAGCAGTGGACCAGCACCGGGCCACGCTGTTCGGCGGCGCGGATCTCGCGCAGCGCCAGCAGCACCTTCTCGTCGTCGATGGCCCAGGTGTCGATGGGCACGCGGACCTGGCCGATGCCGCTGCCGGCCAGCGCACGCTCGTCGCTGTTGAAGGAGCGGAAACTGACGACCGTGCGGATGCCCAATGCGTGCAGCGCCGGCAGGTCGTTGCGCCGGGGCTGGGCGCTGCGGTACAGCGTGGGCGTGATGCGGTGCAGGTTGGCCAGTGCATGCGGCTGGCCGGTCAGCGGATCGGCCCAGTCTTCCGGCCGCACGCCGGGCACCGCGTAATGCTTCTGCTTGGTCCGCCGGGATTCACGCTTCATGTGCGGCCCTCGCGGCGCGTCCGGTGGCGCAACGCGACGATCAGCGCGGCGCCACCCAGGCCGACCCAGTAATCCGTTGGCGCAAACAGCAGCCAGTGCTTGTGCCAGGGCACGTGGGCCGGGTTGAACTGCTGCCAGCCATAGGCAGGGTTCAGCACGAACCACAGCCAGTCCTCGACGATCCAGAACGTCATCAGGCCGGCCAGCGCCAACGCGGCGTCTCGCCAGCCGAAGCGGCCGTTGAAGGCCAGTGGCATGAAGAAGACCAGCGCCATGAAGCTGAAGACCCAGGCGTGGTAGCCGGTCATCGCGCGGCCGCCCCAGAAGATGTCCAGCAGCCAGTGCGACTCGATGCGCCAGGTCGGCAGCGCCGCGGCCCAGCCGGCCGGGCCTTCAATCTGCACCACGACGTTGGCAAAGAAAAACGCCACCACCAGCACCCACAGCAGGTAGACCAGCGTGCGGCGCAGGCTGGTGTCGTTGGGCGCACCGCTCATCGCCCGAGCACCTGTTCCAGCACGCGGCGCGCGGCCTGCGGCTTGCCCAGCGCCTGGCTGGCGGCGGCCATCTGCCCGAGCTTGTCCGGCATGGCCATCAGCCGCGCCACCTTGTAGCCCAGGCCGATCGCGTCATAGGCCAGCCAGGCAGCGCCCTCTTCGAGCAGGAAGCCGGCGTTGTGCTCTTCCTGGCCGGGGATGGGCGACACCAGCAGCATGGGCTTGCCCAGCGCCAGGCATTCGGAGATGGTCAGCCCGCCGGGCTTGGTGACGACCAGGTCGGCCGCGGCCATCAGCCGCTCCATCTCCTGCGTGAAGCCGATGGCGACCAGCCGCCCCGGCACGCGCTGCGCCAGCGCCTGCAGCGCCGCGTGCGCCGCCGCGTTGCGGCCGGCCACGGCAATCACCTGGAAGTCGCAGCCCGGGCCTTGCAGCGCCAGCACCTGCTCGACCATGCTGGGCAGGTCGCCCACGCCGGCGCCGCCCGAGGCCATCAGGATCACGCGGCGCACAGGGTCCAGCCCGAGGCGGATGACGTTGGCGCCGCGCGCCAATTCAGGTGCCTCAGGTTGAGAGAAGCCGGGCATGACCGGGATGCCGGTGACATGGATGCGGTCCTCCGGCAGGCCACGCTCGCGCATGCGAAAGGCCACCTCCTCGGTCGCCGCGAGGTAGCCGGCCATGCCGGGCACCAGCCACATGTTGTGCAGGTCGTAGTCCGTGACCTGCAGCCAGATCGGCGCGTCCAGCCGGCCCTTCTGCTGCTCGCGCATCAGCAGCTCGGCCGGCAGGAAATGGGTGCAGACGATGGCTTTCGGCCGGGCCTTGCGCACCTCGCGCAGCAGGTCCCCGGCGCTCACGCGCTCGATGGCGCGGCGCAGACGCTGCGAGGTGGCGCTGTGCGGCGTCTCGTCGGTCTTCTGGTGCAGGTAGGACCACAGCTCAGGCGCACGGTTGACGAGCTGGATGTACCAGTCGGTGTAGACCTTGCGGAAGCCGGCGGCGACGTGGGCCATTGCGTCAACATGCGTGGCGCTGCAGGCCGGCTGCAGCGTGGCCGCCGCAGCGGCCAGCGCCTGCGCGGCCCGCACATGGCCGTTGCCGGCGCTGACGCTGAGGATCAGCAGGTCCCGGGGTGTCGAGGTGCTCGGTGTCTGGTTCATCAAGTTGCTTGGCGCATGCGCCGCTGGCGCCCTCGCTGCGGGCTGTGCGGGGGATTGTGACGGGCTCCATGCCGTGGATTTGCGCAGACTGTTCCGGCGGCCCTATGATCAGCGCACCATGAAGCCCTCGCAGCTGCTTGAACTTCACCGTGAAGCCTTGCGCATCCTTGTTGCCAAACAAGCCCGCCTGCGCAACCTCCGTGTCTTCGGCTCCGTCGCCAGCGGGAAAGACACCGAAGCCAGCGACATCGACTTCCTGATCGAACCGCTGGATGGCGCCTCGCTCTATGACCTGGCTGGTCTGCACGTCGAGCTGGAAGAACTGCTGGGCGTGAAAGTTGACCTTGTGACCCCCGGAGGCCTGCCGAAACGCTCCCGTGACCGCATCATCAGCGAAGCCCTGCCGGTATGAATCAGCCCAGGCTGCTTGACTACCTGGATCACATCGAGGCCGCACTTGATCTCGCCGACAAGATCGTCTCTGAATGCGACGAAGAGGACTTCATGGAAGGTCGCTGCCCGCTGCATGACGCCGCTGCAGTGCGCCAGGTCGAACTGATCGGCGAGATTGCGACCCAAATCCGCATTCGCTACCGCTCGCTGATCGATGCCCACCCCGAGGTGCCCTGGAAGACCATTTGGGACACGCGCAACCGCTGGATTCACGGGTATTTCAATGTGGACCTGAGCATCGTGTGGCACACCATTGCGCGTGATCTGCCATCCTTGCGCAAGGTGCTCGCCCCGCTGAGAGCCACAGCACAGAAGATCGAGCCGCGCTGCGACGAAGAAGGCTAGCCAACGCGGAAAGCACCTTGGCGACGCCGCGGCACGGCACGGCACGGCACGGCACGGCACGGCACGGCCTTGAGCTTGACCAACAGGTTCATCCCCTCGACGCCCAGCCTTGCAACCCGGCGTCGCGAAGGAGCAGCCTGGCCCGGTCTGGCCGCTGTCGGTAAAATCCGAGGTTTTTTCGATTGGGAACCTTGAACGGCAGCAAGGCGCAAGTGACGCGCCGCCCCCTGGTGACCGGCTCGGCGTTGGTGCGCCTGCTGGCCGCGCTGACGGACGCCGCGGACGTGCCGGCCTCGAAGGCAGCCTTCGCCGAGCGCCTGAGCGGCTGGGTGGACTGGCGTGACGCGATTTCGCTGTCTGCCGCCTTGAACAGCGCGCCCGCGGTGGCGCCAGTGCCCCCCACCCGAACCCGCGCCCTGCCGCCTGCCACCGCGGCGGAGCGCGAATACCGCCGCGTGCGGGCTGAGCTGACGACCCTCGTCGAGCAGGCCCCCGCCGGCAAGACCGAGCCCCGCCCGTTGAACCCGACCGCTGCCGCCAGGCGCGCCGCCCCCGAGGCCGCTGCGCTCGACTTCCCGTCCTACCGCCAGCGCTACCTCGCCGCGCAGCAGGCCATGGACACGCAGATCGGCACGCTGCGCGAGCGCCTGCAGGCGGCCCTGGCGACCCTGTCGCCCGAGATGGCCAGGCTGGCAGCGCTGGACGTGGCGATGGCACCCATCATCGGCGCGCAGGAGCAGGCGCTGCTGGCCAGCCTGCCCGCCTCGCTGGGCGTGCATTTCGAACGCCTGCGCCGCACGCAGGCCGCCGAGGCCACTTTGCAGACCGAGCCCGAAGCCACGCCGTCCACCGCGTGGCTGGACCATTTTTGCCAGGACATGCGCGCGCTGCTGCTCGCCGAACTGGACCACCGCATGCAACCGCTGGAAGGGCTGCTCGCCGCCCTTCGCGGCTCGTGAACAGATTGCCATGAACAGATTCCTACGCCTCGCCACCTTCGCTGCCGGCCTGGCCGTTGTCGGCTGGATTGCCGCCGGCTACCTTGGCACCAGCCTGCTGGCGCTGGCCGTCACCATGCTGATCGCTGCGTTCTTCCTGATGGGCGCGCTGGAGCTGCGGCGCTTCGAGCAGGCGACCGCCGGGCTGGCGCAAGCGCTGGCCGAAATGCCAGCGCCACTGCCTGAACTGCGCCCCTGGCTGGACCGCGTGCCCACCGCGCTGCAGCCCGCCGTGCGCCGCCGCATCGACGGCGAATCGGCTGGCCTGCCCGGCCCGGCAATGGCGCCTTACCTCGCGGGTCTCCTGGTGCTGCTGGGCATGCTGGGCACCTTCCTCGGCATGGTGCTGACGCTGCGTGGCACCGGCAGCGCCCTGGCCGGCGCGGCCGACCTCGCCGCCGTGCGCGATTCGCTGGCTGCGCCGGTGCAAGGCCTGGGTCTGGCATTCGGCACCTCGGTGGCGGGTGTCGCCGCTTCTGCTGCGCTGGGGCTGATGTCGGCACTCGGCCGCCGTGAGCGAGTGCAGGTGGCGCAGCTGCTGGACAAGCAGATCGCGGACAGCCTGCATGTGTTCTCCAAGGCCCGCGCGCGGGACATCGAACGCGACAGCCACCGCGAGCAGACGCTGGCACTGCTGCAGCGCCAGACCGAGCAGATGCCGGCGCTGGTCGAACAGCTGCAGACCATGATGGCCACGCTGGCGCGCCAGGCCGAGCAGGCCAACACCCAGCTGCTGGCCAGCCAGGAGCGCTTCCAGGTCCAGGCCGGCACGGCCTACGCCGGCCTGGCCGCTTCGGTCGACAAGACCTTGAAGGACAGCCTCACCGCCAGCGCCCGCGCGGCCGGCGACACGATCCAGCCCGTGGTCGAAGCCACGCTGGCCGGCATTGCCCGGGAAACCCGCGCGCTGCATGCCACGCTGGCGGGCTCGCTGCAGCAGCAGCTGGACCAGCTCTCGGCCCGTTTCGAAGCCAGCAGCAGCCGCGTGGCCGACACCTGGCAGGCGGCGCTGGGCCAGCACGAGCGCAGCAGCCAGGGCCTGAGCGAGGCGCTTGGGGCCTCGCTGACCCGCTTCACCGACACCTTCGAGCAGCGCTCCGCATCGCTGCTGGACACCGTGGGCCAACACCAGGCCGCATCACAGCAGGCGCTGGCCGCCGCGATGGCCGAGCTGGCGCGCGACAGCAGCGCCTGGCAGGAACGCCTGGCCAGCACCGCCACCGGGCAGATCAGCAGCGTGACCGCGCGGCTGGACGACACCGCACAGCGCGTGACCGACGGCTGGCAGGCAGCGTTGGCCCAACACCAGCAGGCCAGCGAACAGGCCGCGCACCGCACGCAGCAGGCCCTGAGCACCGCCGCGGCCAGCTTCGAGCAGCATGCCGCCTCGCTGCTGCGGACCGCCAGCCAGGCGCATGACCAGCTGCAGTCCGCCTCGGCCACGCAGGACCAGCAGCGCCTGGCCGCCATGACGCAGGCGCTGGAACAGATGGCCGCTTCGCTGCGCGCGGAATGGCAGGCGGCCGGCGCGCAGACGCTGGCGCAGCAGGCGCGCATCTGCGAGACGATGGAACGCACCGCGCGCGAAATCACCACGCAGGCCGAGACCCACGCCGCCAGCACCATCGCCGAGATCGGCCAGCTGATGCAGGCCGCGGCCGAGGCGCCGCGCGCCGCCGCCGAGGTGATTGGCGAGCTGCGCCAGCAACTGTCCGACAGCATGGCGCGCGACAACGCGCTGCTGGAGGAACGCGCGCAGGTGCTGGAGACGCTGGGCACCCTGCTCACCGCCGTGAACCAGGCCGCGACCGAACAACGCGGCGCGATCGATGCGCTGGTCGAACAGTCCGCCGGGATGTTGGCGCGCGTGGGCGAGCAGTTCGGCGCGCAGGTCGAAACCCAGTCTGCCCAGCTGACCGAAGCTGCGGCGCAACTCACCGGCAGCGCCGCCGAGGTCGGCAGCCTGGGCGAGGCCTTTGGCACCGGCGTGCAGCTGTTCAGCGACTCGAACGAGAAGCTGGTCTCGCAGTTGCAGCGCATCGAAGGCGCCTTGAGCAAGTCGCTCTCGCGCAGTGACGAGCAACTGGCCTATTACGTGGCCCAGGCGCGCGAGGTGATCGACCTGAGCATGCTGTCGCAAAAGCAGATCATCGAGGAACTGCAGCGCGTGTCAGGCAACCTGGCCAGCGCGGAAGCCGCTTGATGACGAGCGACGAACTGGAGATGGACGCGGGGGTCGAGGCGTCCGCGCCGGTCTGGGCGGTCTTCGGCGACCTGATGGCCGGCCTGCTGGGCGCATTTGTGCTGATCCTGCTGTTTGCGCTGGCTTCGCAGCTGGAGCTTGCTTCGCGGCTGGAAAGAGAGGTCAAGCAGCGCCAGCTGGAAACCCAGCGCCGCACCGAGCTCGAGCGCGCGCTGGCGGTGCCACTGGCCGCCGGCCGTGTCACGCTGGACCATGGCCGCATCGGCATTTCCGGCAGCGTGCTGTTCGGCTTCAACTCGGCCGAGCTTCAGCCCGAAGGCCGGCAGCTGCTGAAGAGCCTGGCCGCACCGCTGGCGACCTACCTGCAGTCGCGCGACGAAACGCTGATGGTCAGCGGCTTCACCGACGACCGCCTGATGCGCGGCGGCAAGAACCAGGTGTTTGCCGACAACTGGGAACTATCGGCCCAGCGCGCACTGACCGTCACCCGCACCCTCATCGAAGAAGGCGTGCCGGCTTCGGCGGTGTTCGCCGCCGCCTTCGGCGCCCAACAGCCAGTGGCCTCGAACGACAGCGCGGAAGGCCGCGCGAAGAACCGCCGCGTGGAGATGTCGCCCACGCCCAAGCCCTCTCGCGAGGCCGCCCCGTCGCCATGAGCGAAGCGCTGGACGCCTTGCAGGCCCGCGGTGCGGCGCGGCGGCTGCCGGTGCGCTGGCAACTGCTGCAGTCGCTGGCGCGGCGTGCCGCCGAACATCAAGGCGCCGCGCGGCGTGTGCTGGATGACAAACTGGCACGGCAGCTCGCAGCCTGCGAAGCCGAACTGGCAACGCGCCTAGCCGCAGAGGCCGCGCCCCTGCAAGCGCCAGCGCCCAGCCCGTTCAAAGCCTTGATGGCCGGCATGGCAGAGCCCGCGTCAATCGCCTCGCCGACCGGTGCGCCGACGCCCGCGCGCAACGCGCCTGGCGAGCTGAAGGCCATGCAGCTGTTCAAGCGCACCTGGTCCCGGCTCAGCGCCGACCAACGCCTGGCGCAGTCGCTGGCCTCGTTGCCGGACAACGCCGGCCCGCTGAACTCGCAGCACCTGGTGCACCGCTCGCTGCACCTGATGCGCGAACTCTCGCCGGCCTACTTCGAGCACTTCATTGCCCATGCCGATGCGCTGCTGTGGCTGGACCGGGTGAACATCAGCAACGGCCGCTGAGCGCGGGTCGCACGCCGCTCAGGCGAACCGTTGCAGCTCGCCAGACAACAGGACTTCCTGCCCCTGCGCCAACGGCACACGCGCGGCCAGCGCACGCGCCACGCGCGCCGCGTCAACCGGCCGGTAGTTCGCCGGAATCAGCGGGCCCAGCCAGTGACTGACGGTCTCGGCGATCTGCTCGCCGCGGCGCAGCGGCTGGCCCAGCGCCACACGGTCGCCGACCAGCATGGAAGGCCGCGCGATGACCCAGGCGTCGAAGCCCACGGTCGCCAGTGCGTCTTCCATCTCGCCCTTCACGCGGCTGTAGAAGACGCTGGCATTGGCCTTTGCGCCCATCGCACTGACCAGGCCGGCACGCCGGGCACCCGCAGCCCGCGCCGCGCGGGCCACCGCCAGGTTGGCATCAAAGTCCACCGCCCGGAACGCCGGCTGGCTGCCAGCGATCCTGATCGTCGTACCCAGCGCCAGGTAGACCTCGTCGACCGAAGGAAGCGGTGGCAAGGCAGCGAAGTCCACGACATGCGCGCTGAGCTTCGCGTGCCTCGCCGCAAGCGGGCGCCGGACCCATGCATGCACCTGCATGACCGAAGCATTGGCCAGCAGCAGCGCCAACAAGGCCTGGCCCACCAGCCCGGTCGCACCGGCGATCAGGACCCTGCGGCCGGGATCCACGCGAGCTTCATCCGTCATGACAGGCCTCTGGTCAGCAAAGAGGCCGATGTTAGGCGCTTGGTGCAGGCCGCTCTGAGCCGGCCTGCCTGGCTTCACTCGCCGGTCGGGTGCGCGACGACCGGGCAGTCCGGCACATAGCCCGTCGGCAGCGCCGAGGGGTAGTGGTACAGGTCGAAGAAGTGCGTGAAGTTGGCGTAGCCGTTGTAGGGCCTGCTCTTGTGGTCGTATTTCTTCGCCACCCCGTGGCAGGCCACGTCACCGGAACCCTTGGCCTGGTACGCGGCAGACAAGGCGACACCGAAGTTCGCGTCGTGCAGGTCGAAGTAGTCGGCCCAGACGGTGCCCGGGCGCGGGTATTGCGCGCGGCAGTTGGTGTCGCTGTTGTCGCTGCACCAGTGCTGCAGCGTCACGCTACCGTGGCTGATCGGCTCTTCGTCGTACATCACGCGGATCGGCGGCAGCGTGGCACCGGAAGTGGCCGCTTGAACGTCTTCGAGCGCGCAGCCGGCGTCGTAGCTGTCAGGCAGGTTGTAGTTGTCCGGGTCATTGACATAGGCGCTGTAGTCCTCCGGCAGGATGAAGGTCTTCTTGACCTTGGCCTTCTTGTAGCAGCTCTGCGCCTGGTAATCCCACACCGCGCGCACCGTGCTGCTCTCTGCACGCCAGGGCTTGCCGGGCACGGACGCCGCAGCGTCGGGCCGGATCGCCCACAGCATGTTCAGCGTGCCGCGCGACTGGCCGACCAGGAACACATTGGCCGGGTCGATGTGAAGCTCCGCCGCGTGGTACTTCAGGTACTGGACGGCGTCGCGGATGTCGGTGTTGCCGGGCAGGTCGGTGGGATGCGCGGGGTCGTAGGACGCCGTCGGATGGCGGAACTGCAGCGATGCGACGGCATAGCCCGCCTGCATCGCCGGCACCAGCACGCTCTGGAAGATGGTGGACTCTTCGTAGGGCGCGTTTTTCGCAGCCCGGAAATCTTCGGTCATGCCGGTGGGATGCGTCCAGATGATCAGCGGGCGGACGACATTGATGTCGGACGTCGGATACCAGAGGTCGGCACGCTGCACCAGGCGGCCCAGCGTTGGCGCCGGTTCGTACCAGTCCTGCGCATCGCCATAGCAGTAGTCCTGCGCGGTCCAGAAGGTGTGGGTCTGAGGGTTGCCGTTGTAGTCGAGCACGGTGCGGCTGACCTTCTGGGGCGTGGGCACCGCCGTCGAGCAGGCGATGTCGTCCGCGGCGAGCGCAGCGTGGGCCAGGCCCATGCCGAGGGCCACGCCACACAGCAGGCGAGTGGGGAAGAACAACTTCGAAAACATGGATCCTCCGATGCGAAATTCGCGACTTTAGGAGCCGCTGTTTCGCGGTGGAAGCCCCGCTTGCCCTGGAAATCCCCGTCCCCCCACGATCCACGTAAGCAAACGCTTCAGGCCAGGCACCGCAAGCCAGCGGCGGCGGCGCTGAAAACCCAGCGGCCAGGGCCTGGACCTCTGCCACCGCACCGGCCCGCGCAGTCTGCGTCTGGACCGGCCACTTCGAGTTCGACCCACAGGTGCGCGGGCGGCTGGTGAAAAGCCTGCCCACGTCGATCCGCACGCGCTCCCGCACTGACGGCCGGGCAGCGCGACTGCCGCGGCAGCCTGAACGCGCTGTTGTTGTTTTCATTCGCTTGCCTCAACGGCGTTGACAAAAATAGTAAAGACTATTTACAGTCCGACCCAGTTCAACGCAGCACCCGAGACTTCATCGTGACCACCACCTCTTTGTCCCATCGCCATCGCGCCCACGGCCTTGCCGTGTGCCGGCGCGTAGGCGGGAATGCAGGCAGTCACGCGTACCAACCATCGAGTTCGCGCCCGCAGCTGAGCTGGCTGGAGGATTCGACGCATCCGGGAGAGGACCGCGCATAGGCGCGAGTCCTCGTCGCTCTGCACGCAGAGGCCCGGTCACCCGCAAAGGTGCCCGGGCCTTTTTTTTGTTTTTCCAATCGCTCAACGGAGAGCTGCCCGAGTGGCAAGGGGCCGGCTTGCTAAACAAGGGCAACGCTGAACAAGTCCTGCATGCCGCGCTGGCGAGAGAACGGGCCGGATCGTAGGCGCGACGCGAAGGTCGGGCTCTCTGCCCGACGCCGAGCGGCGCAACGACCGAGGCGGCCCGTTATCTCGCCAGCCCTTCGGGGCGGTTCAGGCGGGCGCCCGGCGTCGTTTC
>Ga0307514_10002999_pt1 | contig 16710 bp, 11 predicted proteins | sample 16_EM_MG_FD_203088 | JGI IMG/M metagenome (GOLD analysis project Ga0307514, IMG submission 203088) | Populus trichocarpa ectomycorrhiza microbial communities from riparian zone in the Pacific Northwest, United States - 16_EM | ecosystem: Host-associated > Plants > Roots > Unclassified | place...
CCGGCGAAACCCGCGGGTTGACGGGTACGGGTCCGGGTTTGGCCCGCCAAGAGTCTGCGGGTCGGGTTTTTGGCCGGTTCTGGAACCGAACCGACCCGTTTTTGCGGTCCAAACCCGGACCGCTGGCAGGTTACCCGGACCCATTGCTAACACTACCAGTGACATCAGAGCAGTCAAGAGAGAAGGTCCAGTCTGTGTCCCCTTCACAGGTTGAACAACTTGGTATCTCTTCTTCTGTCTGAGCCACCAGGGCTTTGTCGGATGGAGTAGCATTGGACATCGCGTTTCGTTTCGTTGCGTTTCCGTCAGCCGCTCGTTTGCTCAATTGGTTTCGCACGTTTCGTTTGGCCCGTTTCGTTTCGCTTGTTTCGTTTCGCTTGTTTCGTTTCGCTTGTTTCGTTTCGCTTGTTTCGTTTTGTTTTGACCCATTGGAGAGAGAACTGTTTCGTTGCAGTATGTGGATATATGACTGTGAGAAAGGAGAATCTCGCGTGGAACACACCTACAATCTAGTCTAAAATCTGGGCGAAACTTGATGCGGCTCTGCTCACCGAGCCGAAAAACCTCGCGAAAACCGCCACAGCGTGACAGCCTCATAGCAAAAGTCATTGGCACAGACGACTTTTTGCAGATGGCTGTTGCGCAGCGGCACATTCAAGTTTACCACTCTCTTAGATTACTACTCTCTTAGATCCCGGTACCCCCCCCCCCGGGTGTTGTCACGCAAAATCAACAAGTGCCCTTTCATCCATCCACCCTTCCGTAGTGCATACATATTTCCTGTCTTATAGCATGATATCAATGAAAGTTCGACAATGGCAATGCAGAAAGATTAGGAGAATGAGAGTTTGAACCTCTTAGATGTCTTTTTATATCCGATTTTTACTTTAACGTCAGGTCTCATGATCGTGCGATCCGCTGATCATAGAATCCGCTGTCGACATAGGCGTAGATGGCTTGTAGTTTGGGGGTGTAGGGAAAGATCTGGAGGGAGAATCGGAAGGATGTAGAAGCATGCCGTGAAGTTGGGTTTGAAGAAGTCGTGCCCACGGTTTCGGAGAAGAATTTAGATACGCACGCCACTGGGTCTTTCTCTAACGGAGGGAGACTGTTAACGCTGCTGCCTGGCATGGTGGCGGTGATAATGTGGTGAAGTAGGGGATGTCGTTCTTCGTTGTTAGTGCACCTGACCCTGTTGTGCTAGGCAGAGGGGTTATTTGCTGGCGAACAATCCTTGTCACCCACCCCAAGAGAAGTGGAGCAAAGCAAAACAGGCAGAAAATGGCCATTAATTTGATATTTGGTGTGACATGTGCTCTCGTTCCCAGATTTTCTCATCGCTCACAAGCTCGCTCCTCAAAAGACGGCTGGTTTCCGAGTGCAGGTTACATGTATGTTTAGCTGAACTAAAGTTTTCATGCCAAACATTCTTGTATTTGATTTAATAGAAGGATGAAAAACTCTTGGAACAAAATTCTTAGTTCCTAAACGGGTCCTAGCAGATTCAACCTTTCAATTGCGCTTCTAGCAATTGAAATCACCACCGACATAAGTATATTTCGCAGCTCTAACAACAAGAGGCGTGTATGTTTGATTTCGCCAGTATATGATAGCTATACAGCACCACCGGATCAGACTTCCGCGTCAAGAGTCGCTATAAGTATCTCGTAGTTACGCCTCTTCGTTCTCTCCAGCTTCCATATCTCTGCTGCACATCCCGATATCTCCACTTGATAGCCGCTATGTATAGCTTACAAATCTCCCTACACAGTTAGTTAGTGCACTATAGCATCATGCATGTCGCCGCCTCGCCGCTTGCGCCTGCCAAAAGGTAACATGATTGCACGCAGAGTGCCTGACCAGCCTGATGTCGAAGGCTGCAGGAGCTGTACTTATATGCTGGAGGTGCTACAGACCGATTCTACTCCCCTTACCTACACAGAGGCCCAATTAGAAACAGTGTGCGCTACGACAATCAGTGAAGACGCTGCAGGGTCCTTTTTCGGTGTTTTGGGCGGATTATCTTCTTGTCGGAGATCCTCGTGTCCGTCTTAGATTACAGCTTGCGCGCACATGCGACCTTTTCGCAGATCGCGTATAGCACTCGTTTCCGACCGACCATGCCTCATTGCTCGCGCTAGTAAATGGTAACCTCCGTGTACGTAGGCTGGACACACCCACCCCCAGTAACAGGCGTTATCTTTACCCCCGTAGAGCATGAGAAGGTCCTTGAGTTCAAAACCGCGGGAACATTTCACCCTCTGATACTTCCCAATCCATCCCCTTATGTTCGCGTTGGTGAGGCCATTCTCTGCGGTTCCAGCCTGTGGTGACTATACGAACCCAGCTACCTGCCAAAAGTACGTAGGTGTCATTAGCCTCGCCCATGATGGGGATTTTTCAGAAGAAAGAAAGAAATGGAGTTACAGAGTAAAATAGTTGTCTCCATAGCCATCGGAACTGTGCCCCTCGCTTTCTGTGCGAATAATCCTCCCTCAATACCGACGCAGCATATCCGCACGCCGCCTCTCTACCGGTCCTGCACGCGCCACCGCTCGCATTTGCCAACCGATCATACGCGAACGCAGAAGCCAAACCCATTATCTTGAACGCATCACACCGCTTACTGTGTGATCACGGCGGAACCATGAAATACTACCCCTTCCACTTACTCCGTCGACTCGCGATTGGAGGCTGTCGTCGCGACGCGTCGGGATAGCTTGTGTTGCCGAATCGAGAACCTCTGCCAACTTCGAAGTTGTGATGAGCTCGTACGTACTCCGTAGACTCGCGATGATGACGATAATAGACTTCTGTTGGTAGGCTCGTACGTGTACGTGCTCGCTATAGTTCAGCCTGTGGTGACTTTACGAACCCAGCTACCTGCGGAAAGTATTGTGGTTGTTAGCCAAGCTCCCATTTCTGTCTTCGTTCATCGAGAAAGAAAGGAATGAGTTTTGCAGAGCCTAATAGTCGCCGCGAGATTGTATTGCATGTGAACATTCAAGCGTGGTTGCTATGATGGTAGATGTAGCTGGGGACTTTGCTTCTGAATAACACAACGCACAAGAATATGGCAGCGTTTGTAATACTCTAGCAGAAACAAAGCAATGAGGTTGGGGAATGAGATCGCTGCAAGTTTTGATGGAAACAAACGTTCGTACTGGGGGAGGGGGTAGGTTGATGGAGGTGAAGTTTGAGGTTCAAGGGTGTGAGAAATGTGTTGTCTCGTCCTCAGCCTCCTACCATCTGTCTGCGACGCCAACAACTTAGCTCATTCCTCGCATGGATTAGCGCACGCTGTGTTCCTCGGTATGTACTTGTTACGACTTGATATAGCTACTACAACTGAATTTTATAACTACAACCTCGACAAAAGCGTATGACGGTGGTTGCGATCGTACCTTAGACTATTTGCGCTGAACCTTACTACCAATCACGCTCATCTACTCAGCCACGCTCAGCCACTCTCATAGAATGAATAAATGCGAGAATACCAAAGCCTCCTAGGACTGTCTTAAACAAGGGACCGCGGATTTTGTATGTCTGCATAACGCTGCTCAATATATAATATATTTACAACCTTTCATTCAGAATGCCACCCTCCCAGTCGCAACCTGGTTCCAGCAAGCTGCTTAAACTACTCTCTCCATTGCCACCGTATTTTCTCCTCCTCCTCCTCCTCCTCCTCCTCGTGCTCATCACCATCCAGCTGGATGGCCGCGGCGTCGCTGAGCGCGCCCCCTGGCACTGCAAATGTCATCCTCTTCTTTATGGGCGTCATGGTCGCTATCCTCGTCGCCATCCTCATTCTCGCCGCATTCTCGTTGCCGTTATCATCAATCCCATTTTCGACGTTGAAAGGAATATCGAAGGTAGTGTAGACTGGCTTCCGGATCTTTAGCTCTCGCAGCAGTGCTTCAATCGCTGCCTTGTTAATCGCAATTCCACGCGTGTCAACCGGGGCGGCTAGAGCGCTATTCACTCCCTTCTCACGTAGGATGAGGTCGTTGACAGCTGCACCTATGAAGTTATATACCTTCTTCCGATACGGAAAAGGTAGACTATTCCAGGTATTCATTAGCTGCGCGTATATATCTGCGTTATGTTAGTGCAATGCCGCGCATTGCAAAACCAATACTCACGGCCATCATTATCTCGATTGAAGTAATACTCCCACTCCGACCTTTTCCTGGCGTTTCCTTTGTCGTAGTTTTCGTTTTTCTTGGGGGGGGAGTCCGCCATTCAGTTGCCACTCTTTGAGTGCATGATGCAAAGCTGTGCATGTCAAAACAAGCAGTGTCGCGGGCGTCCGTTCTCGCATCCAATCATAGAAGCAGTGGGCACGCTTACCGCGTTTACGTTTGCGCTGAAAGAAATGGGAATACAGAAACTGTGGAATCTCCTCCGCAAGAATGTAGCTAGCTCGTTCCTGAAAGCCAGATTAGCGATTTTGAAAGCAGTGGGTACAATGGCACCTGGGGTGCATTTGTGCGGTCGCACTGACGCACTGCGTACGTATGACTATTGAGAAGTTCATCAATGTGTATGCGACGCTGGTCGTCGTCTTCGAAACGGTGCAAATTGTACAGACTTCCAACACAATCCCTTGCCTTCTTGATCATATGCGATCTGACAGAGTTGCAACTATTTTTGATCTGAGATCCACCGGTGTTCAGTCAATGCATATACAATTCAGCAAGAAACCTAACTATCTTAAGAAGCTCCTTCTGCCGTTCTCGGAGATCAACTGTGACTCCTTCTTGCCTGCATGCCTCCAGCCACATATACTCAACTGCCTGCAACATGCGAGAATCATTGTGTCAGTGTGTGTGTGCCACTTGAATCGTGTAAACTACCTATGAGCTCAGGCTCTGTTGGAAATGGTAGATCGGTGAGCAGATTCTTCTCCATCATCCGACACGTCGTCTCGAGTACTGCGGTAACTCTAAGATCGCTAGGTGCGAAGACGCTTCGACTGCTGTATCGTTTGCTGCTAGCTGATGGACTCAACGGCGTATTTGGGGTAGGAAATGCTTCCGTGAGAGGTGGAGACGATGGGATAAGTTGCGAATCTGATGATGATGGGTGTGGACTCCCGAGATGACTGAGGTTGGTCGCTGAACGAACACCAATTGATACGACACTGGCGGCTGGCGAAGTCGAAACCGATGATTGATTCGTGGGAGGTACTGCATTTAACGCGGGAGTAATGCGAGTAGGTGCCGATATAATGGGGTGTAGATGAGTAATCAGCACCTGGCGCTCGGCGAGCCGATGCAGTGCATATAGTCGAATTATCGATGCTTGCTGCGGATGCAACGCAGATCGTGGAACCATCGACGCCTGGCGCTGTGGGAATCGTAGTCTTCGTTCGCTTTCGCTTTGGAGTGTCAGCCTGCCCAGCTTATCTCCGCTTTTTACTTTTTGCAGCGTGAGGCATTGGGCAGGCAACAATTGGAGCGGCCAGTGTCGCTTTCAGAGCTGAGGATCCTGCGTCGTGTAATACCCTGGCCCTGGTTGCTCGGGTCATTTAAGATAAGACTGAATGGCAGAAAGGCAGAAAGGCAGAAAGCGAATGCAGAAGGAGAGTGCGGAAAGAGGGTAGGTGCAGTTGAATGATGTCATGTTCACGAAATTTGATGGGATGTGGGCGTCGCTGTGCAGTGCAGCTCCGAAAAGGGGTGGATTCACACCAACGTGATATTCCAAATTCCAAGAACTCCTCACGCATTACTCCTCACCTATCATAATAGTTTCGAGTATGCTACTAAAAATACAATGAATAGAACGACCTGACCCAAACTCTAAAGATTTAAACTCGAATCAAACTCTAGCTCGCTCAGTATGGTAAGACGTAGACTCGGCGTTTCCAGCAACGAAGTGCTAACCGGGATTAAGAGTATCCATATCGGGCTTAGTTAGAAATACAAACATTTTGAGCCAAAAGGCAACTCCCGCCCTTCCGCCCAACCTCTCAACTCCGTTCGACGACTCCACTCTTGGCAACGCATCTCCAGGCGACACATCCAAACGACATAGCTTCTAGCGGTGGGCACCTCCTGATGAGTTTCATGCTCTCCTTCAGCCGATGCCGTTCCAAATCAAGAAACCAAGCAATAATATACGAAACAATCAGATACCCGCAAAAACCAAACACTAAAAAGAAACCATCTTATTCCTCGTTACTGTTCCAACAGATAATAGAAGCCATTCTGATCATTCAAACCAGTGAGGCAAATACTCGTTTCAGCGAGGAGAACCTACATCTTCTTAGGCAATGGTACTGATCCAGCAGTAGGAGGATCCTTGATGTACTTGTTATCAGCCAACCAAGATACTTCGTCTGCTCCAACCACGGTATTCTCCCAATTGGCATAAAAGCCCAAAGCCCTGGCCCTGATAGCCTGCAGCATTCGTGTCTGTCGTATAATCCTTTTTTGAACGAGGATTTCGCGCTTCTTGAGGTTTTTTCGACTCCAGGGCAGGGACCTTGGCTTAGCCTTGTAAACCGCGTCCTCATCATCCTCGCTTTCCGGGATATCATACACTACCACGTCGGGAGCAGGCAGTACTTCATCCTGGTGAAAGAATGGCCGGTTTCCCGAAATCGGCGTATCCGATTGTTTTGAATCCTTGCCAGACGGCAGTCGATAGTAGACGACATACATCGTTCGATCAGGGAATGCTTTCGTTCGAGCAATCCATCCTTGGAGGGCATGATCGTCATGTAGCAGAAATACCTTATCCTTCTTGGGACCTTTACCTTCCTGCTTCTCACTTATAACTCCCCAGATGGCACGGATCGTTCTCGTCGAATGGGGCATCGCGGTCGTCAAGGCTGCTGCTAACTTGGGTATCGTGATGTCAGCGATATCGATGGAGGTCAGTGTAACGATGAGGGATTCATCCTCCACGGGCCACAAAAACGGAAATAGGCCGGCATTATCCTCCGAGCGTAGGGCGTCCTCCGGCGAGACGTATACGGCAGTAATTGGCACAGTTTCTAAGAACTGGTGTGAATTGACGATCCGACGTTTCTTCTGCTCGCTGGGAGATGTGTAAGCATCACTTTCCAAGTCTGTTGGACGGTCACGTAAGTTGTTGCACACATAATGCCAATATCGCTCACCTGAATCGAGTGTCCTCTTTCCTATACCCTTGCCCTTGCTCCTGCCTCCAACCCTTTCTACCCGTAATGCCTCTTGGGTGAAAGTCCAGGGCTGCAATGCATTGACGGACATCCTTGGTAGTTGACCCGTCCTTGTGTCGTCCAACTTTGCTGGACAAATGTTTCAATTGCTCGATATGACGCGCGAGGTACCGTAGGAAATCTATCCATTCTTGCTCACTGCGTTCCTTCTTCTCCGTGATTCCTTTACTCATGGCATAGGCCTGTATCTGCGACCTGACGAGATCGTCCGTTCGACCTTTGGTAGTTTGACGTGGATCGGAAACGCCCAGCTGATCTGCAACCCAATCGGTGACGTTGATGTTTTGGGCTGCTGCCCATTGACGAATTTCCTGGCTTGCCATATTGCAACAGGGGTGTTAGTCGTTTGGAAGCGGGAATTCGGCGTTTGATATACTCACATTATTGTACTAAAAGTCGATATAGAAGGCAGTTGCTTGTGTGTAGTGATTTGCTATAGAAATGATAGCTACGTAAAGTGTGTTGGGGGGAGATATATCTGCGTTGAATATGTACTTAAAATGTGGGATGAGAACTGAATGCGAGATATGGGAATCTAGGCTCTTGAGAGGAGGAGACGGGGTTTATACCCGGGTCCAGATTAAGGATCAGACGCTCCTGTTCTGGTATTGCATTTGGCTAGTAGGGCAAAGGGGTGAATGTTGCAAGTCAGTGCACTCTAGTTCTGCTGTTATTATTCCAGCCGCGTGATATTCAAACTGTGTGGCATGATCATGTCTTGCTAGTTCTGTGCGGGTACCTGCTACTTTGAAGAGGAGCGTCCGATCCTTTGCCGGAACCCCGGCCCTTGATCTCACGTGATTTTATACAAACTGAAATGGTGAGGCTGATCTAAGTTGAGATCACGAAAAAGTGAGGTGAGACATCACTCCACCAAAAATTCAAATTACCTCTAGAGAACTGAGCTTTTGGGGGTATTAGTTTACATCTACCTGGGTCAATGGCAAGTTTTTTTTAAAGAATTCCACAACATGTGCAGCCTTGTTTTTGTTTTAATCATACAGTATTCACTCTATTTAGAGTATGACAGCCCCTTAACCCCCCCCCGCACTGCAGCCTTAACCCGACGCTGATCCAGATTGTTGCAACCTTGACCCGGTCACTTTATACGACAAATTTTGCCTGACTCTCTTAGTGACCAATATAAACTGTATTTCCTTTCCATGCAAACCCAGCTCAAACCTGTGGTGTTAAAATTGTCACTGTGAACTTTGTATGGAGCGATGTCTCCAGGCTCTCTCACAACTCCGTTCCCTTCCATTTTCATCTTAGAGCAATTGAGAGCCAGATTCGAGACCAATGCAAAAGGGAGGCTATTAACGGCGGTCGTAATGCCGTTATCCATATATGACCGTAGCACAACCGCCCGGATACCGTTTTGACGGTTGGCAGACGGCCAAAAGCCTTTAACAATGGTTATATGATGACGACGGTCCTATAGCCATTGTTAAAACCCCCTTTTTTCATACAGCAGGGAAGAATGAAATCGGAGTGATTTAGTGTGAGAATTGAATGTAATTAACCTCGCGTGAACAGTTGTCTATATGCCGCCCATAGAATCAGGGACTAACTAATGAAATGGTCAAACCCTCTTCCTCAAAAAACACTTCTCTTCTCATTCAGAAACCCCTACACTCCCGGTTTCGCCTTCAATACCGGAGTACACATCAGTAAATGTAGTCGGTGGTTTCCGGCGTCTCATGAATATGCCTAATGAATCGTTGTCTATCGGGAACTGCGACGGACTTGTCATATTTTATATGCACTAGGCCGAATCTACCATCACCATCCACAGATCAATTATCGCCTTGGTCATTGAGCACGAACTTAGCACCTCGAAGAGTATTGAACGGAGGCACTCAGAGAGGTTACATATTATGGTTCCTGGACTGGGGGAAATGCGCAATGGGTCGAGTCGAGTCATCAATTCTCTTGAGGAGACATTGAAGATATGTACAAATAGTTGACAATCATTAGAATCTTCGAACTGGGGAGTAATTCAGAGAATAGATTTGTCCCTGTGCGTTTTTGTGTGAACGTACAGAAGAAGATGGATGAGATTAGATTAGACGGATTAGATGGCGCTCGGTTAGATCCGCTGTTAACGTTGCGACGTTAGTTGAGCCTCATCACTTGCGAGCGAGGCTCTGGCGGCTGAACACGAGAAAATAGTCGCCAATAGAGCCCAAGATTCGCAAGCTGTATCTTTTGCTCTATATTGATCATATATTTGTTGTTACTCGTGGTTGGAGTCTTTTTGCTTACCTTCCTATCTAGCACCATTACAACTCTTCACTCGGACTCAATCGCTCAGAGCTATAACATGACGTCAACGAGCATTAGTCTCGTTTCCAGCGTACTAGGAACGAGACTAGACGAGCCGTGTGTGTACCTGAAGACTCACATCTCCCACAATTTCGCCGCCCTCCGCCCCGTTTGTGGTTGCATGATGTGTTGGAAGCGTTCGATAGTTCTCACCTCCGACGGAACAGCGAGTTTGTTGGTAGGTCAATATCTCAAAACCTGTTTTACCCCGCCATCCATCTGGTTGTTGATCTGCAAGCTTTTCGCTTATCCTCCTCGCCTCCTGCAGCCCTAACAACAAGGGAGTTCATTGACAGCTCTACGACAACTATGACGGATGACCATGATAAACCAACAGAATTACACTGCCGCGCTCAGGCCCCGCTTATCTCCCCACCGCTTACTCCACTTGCCAGGGTCTTCTCGCCTCACAACAAGAGAATTTGTCGACGGCTTCACGCGGACGACGACACCGGCACTGCCGAGAGCTTGAGGTTTTGCCGTTCCTAGCCGCTGACGATTTGCAGGCGGTTGTTCCTCCTTCTCACTACCTTCGAGTCGATCGCTACTCTAACATCGATTTCTACACATGACCTCCGGTCAACAAGCTAGCTCGGGCACAATGACGATACACTCTAGGCAGCTTTGCTTCTCCACTCTTTATTCCGCTGATGATTTGCAGGCTTTTTCCCCCTGCTCGCCTTCTATGGCCCTTACAATAGTGAATCTTTCGATAGCTCCACGCAGAAGACGATACGCCGATAAAACAACAGTGCCGAAAGCTTAAAGTCGGTTCAGTTCCCACCGTTGCTCACCGCTAATGATTGCAGAGTTCCTCTTTCTCCTTCTCCCTTGTCTCTGAGTCGGTAGCTGCTCGGGTTTCAATTACGTTTACCATCTTCGGATAAGCGAGCTTGTCGACAGCTTGCTACCGGCTACAATACACCGATGAATCCATGGAAAGTCTATGTACTTCTCCGCTGCTAGCGGTTACTAGGTTTTTTTGCTTTCTCCTCGCTTTGAAAACCCTCACTACAGCCGAGTTTTCGACGCCTCGCCGACAGCTTGAGGTCAGGAGATTCCCACCATTTCTTGCCGCTGACGATTTAGAGCCTTTTGTTTCTCCCCGCTTTCGACTACATTCAGCTCCTTCGAACAAGCAGGCTCTATACCGATGACAATACACTGCCCATTCTACACTCCCGGGAGCCTGAAGGTCTGTTTAAGTCCAACGTTCCTAGTCTCTGACAATTTTCAGGCTGTTGTTTCTATTCCTCGCCTCCCAAAGCACTTACAATTGGCAAGCTTGTCGACAGCCCCAAGGTTACGAAGATACTACACTACGAGGAGCTCAAGGTCGGTCTACTTCCCGGCGCTGACGATTCACAGGCTGCTATTTCTCTGCCCTCCTTACCGCCTACAGCTCTCGGTTGATCCTCGTGACACCACTGCTCCACCTCATCCCCGGCCAAGTTTCGTCGACACTTCTTCATATTCTACCTTGTGGGAGCAGCCGCCGCGTGTTACCCCCAGTTGAGCAGGATCTTTCGGGTCTACTCTTTCGTACGTTTTTTGACTCGGGAAGGCCGTTTCTTACTGTGGAGCGCAGTAGCTTTGGGTCTACTTTCTGGTGGGTCTACTTTCTGGTGGGTCTACTTTCTGGTAGGTCTACTTCCTCATTCACTGGTTACTGTCTTTCTGTTCGTTGCCAGTTCGATTAGTTTTCGTTCCTCATCTCGCTGATGATTTATTTCATCGAACAGATCTCGACTTCAATTATGGCGTTCCACATTTACCAGTATTTTCTACTGTCACTCGACCTTAAAAGCAGGCGGACGAAAGATGGAACCTTCAAGCACGGCCTCTATCGTGTCGTTTTTCAGTGCTCTAATTGAGAGTTTCTTGGCAGTGTCTGACGCAACCTCACTGTCTTCGCTTCCTCCCACCTCGGCAGAATATTTTAACCACTTCGTATGTCCAGTTCTTCGTTCCCATGTCTAGGAAAGCCTTACCTTAGTCTATTATTATTTTTAGTTTCCTATTACTGACCATACTTTGCATTGGACAAAGACGTGAGGTTTGTCCGAGCCACTTCTTCAATTCCGCCCTTTAATTAGTTGTCGATATTTCCTCTTCAAGACCTAAGGCAGGGAACAATGGTTATCGACGGAATCTATATTATACACCCTTTCGTTTCCATTTGTCTGAGCCCCCCCCCTTTCACATCTGTAGGCAACATTGAACTAGTCTAACTATGCTCTTGATCATCTCGTTTCTAATTGATAGTTTATCAACAACTCTCGATTCAGCTTGAAGCCTCACCCCCGGGGGAGCTGGTCGACATTAGATCATGTCTTTCGTACGTTTAGTTCGTTACTTCGGTTGCCTTCATCTATATCCTGCTTGTTCAATTAATGACCGCACCTGTAGTAGAACTGAACAAGTCTCCACCTCCGGTGTATGACGAGCTCTCCTTCAGCCGATGTTCCACTAGTTCCAATCTCATCGAGGCAGGAATACTTCAGATGGAATCTACCTGTATGCCGCCTATCCTCCCGTTTTCCGTGCTTCAACTAAGAAGCTTGTTGATTTGTCTGAACTCCGGTGGAGTATATTTACAACTTCTCGGTATGTCAAATCCTTTTATCAGGCTACATGAATACACAGACCGATACAAATTTTCCTCTATCTCGTGCCAGTCCAAGATAAAGAACTAACATGTGCTCAGTATTGTTGGTAGTCATCCTTCCGAGTCTGTTTAGCCACTTTATTCCATACCACTTTACCTGTAAGATCTCTATATCACCTTAGCCTTGAAGGTATCTCTCATTCACGTTTAAAATGCCACCTAAGAAACCCACAAAACCTCCACCAAGCCCATGACGTCAGCCCGGAGCCGGTAGTACTTGACAAACCAAAAAATGCAACGCGACGGCAGGTCTGTGCTAAGATCTAATCTGCCTTTAAATAGAGTATCATGTTAGACTCACTAGACTCCTAGCGGACTAGAATAAAGAAATTGCACCCCCAGTGCAAACAAAAGTGAATTTCCGTGTGTGATACAAAGAGATCAAAGTGAACCCCAACACCAACTTAACCCCAACAAACCCGCAACACCGTAGAAATTGCAATTAAATCAAAAAAATCCTGCTTACACTTATGCTGATCAGTAGTTTCTTTTACGCTCTTATAAAGGTCCTAAAAGAGAACTAACACTGCCTATTCCTCTTCTACACTGATTCCAGAGGGAAGTGTATATCATCATAGGGTCCACCCTCCTAGTCCATTCTAAACTTAACTAGGGGGACTAGAGGAGCCACAGGAAGCGGTCGAGACCAGAGATTCGGGAGGGTCGGGAAGTCATCCAGAGGGCCCTCATCCGGGGCCGGGACCAGATCATGCAGCATTTCCTTTACCAGAAACTCAATTATCAGGTCCTTATGTGAGGCTGGTATGCGCACATACATGTTATTCCAATTGACCATGAGCCACGGAAAGATACAATACATCAAACGTTTGACATTCATGAGTTCCGTACAGGGTTCTCAACAATCCGTCCCGGGCGGCTGCGGTAAGGGGGTTTCTTAGACTAGGGAACGACCAGGTTGTTGCAGGTGTACTTGTGCCGAAGACATGTTACAGGTTTGATACACGGTCACTGCTGCAGGAGCTGATGCCTCCTGTATATATCTCGAGTCTTTCTCCTTCTCTCTTCTCTGTACTATTGTCTATGCACACGGATCTCCCCATATCGTAACAAAAGTCAGCAGATAAAATCGAGTGATGTGCTATGAAACGAGTGACAGTTTGATGATTTGGCGATAACCCATCAATCGCGCAACAGAGCTCCTCAAGTGGTCTCGGAGGTCGGTGGTGACATAGGACGCAGATAATGGTCTACGTTCACTGTCTTTTTGAGCAATTGGGCAATTTTTGAAGAAAGTTGTGGCAACCTCCGCTAGGGTCCGATAGGTCCCTGGTCCGGGTGTGTCCGCGCATGTACCGACTGGACGACGTTGCTGGGCCTGCAAAGATTAGACGGCGGACGGACAATTGGGGAGGTTCCCTGCAAGTGTTATACAGATCCAAGATTCCCAGATTTAGCAAGGGGACTTTCTGTGAACGGAAGTTGAAATTGCGTGTAGGGATCAAATGTAGCTCGGTCCGTTCCGTTGCCCTGTATGTATTTTATCCAAGCCTGGATCTGGAAGGTTCCCGTGCTGGCCAATCGAGCTTTAGTATGCCGTGATTTCTCTGGTGTCTACTTGGCGTTCTGTGCTATAGAATGGAACATGTGCGGTCGGCAGGTAATTCGAAACGGATGGATTCGGCCGTCTAGAAGCAATTTCGACTCGCAGGTGCTGTTTGTTCCGAAGTCCGATGGCACCCTCCATGTGTGGATAGGTTATCGGCTAAGATGCTATTACCGTCAAAAATTGATACCCGCTCCTGCACATTGAGAATCTACTCAATTCGATGCACGGGTTGTGCTGGTTCTCTAAGTTGGTTCTGACATACGGATACCATCAATAAGAATCGCTGTGACAGATCGGTAGAAGACGGCCTTTACAACGAAGTTTGAGTAGAAGGTTCCCCGAGCCAGTTCCTAAGAATGATGAACAGTATTTTAGAACTGATAAATCGGAAATTTGTAGTCGTATATCTAGACGATATTGTGATCTACAGCGCCACCTTCGACGAGCGTACTCATGTATGAGAAGTCATATCCTTGCTGGCAGCAAAAGTTTTACCTAAAAAAATGCTAGATGAAATTCTAGCCTACGCACCATCGACCACAAGCCGGAATCTCTTCAACTAGAATATTGCCTTAGGGCTGTGAGGCATTCGCGTCTTATATTATTACTACAATGAAACACAGATACATATAAGATTGGTCCTCTTCTTCCTCCTGGAGTATCATCACGAGAGCATCGTATGAAGTCGGGTGTGGGTTGAGAATGAGCGCCAAGCTCTCGGATTCTATTACTAACTGATTGAATTCTCGATCTTATTCTAGCTTCACTGGGTCCACTGATTCCATCATCCCAATAATGTGGTTGAACGTGGTCGAACTCCCCTCTCCTCTGAGTTCCTTTATCAATCGAAAATGATTCCCAGTCTCCAGCGGCAGGCTGACGTGTAGGAATAATCTGAGCACTATAAATGAAAGCTATAGATCATGGATGCTGATTATGGATGCTGCGTGATGCTTCTAAACTGGTTTTATGTTTAAGCCTCAGGCTGCCGCATGAACGATACTGGCGCCCAGCGATAGCTATAGACATCCGTCCTCGGCATTTTACGAAAGATTTTCTGCTACAACGCTGTCGGTGAAAGAGTAGAAAACCCACATCCGTTGTTCGAGTGATCCCCGTATCCTATCCCAGTATGGTAGTTAATAGTGTTGCACACGAGACGAGCTGGCTTGAGATCTCGTTGAACTAAAATCTTAAGACTATCAAGCCTTTGGAATCCCATGAAAAAAGACATCTCGAACCGCTTGTATAAATTGTTTAAAAATTTCTGAAGACATCGTGAGTGATAAATGATGAAGAATATTAACCGCGAAGGTACTAGTGGTGAAAATCTTCACCTTGCTGCTCACCAGTTATGGCGACTACGGAGGTTGTAATTGTCAGTAGCGTTGCCAATCATTCAAAAAAGATTGAGAGGCTACAAACTGCTTCAGAGATTGTGAAGTTATGGTGACTCGTGAAATTGATATCTTTACCGCTACCGCCATGTAGACTCTAGCCGCCTCGAGTTCTGGAGCTTTATCACATAATGTCTCAATGCCAAAGCCTCACTTGCACATAAGACGGGACGTCTCAAGCCGGAGCCAAAGTTCGTCTCGTCTCGTCTCACGTGCAACACTACACAAGTTCTATGAATCTCATCTATCAGTACAGTAGCTAGACCGTACTACTAGACCGTAAGTCATAGCGCAGTGCAGAGTAAATGCATGGAGTGAGAAACAGGGTTTCGAAACGAGCAGTGTTCCTAAGGAGCCAGCAGGTCAAGTTTTAGATAGACTTAGGTTGTTACACAACGGTCGTACCGGGTTAATCTGCGGCCAACTCAACTGCCCACTGCAGGTTTTTTTGAATGATGGCTCCTTAAACACAAGGCAGTTCCAAGAGCGGCAAGTATAAATGCTACTGAGCTCTGTTCTGCACTGCAGGGCTTTGAAATGCCTGGCAGCCGGTCGTGCCGCTTAGGGAGACCGAACAGCAGGGAAAAGAGGTGAAGTACTATTTTAAGAAATTACCGTTCACTATGTAAGAGTGCTGATGTGAAGGCTCCAACAGGTGCCGTACTTTGGACTTTTAAAGTAATCATTGGCTAAGAACGCGCAGAGAGTAGGAAGTTAGAGGCAGCTTTATTTAAACGGTTATATTAACCGAACGTCGGTGTTATAACTAAGTAGACAGCTAAAACTTGTGATATAAGCTAGTGTGCGGCTAGGCACGAGATAAGCAGAATTACTTAAACAAATTACGGCTCAGCAAAATGTTAGTAACTAATTGCTCGCTCCAGGTCGTAGGTTCCCACACCCCGGGCTGTCTAGAGCTATTATATACATTTGAAGTATCTGGGCACCTAACCCGCCACGGGTGTGGTGTATCACTCGCTATTTGTTCCAGGTATCCTGTTGCATGTATATACTCGATGCTCCGCCCTGGGCGGAGGAAGTTGTTTTAAGTTTCGTTTTACCTCGCTAGGCAAGATGGATATGCGTTTCACACCATAGATTGTGCCGCAACGCCGATATGGGGACCACCCATCTATTGTGAATTCTCTGTTTGGTGGGCTTTGCTCACTGCGCTGTGGCTGATATCCGTCCTCCAAAGGCTCTGCCTCTCCCTATCCACCCCTCCTCACCCACCCGTCCTCCTCTCCCTCTCCCAAATATAAGTATTGGATCTCCTTACGCATCAACGAACCGGAGACGATCATAATCCGTCATTCACATATTGAGGCAGAGAATGAAAGCCACCTCATGCATACAGCCCAGGCGCCTTCCTAGGGGCGTGGGCACGCCCCGCGCCCACACCTAACAAGCTGCTAGCGGGACACCCTGTAAATCCCGGAATTTTTTTCAAAATTGCAAATTGCTCAACAACCACACAATGGAGAGAATATCAGAGAGAGCAGTATAATAGACAACTCCAAGGCCTACATGTCAATCCAAA
>Ga0307514_10003000_pt1 | contig 16706 bp, 13 predicted proteins | sample 16_EM_MG_FD_203088 | JGI IMG/M metagenome (GOLD analysis project Ga0307514, IMG submission 203088) | Populus trichocarpa ectomycorrhiza microbial communities from riparian zone in the Pacific Northwest, United States - 16_EM | ecosystem: Host-associated > Plants > Roots > Unclassified | place...
TGCGCGGGTGCGGTGGGGGCGGGTGCGGTGGGGGCCGGGGCGGAGTGTGGTCCGGCCCGGCCGGTCGGGGCGCGCTTCAGCGCAGTCGGCCGGCGCCCGCGCCGTGGTCGACGATGGTGGGCACCGCCTTCGGCCGGTCGACCTTGGTGCGCAGGGTCGGCTTCCAGCCCGCGCCGGACGGAAGGGGCTCGCCGGGGATCTCCGCGTTGTGCACGGCGATCAGCTCGACGGGCTTGCCGTTGACGTGGTTGTCGGCGGCGGTGAGCGGTGACTCGTTCCACCGCTTGAGGACCTTCGCCGCGCTGACCCCGGAGGGCAGCGTGAACGCGTTGTGCTCGGCGACGAGTTGGGACTCCTTGCCGATGCCGTAGCTGTAGGCGTAGCCGGAGTCCGCGACGAAGTGGTTGTTGTACGAGTCGACCTGGCCGAAGCGGACCCGGGGCGCGCGCTCGACCAGCTTCGAGAACAGGTTGTGGTGGAAGGTGACCTTGAGGTGGCCCCGGTCGCCCACCGCCGTGGACTCGCTGTCGCTGTTGCCGATCAGGATCGTCTTGTCGTGCTCGGTGAAGACGTTCCAGGAGGCGGTGACGTAGTCGGCGCCCCGGACGACGTCGAGTTCGCCGTCGTGCTGCTGGTAGAGCATCCCGAAGTAGGTGGGCGCCGCGCTGTCGGGGTGGGTGCCGTCGGTGAACGTGTTGTGGTCCAGCCACACGTGGGTGGCGCCGTAGACGACGGCGGTGTCGTACTCGGAGTTCCAGTTGCCGGTGGCACCGTCCGTCGGGTCCCACTGCGGGAAGCAGTCGATCGGGCTCTCGAAGGTGAGGTTGCGGACGATGACGTTGTCCACGGCCTTGATCTGGAGGCTGGCGCCCCTGAAGCCGGCGTTCCTGCCCACCCCGATGATCGTGGTGTTGGCGGGGACAACGGCCTTGATGGTCGTGTCCTGGTTGGCGGCGGAGGCTCTGCGCAGTCCCTCGGGGCTGTCCGCGGGCTCGGCGCTCAGGTCGGTGTCCAGGCCCCAGTTCTCGGGCGAGTACTTCTCCAGATAGGCGTCGAAGTCATAGCCGGGCGCGGCGAGCGCGGCACAGCCCTGCGACACGGCGTCGATGGTGCCCCGCACTTTGATGATCTTCGGTGCGCTGCCCCCGGCGGCCAGTGCGGCCTTGAACTCGGTCCAGGTCGTCACGGTGTGGACGTGGTCGGCGTCGGCGGCCGCGCCGCCGGTCGTCCCCGTCCCGTACGAGGCCCAGCCGTCGTTCGCGGCGAGCGTCCCGCGGGCCGGGTCGCGAGGCTGGGCCTGGGCGGCGGGACCGGTGGCCGCCAGGGCGAGGGCGGTGCAGCCGGCCAAAGCGATCGTTGTGGCATGCCCATGCCATTTCTGTGTGTTCACTGTGCGGCTCTCTTCTCCGGATCGGGGTGGGTTACGCGGCGGCCGGTGGCCAGCTGATCCAGGACGCGGGGATCTCGTCGTGGAGCCGGCGGACGTCCTTCGGGGTCAGCACCCGGGTACGCAGCAGTTCTTGGGCCACCAGCCGGGCCACGGCGATCGCGCCCGGCGGGTTGAAGTGCGTGTTGTCCTGCTCGGTCGCGGTCCAGTTGAAGTACGTCTTCGTCTCCTCGACCCCCAGCTTCTGCCACAGCGCGAGGGACAGGGCCTCGATGTCCAGCAGCGCGACCCGCTCCCGCTCGGCGAGCGCACGCATCGCCGCCGGATAGTCGCCGTGGGTCGGCACGGCGTTGCCGCTCGCGTCGAACCTTCTGCGTTCCACGGGCGTGGCGAGCACCGGCCGGGCACCACGGGCCCGGGCACCGTCGACGTACTGGCGCAGATGGTCCTGGTACGTCGTCCAGGGCTCCGTGTAGCGAGTCGGGTCGTCCGCCTTCTCGTCGTTGTGCGCGAACTGGATGACCAGGAAGTCGCCGGGCCTGATCGCGCCGAGGACGACGTCGAGCCGTCCCTCGTCGATGAAGCTCTTCGAACTCCGCCCGTTCACGGCGTGGTTGGCGACGGGCCGGTCCTGGTGCAGGAAGAACGCAAGTGCCATGCCCCACCCGGTCTCGGGTGCGGCGTCGGCGTACTTCTGCGCGGCGGTGGAGTCACCGGCTATGTAGAGCGTGCGAGGCCGCTGGTGGGAGGGGAGGGCGTGAGCCGACCCCTGGGCCGTGAAGGCGAGAGGAACAGCGGCGAGGGCCGCGGAGGTGACCTGTCTGCGGGTGAGCGACACGACGATGTGCCTTTCTAGACAGTCTTGCTGGAGATATGGGGGCCTTTCGACATGGGGTGTGGTGCCCCCGCGCCCCCGAAGGGGCGCGGGGCTGTGCCGGGTAGGCCTTCTCAGGCCTTCTGCTCGTTCCACTCGGCCTGAGCCGTGTTCAACTGATCGGCCAGCGTGTCCAGGAATTCCTTCGCGGTCATCTTGCCGAGGAGCACCTTCTGGAAGTTCGGCTCGTTGTCCGACTTGGAGATCGTGTTCCAGTCCGGCAGGTAGTACGGCAACTGCACGATCTTCGTGGAACCGTCGGTCAGCGCGGCCGCGGCCAGTTTCGTCGGCTCGGCCTTGGCGATCCACGCGTCCTTGGCCGCGTCCAGGTTGGCGGGCACCTGCCCCGCCGACTCGTTGAACTTCGAGCTCTGCTCGTGCGAGGTGGCGAACTCGATGAACTTCCAGGCGGCTTCCTTGTTCTTGGAGTTCTTGAACAGTCCGAGCCCGTCCACGGGGTTGGACACCTGGACCCGCTTGCCGTCGGCCCCGGTCGGCTGGGGAATACCCCGGAACTTCCCGGCGCCGAGTGCCTTCACATGGTCCTGGTAGGAGCCCAGGTTGTGGTTCAGCATGCCGATCGTGCCGGAGTCCCACTGCGCGACCATCTTGGTGAAGTCGTTGTTCAGGTCGGCGGCCGGAGTGACCTTCTTGTAGAGCTTCGCGTACTTCTCCAGGCCCGCCACGTTCTTCGGGGCGTTGACGGTGGTCTTCTCACCGCTCGCGTCCCAGAACGAGGTGATGCCGGACTGCCCGTACATCGCGTCCAGTGCCTGGGCGATGGAACCGGCGCCGCCTCGGATCGTGTATCCGAACTCGTTCCTGCTCGCCTTCGTGAGCTTGTCCGCGGCCGCGTAGAAGTCGTCCCAGGTCGTCGGCGCTCGCAGCCCCGCGCTCTTGAACAGGTCGGTGCGGTAGTAGAGGACGCCGTTGTTGGCGGACGTGGGGATCGAGTAGAGCGTGTCGTCCCTGCCGCCGGCGGCCTTCAGCGACTTGACCATGTCCTCGTTGAGCTTGCCGTTCAGGGACGACTTGGAGAGCCGGTCGTCCAGCGGGTCCAGCGCGTTCTGCGCGGAGATGGACGCGATCATCGCCGCGCCGACACCGCCGACGTCCGGCAGACCGCCGCCCTGGATGGCGGTGTCGACCTTCGACTGGTAGTCGGTGGAGGGGATCCCGACGTACTCGACGTCGATGCCCGGGTTCGCCTTCTCGAAGTCGGCGATGACCTCCTTCCAGATGTCGGTGCGGACACCGCCGTTGTTGTCCCAGAAGACGATCTTTCCCTTGCCGCTGCCCTCGGCTCCCTTGTCACCGCCCGAGCCGCTGCCGTCGTCACCGCAGGCGGTGGCGGTCAGCGCGAGGACGGAGCCCAGGGCGACGGCTGTGGCGACGCGCCTGCTTCTGCGGATGCTGCTCTTCATTGGTCGGCTCTCTTCTTTTTCTGGATCGAGCGGAGATATGAAGTTGTGGGGGTCTGCGGTCCCGACACGGGACTCAATGGCGGGCGTACGGCGCCCAGTTGTCCGTGCCCTTGAGGTAGGCGCTGACGGTGGACGACCTCGTGTCGGCGTCGCTCAGCTGCGGCCGGTCCGCGGTGATCGCCGCGCCCGCGCCGTGGTTGCGGTACTCGGCGAACCGCGCGTCCTTCCACGAGAACCCGCTCATGTCGGTCCACGGGGTGGCCTTGACCGCGGCGGGCAGCTCGGTGTCGCGGATCAACACCTGGGCGACCGCGGCCGGTTCACCACCCGGGTGCCAGGGCCGTCCGAGGTGGAAGGTCCCCTCGGGCGCGTCGCTCACGACCTTCGACCGGGTGATGAGGAAGCCGTACGGATTGCCCGTCCATGTCGAAGCGGCCGTGATGTAGCCGTTGTTGGTGGCCGAGCCGCGGCTCAGCGCGCGGATGACGGAGCGCTCGACGACGGTGGTCGCGCGTCCGTAGACGAAGTCGACATCGCCCTCGATGTACGAGTCGCGGATGTAGACCCGGCTGATCACGTCCAGTTTGGGGCTGTCGGTCATCAGGGTGTCCTGGTTGCCCAGGAAGGCGGTGTCCTCGAAGACGATCCGGTCCCCGGTCGTCTTCATGGCGAGGGCCTGCTCGCCGTTCAGCTCGACCGCGGCCTCGTCGAAGTCGTTGCTGAAGGTGAGGTGGCGGGCGGTGACGTCGTTCGCGGCGATCCGTACGGTCGCGCTCCCCGTGGAGCCTCCGTACTCGGCGGGCGTGTCGTACACGATGACGGTGTCCGAGCGATCGCGTCCGGTCCCCAGCAACACGATGTTCGGCTTGGTCGCGGGGATCAGCACCTTCGCCCGGTAGGTGCCCGGCGCGATCTCGATGGTCACCGGAACGGCGTTGGCGTCGGGGACGGCGTCCACGGCGGCCTGGACGGTGGGATGGTCGGCCGGGACCCGAAGCGTGACAGCGATCTGCTTCTGTGGCCCGGAGAAGCGCTTGACCAGCGCCGGAACAGCCGCGGCAGAGTCCAGCCGGTAGTCGTAGAAGTCACGCGGATCGAAGGCGGCACCCCACTCGTCGTGCCGGCCCGTCGTGTTCTTCAGGATCGACCCGCGCTGCACCAACTCCGCGGTGGCGTCGGCCTGGTAGGGGTGCTGGACATCCTGGAAGTAGCTGTTCTCGATGACCATTCTGGTCCGGCCGCGCGACCAGTTCCCGTACGTCCACACCGGGTCGCCGGGATCCACCTGTGCCGTCAGGTAGTTGTTGTAGAGGTGCGCGTAGGCGGCGTTGTCGACGGACGGGTTGCGCTGCTTGGTGTGCGCGAACCAGTTGTGGTCGATGGTGATCTGCGTCTTCACGTTGGTGGTCCAACCGAGCCCGAACGTCTTGTTGTTGTTCTCGAACCGGTTGTACGAGACGGTCACGTACTCGCTGTCCTTGCGGATGTCGAGCTGCCCGTCGCAGATGTTCGAGAAGCGGTTGTGGTCGACCCAGACGTGGTGGACGGTGTCCATCTGGATGCCGTCGAAGTCGGTGTCCTTGCAGTCCCAGTTGCCCTCGATCGCCGAGTCACGGATCGTCAGATTGCGGATGATCACGTTGCTGGTGCCGGGGTTGAGGTGCAGCTCCCCGTGGACGATCTCGCCGGTGTCGCCGACGCCCACGATCGTCTTGTTCGAGGCCACGACGATGTTCGCGCCGAAGGGCTCTACCGCCAGCACCCCCGCCACCCTGATGACGTACGGCTCCTCGGCCGCCGCGTATCGGGCCAGCGAGGCCGGTTCTGTGACGGTGACGACCTTGCCTCCCGCGCCGCCGGTGGTGCCGCCGGCCAGCGAGGCGAAGCCGTGTGGCCGGTCGTCGAAGCGGTCCACGGACGCCGGCGCCCGGTCGGCGCCCGCGGCCTCCGCCTCCCCGGCCGCGGCCTTCGACTCCCCGGCCGCCCCGAGGCTCAGCGCGGCCACGAGGCCGAGCACGGCGGCCACTACCGTGGCGTGCCCAGATCTCGGTAAGCGCTTGCTATGGAGGTGCGTCATTGCGGCTCCCAACAGGCGTACGGGGTGGACTACAAGGGGGTGATCCGGAACTGTGTGAAGCTCGCCGCGCCGGCGTGTCCCGGGCCGGCGGGCGCGAGGGCGAAGAGGCCGAGCAGGGCGCCGACCCAGCGCCAGGGGGTGGCGGCGAAGACCGGACCCGACGGCTCGAGTCCGTCACCGACGTCGTGGAAGAAGCGGCAGCGCGCCCCCGCGCCGATCTCGATCCGCAGTCGCGCCCGCCCCTGGGGCGCCGACCGCGGGTGGTCGGCATCGCGTTCCTTCCCGGCGACCGCCTCGGCGAACCGGTGCACCAGGTGCACGCTCCCGTCGCTCCCCCGCTGGAGTCCGATCCAGCCGAAGGCGTCCCCGAGAACCGCGAGCCCTGCCCGCGCCCCCGGCTCCTCGCCGTGCAGTGCCAGCTCCACCTCGACCGCGGACGGGACGCCCGGCAGCCGCTGGGTGAGGACGTTCGGCAGTTTGCGCAGGTCGTGCGCGTCGGCCGAGCGGACGCAGGTCAGCCATAGTCCGTCCCCCGAGTGCTGGGTGGCCCAGCCGCCATGGGGGTCCCCCCGCTCGAGCGAAGCCGAGAGTGGGGGAGGGTTGGCCGCCCACTGCCACTGGCGGCCGAACCGTCCGCCGGGGAAGTCGTCGTCGGTGGCGGGCGCTGCGGCCGGCTGCGCCGGCAGGTCGGGCCGCCGGTGTACGGCGACGGGGGCGCCCTCGGCGCCGAGCACCGGCCAGCCGTCGGTGCCCCAGCTCATCGGCTGGAGGTGGACGACCCGGCCGTAGGCGCCGCGCTGCTGGAAGTGCAGGAACCAGTCCTCACCGGACGGGGTGCGCACCCAGCCGCCCTGGTGCGGTCCGTTGACGTCGGTGTCCTTCTGCTCCAGGACGACCTTCTCCTCGTACGGCCCGAAGAAGCCGCGCGAGCGGAAGGCGCCCTGCCAGCCGGTCTCCACGCCCCCGGCGGGGGCGAGGATCCAGAACCAGCCGTCGTGCCGGTAGAGCTTGGGGCCTTCGAGGGTGAACCAGCCGGGGATCCGGTCGCCGTCGACGATCACCTTGCCCTCGTCGAGAAGTGACGTGCCGTCAGGGTGCATACGGTGGCCGGTGAGCCGGTTCTTGATGCCGGAGCGGGACTTGGCCCAGGCGTGCACCAGATAGGCCTCGCCACTCTCGTCGTCCCACAGGGGGCAGGGGTCGATCAGGCCCTTGCCCGCCTTGAGGAGGTGCGGGCGGGTCCAAGGGCCGCGTATCTCAGGGGCGTTGACCTGGAAGATGCCCTGGTCGGGGTCGCCCCAGAAGATCCAGAAGCGGTCGTCGTGGTACCGGAGTGACGGTGCCCAGACCCCGCGGTCCTGCCGCGGGGTCCTGAACTCGCCCGCCGGTTCCAGGCGTTCGAGGGCGTGACCGACCAGGGTCCAGTTCACCAGGTCGCGGGAGTGCAGCAGGGGCAGGCCTGGAGCGCGGCCGAAGCTGGACGCGGTGAGGTAGAAGTCGTCGCCGACGCGGACCACGTCCGGATCGGACCAGTCGGCGTTCAGGACCGGGTTGGTGTACGTCTCGGCGGTCACAGGCTCACCGCCTTGCGTATGAGGGCGGCGGCCGCGTCCCGGTCGAGGCGGCCGTCGGCCACCACCGTGACGATCCGCCGTACGACGGTGTCGCCGGGCTCGATCGGCAGCCGCTTGTCGAACGCGAGGGACGAACCGACGCCCGGGTACTCGGCGGTGCGCACGAACCACGGGTCGCGGCGGGTCTGTTCGGTGGCGCCGGCGAAGACCAGGGTCCAGGTGGAGCCGGCCAGGGCGAGCCAGTCGGCGCGGGTGCCGTGGATCTCGGCCTCGCCCTCGGCGCCCGCGGTGAAGACCCTCGGTGCCCCGCTCTCCTTGCGGGCCCGCCAGAAGTAGCCGCCGTAGGCCGCGCCGGGGCGCCCGTTCGTCGCCGGGGAGCCGATCGACAGCGGGCCCGGGGTGACGTTGGTGAGCGAGAAGGTGAAGTCCAACGCCCAGGCGGAGTCGGTGAGTTCGGTGGCGGAGACGGTACGACGCTCGCGCAGCAGCTCGGCTCGCGGGGCGACCCAGCGCAGCTCCTGGACGAAGCCGTCGGGGTCGCGCAGCTGGAACGTGGTGTGGCGCTGGGCGCCGTGGTTGTCGAGCTCGGTCGGGCCCTGGTCGCGGACGTAGGTGCGTCCGCCCCAGAAGTTGGTCCCCTCGACGTCGGGAACGGCGACACCGACGCCGAGGTGGTGTGTGTGGTCGGCTGGGCTGAGTTCGGTGACCGCCGTGCCGGCCAGGGTGGTGACGGGGTGCAGATAGGGGCGCGGGGAGAGCCGGGCGGGCAGTTCGGGCCGGGTGACGTACCGGCCGACCGGCCGGCCCGCGACCCGCAGCACCGGCGTGTCGTTGGTCGTCATCAGGTGCTCACCTCTTTCGGTAGGGCCCAGGTGGCGCCGAGTTCGGAGAAGAGGGCGAGGTTGTCCGCGGAGGCCGCGACGAGTCCGTCGACGCCGGGGACGACCCTGCGGTCCTCTCCCGGGAGCAGATGCCAGGCGGTCTCGGGCAGCGGGGCCGGGTCGGGGGCCCGGCGGATCGCCTCGACGACCTTCATGAAGGCGCCCGTCGCGTCCGGCGGCACCAGCAGGCCGGCGCCGTCGGTGAGGTGCTCGACGAGGTTCTCCAGCAGGTCGGTGCGGCCGTACTCGTACTCCTCGGGGCCGTGGTCGGCGCGCTGGAGCAGTACGCGGTCCTGCTTGTACCAGAAGGTGATCCGGCCGCTGTCGCCGTGCACGACGACATAGGGATCGTCGGGGTCCTCGGCGCACAGGGTCGCGGCGACGGTGACCGGAAGGCCTCGCGTGGTGGTGACGCGGACGCAGGAGGTGTCGTCGGACTCGATGTCGTTGGCGCGCCGCAGTTCGGTCTCGATCTGGGCGACGTCCCCGGCGTGCGGGGCTCCGGCCAGCGCGAGGCCGGTCGCGACGGCGTGTGCGAGCGGGTTGGTCAGTGCCCCGTCGATCACGTCGACGCCGTTCAGCCGGCGCTTGCCCGCCCAGGGAGCGCGCCGGAAGTACGACTGGGGGCGCGCCCAGGCGCCGGCCCCGCCGACGCCGGCCACCTCACCGATCGCGCCCTCGGCGATCAGCTTCCGGATCGCGGGCACGGCGTGCGAGCCCAGCGACTGGAAGCCGATCTGGCAGACCACCCCGGCCTCGGCGACCCCGTCCGCCATCCGTCGGAACTCGGCGTAGGAGGGGGCGGGCGGCTTCTCCAGCAGGAGGTGCACACCCCGGCGCGCGGCCGTCAGCGCCAGGTCGGTGTGGGTCGGGATCGGCGTGCAGATCACCGCGATCCGGGCGCCGGTCGTGTCGAGAAGGGCGCCGAAGTCCGCGGACTGCTCGGGTGTGCCGAGGCCCTCGGGGAGCTCGTCCGCGGTCAGCGGGTTCAGCTCGCAGACGCCGGCGAGCCGGACGATCCCCTTGTCCTGGAGCCCGCGGATGTTGTCCAGGTGCCAGCGGCCGTGGCCACGCGCGCCCGCCAGGACGATGTCTGTGCTCATGGGGTCCTCCCCGCGCCCGCGCCGCGTGCCACCTCTCGGTCGGCCGTGTCGGCGCTGTCGATCTTTGTGTGCAGGGTAGGTGTCCAGCCGACGTCCGCCGTGAGGTCACGCTCGCTGCCCGAGTTGTAGGCGTTGTAGATGGCGAGCAGATCCACCGGATAGCCGTTGAAGAGGGTGCCCGTCTGGTGCAGGGCGGTGCCGTTCCAGCTCTTGACCAGGTCGGCGACCTCGATGTGGCCGGGGGCGTGGAAGGCGTTGTCCTCCGCGTGGATCCGGGACTCGGTCGACACGCCGAGCGAGTAGCGGTAGTCGGCCGCGTCCGCGGGGACCACGTACCGGTTGTTGTAGAGGTGCACCTGCCCGAAGCGGACCCGGGGCGCCCGCTGGACCACCGACTCGAACTCGTTGTGGTGCAGTGTGACCCGGAGCCTGCCGCGGTCGCCGGTCACCGTGTCGCCGTTGCCGATGAGGATCGCCTTGTCGTGGTCGGCGAACCGGCTCCAGGAGACGGTGACCAGGTCCGAGCCGTTGGTGATGTCCAGCAGGCCGTCGTGGCGCAGGTAGTTGCGGGCGAAGTAGGTGGGTTCACGGTCGTCGGGGTGACCCTTGTCGGAGGCCGTGACGTGGTCGACCCAGACGTGGGTGGCGCCGTTCAGCCACAGGTTGTCGTACGCCGTCTTCCAGTCGCCGAGGCCGCCGGTGTTGGGCTGCCAGACGGGGAAGCAGTCGTAGGCGTCGCGCAGTTCGAGGTTGCGGACGATGACGTTGTCCGCGTTCCTGACCTGGAGACTGGCGCCCTTGAGGACCGCGCCTTCGAGCCCGACGATCGTGGTGTGCGAGCCGACCGGCAGGACGATCCGCTCGGCCTGCCGCGCCGCCGACGCCTGCCTGGCCTCCTCCTGCGGGCCGCTGGGCTTGGCCGACCCCCAGGTGCGCGGGTCGTAGGCGGCCAGGTACTTCTTCGTGCGGTAGCCGTCGGTGGCGTAGTCGGCGCAGTCCAGGTGATCGCCGTCGTCGTCGGTGTTGGCGTCGATGGTCCCGGCGATCCTGATGATCTTCGGGGTGTCGCTGCCGCCGTCGAGGGCGCGGACCAGGCCGGCCCGGTCGGTTACCGTGTACACATGGGCGTCGTCGGCGGCCGAGCCGCCCGTGGTGCCGCCCTCGGCCCAGGCCCAGCCGTCGTTCTCGGCGAGGACATCGCGGCTGATGTCGCGGGCCTCGGCCTGCGCGGGGACGCACAGCAGCCCCAACAGCGCGGCCCCGGCGGCTGTCTGACGGAGTCTCATCCCTTCACCGCGCCCGCGCTGAACCCGGTGATCAGCCACTTCTGGATGAAGGCGAACACGATCACCACGGGTACGGCCGCGATGATGCCGCCCGCGGCGAGCGCGCCGAGGTCGACGCTGTCCGCGCTCATCAGGGTGTTGAGGCCGACCGGGATGGTCTGCTTGCTCTGGTTGTTCAGGAACATCAGGGCGAACAGGAAGTGGTTCCAGGAGTGCACGAAGGCGAACGAGCCGACGGCGATCAGACCGGGCCGCAGCAACGGCAGGACGACGATCCTGAAGGCGGTCAACCGGTTGCAGCCGTCGACCCAGGCCGCCTCCTCCAGCGAGTACGGCACGTTCTTGATGAAGTTGCTGATCAGGATCATCGACAGCGGCAGCTGGAAGACCGTCTCCGCGATGATGACGCTGCCCAGCGAGTTGATCATCTTCAGCTCGGCGAAGATCTCGAACAGCGGGACCAGCAGCAGCGCGCCCGGCACGAACTGGGAGCACAGCAGGGCCAGCATGAACGCCTTCTTGACCCGGAAGTCGAAGCGGGCGAGGGCGTAGCCGCCGGCCAGCGCGACGAGTGTGGTCATCAGCAGGGTGGCGACACCGACGAGCACGCTGTTCTGGAAGTAGGTGCCGAAGCTGCGGTCCGTCCACACCTTCTCGAAGTGGTCGAAGGTCATCGGCCAGGGCACGAGCGAGGTCGAGCCTGCCGGGCGCAGCGCGAAGAGCAGGATCCAGTAGAACGGGATCAGGGTGAACACGAGGTAGATCGACAGCGGCAGGTAGATATGCCGGCGCGGTACCTCGTCCCAGTTGCGGCCGGCCTTGAGGGGGCGCGTGGGGTCGGCGGTCACGTGCGCGGGAGCGGGCGCCGCCTTGGTGGCCTCCTTGGTGATCACTTGTCCGTACCTCCGAACTTGCTCAGCCGCAGATAGACCATCGAGCAGAAGAGCAGGATCACGAACGCGACCGCGGTCAGGGCGGAGGCGTAGCCGAAGTTGTGGGCGTCGACGCTGGTGTTGGCGATGTAGAGCGGGAGGGTCGTGGTCTCGCCCGCGGGTCCGCCGCCGGTCAGGGTGTAGAGCAGGTCGACGTTGTTGAACTCCCAGACCGCGCGCAGCAGCGTGGACAGGATGATGGCGTCCTTCAGATGGGGCAGCGTGATGTGCCAGAACTGCTTGACGCGGCTCGCCCCGTCGACCTCGGCGGCCTCGTAGAGGTCCTTGGAGACGGACTGGAGGTCGGCGAGGATGAGGATCGCGAAGAACGGGACACCGCGCCACAGGTCGGCGACGACCGCCGCCGGGAACACCGTCGAGGTGTCCGACAGCCAGCTGGTCCCGTAGCTGCCGATGCCCATGTCCGCGAGGTAACGGGTGATGCCCGTCTGGGAGTTGTAGAGCAGCACCCAGATCGCGGAGGTCAGCACACCGGAGACGGCCCACGGCGAGAAGACCATCGCGCGGCCGAGCCCCCGCCCCACGAAGGTCTGGTTGACGATCAGCGCCAGCGCCAGACCGAACAGCAGCTGGAGTCCGACCTCGACGACGACCCACTTGGCGCTGAAGGTCAGCGTGTCCCAGAACACCGGGTCGTCGGTGAAGGCGTGGACGAAGTTGTCGAAGCCCGCGAAGCCGTTCCGCCAGGGTTTGGTGGGGTTGTAGTTCTGCAGGCTGTAGTAGAAGACACTGATCACCGGGTAGGCGATGAAGCCCAGCATGAGCAGGGCCGCCGGGGCGATCAGCAGGTACGGCAGCCTGCGCGGCGTGGCGGAGGCCCGGCGCCGCCGGGGTGGCGCCGGCGGTTTCGCCACGGCTGCGGCTTGGGCCATGACAGTTCTCCGTTCTCGTGCGTCTGGTGCAACTTGTGCGTTCGTGCGGGGAAGCGCTTGCTGTGCGGCGTGCGAGAGGCCGGCCGTCATGAGGCGGCCGTGAGGTGGTGCGGTGGTGGCTCTTGGTGCCGGGCCGTGTCGTGCCTTTGGTGCCGTCGTTCCGGCTGTGCTGTGGTGCGATGGGCGCAGTGGTGCGATACGTACCGTGGTGCGGTCGTTCAGCCCGCGTACGGGTCCTGCACCTTGCCCGGACGGGCCAGGAACTCGAAGTCGCAGCCGGTGTCGGCCTGCGTGATCTGCTCGTTGTAGAGCGCGCCGTAGCCGCGCTCGTACCGGACCGGCGGCGGCGTCCACTCCGCCCGACGGCGTGCCATCTCCTCGTCGTCCACGTGGAGATGGAGGGTACGTGCCTCGACGTCCAGGGTGATCGGGTCGCCGGTGCGCACCAGCGCCAGCGGTCCGCCGATGTACGACTCGGGGGCCACGTGCAGCACACAGGTGCCGTAACTCGTGCCGCTCATACGGGCGTCGGAGATACGGACCATGTCCCGCACGCCCTGCTTGAGCAGGTGGTCCGGGATCGGCAGCATCCCGTACTCGGGCATCCCGGGACCGCCCTTGGGTCCGGCGTTGCGCAGCACCAGCACGCTGTCCGCGGTGATGCCCAACTCCGGTTCGTTGATGGTGCGTTGCATGGTCCGGTAGTCGTCGAAGACGACCGCGGGCCCGGTGTGGGCGAGCAGGTGCGGCTCGGCGGAGATGTGCTTGATGACGGCGCCGTCCGGGCAGAGGTTGCCGCGCAGCACGGCGACCCCGCCCTCGCTCGCGACCGGGTTGTCCCGGGGCCGGATGACCTTGTCGTTGTGCACCCGCGCGCCGGCGATCTGCTCGCGCATCGTGTCGTACGAGACGGTCGGCCGCTCCAGATGGAGCAGGTCCGGGATCCGGGAAAGGAACCCGGGCAGCCCGCCGGCGAAGTGGAAGTCCTCCATGAGGTACGTCTGTCCGCCTGGCCGTACGTCGGCGAGCACCGGCACCGTGCGAGCGACGCGGTCGAAGTCGTCGAGGGTGAGCTTCACCCCGGCCCGGCCCGCCATGGCGATCAGGTGGATCACGGCGTTGGTGGAGCCGCCGAGGCCGAGGACGGTCGTCACCGCGTCCTCGAAGGCGTCACGGGTGAGGATGTCGGAGAGCCTGCGGTCCTGGTGGACCAGGTCGACGATCCTGAGGCCCGCCGCGGCGGCCATCCGGTCGTGCCCGGAGTCGACGGCCGGGATGCTGGAGGCCCCCGGGACCGTGACGCCGAGGACTTCCGCGGCGGCCGTCAGCGTGGACGCCGTACCCATCGTCATGCAGTGGCCGGGCGAGCGCGCGAGGCCGCTCTCCAGCTCGGTCATCTCGCAGTCGCCGATGAGGCCGGCCCGCTTGTCGTCCCAGTACTTCCACATGTCGGTGCCGGAGCCGAGGACCTCGTTGCGCCAGTGCCCCGGCAGCATGGGCCCGGCGGGCACGAAGACGGCGGGCAGGTCGGCCGTCGCGGCGCCCATCAGCAGGGCCGGCGTGGACTTGTCGCAGCCGCCCATCAGCACGGCGCCGTCGACCGGGTAGGACCGCAGCAGCTCCTCGGTCTCCATCGCGAGCAGGTTGCGGTAGAGCATCGGGGTCGGCTTCTGGAAGGTCTCGGACAGGGTGGAGACCGGGAACTCCAGCGGGAATCCGCCCGCCTGCCACACGCCCCGCTTCACGGCCTGCGCACGGTCGCGCAGGTGGACGTGGCAGGGGTTGATGTCGGACCAGGTGTTGAGGATCGCGATGACCGGCTTGCCCAGGTGCTCCTCGGGGAGGTAGCCGAGCTGGCGGGTACGGGCGCGATGACTGAAGGAACGCAGGCCGTCGGTGCCGTACCACTGGTGGCTTCTCAGTTCCTCGGGGCTTCTCTTGTGCCGCGGCTGGTTCATATGGACCATCCGGAGGCGATGGCGGCGACCTCGGCACGTTCGTCCTCTGGCAGCTGCCGGCTCGGCGGGCGAACGTCCCGGCGGCACAGGCCCAGGGAGGCGAGGGCCTCCTTGACGACGGTGACGTTGTTGGCGGAGCCGTTGGCCGCGCGGAGTTCCTCGAAGCGGCGGATCTGCTCCCAGACCTTCATCGCGGCCCGATAGTCACCGGATCGAAGCGCTTCGATCATGTTCAGCGAAACGGACGGGGCGACGTTCACCAGGCCCGAGGTGAAGCCGGTGGCGCCCGCGGAGAAGTACGAGGGGGCGTATGGCTCGGCGAGACCGGCGACCCACACGAAGCGGTCGAGGCCGGCGTCCCGGGCGAACGCCGCGAAGGCGGCCGCGTCCGGGACGGCGTACTTCACACCGATCACGTTGGGGCAGACGTCGGCGAGTTCGGCGAGGCGGGCACCGGCCAGCTGGGGGTTGCGGATGTACGGGACGACGCCCAGCTCGGGTACGGCCTCGGCGATCGCGCGGTGGTAGTCGACCCAGCCGCTCTGCGAGACGTACGGGTGGACCGGCTGGTGGACCATGACCATCCGGGCGCCGAGCTCCCGGGCGTGCCGGGCGGAGGCGATGCCGGTCGGCAGGTCGTGCCCGACCCCGACCAGGATCACGGCACGGTCGCCGGCCTCGTCGATGGTCCACTCGGTGACGAGCTGCCGCTCCTCGGGGGTGAGGGTGTAGAACTCCCCGGTGTTGCCGTTGGGGGTGAGAGTCCTGACCCCTTTGTCGAGCATCCGGCGCAGCAGGGCCCGGTGGGTGTCCTGGTCGAGGCTGCCGTCCTCGGCGAACGGGGTCACCGGGATCGCCACCACGTCGGCCAGAGCCGTCCGCTGGGTCTCGAACGACGTTGTCATGCCTGACCGCCCTCTCCCTGGACCTCGGGCTCGGATTCCGCTTGCGGAAAGGCCCGTTGTACGAACGACCCGATGTGCGCGTGCAGCGCTCGTGCCGCGCCGTCGGCGTCACCGGCGAGCGCGAGCCGCAGGATCTCCCGGTGCTCGCCGGCCTCCCGTTCCCAGGACGGCGAGGCCGCCCAGGCCACGGCGGAGACCAGGGCCGCCTGGTCGCGGACCTCGTCGAGCATCCGGCCCAGCAGCGGGTTGCCGCACGGCAGGTACAGGGCGCGGTGGAACTCCCGGTTGGCGAGGGAGCGTTCGGCGGTGTCCGTGGCCTCGTCGGCCCGGGTCAGCGCGTCGCGGGCGGCGGCGAGGGAGGCTCCGCGCCGCACCGACCGCTTCAGCGCCTCGGGTTCCAGCAGGAGCCGCACGTCGTAGACCTCGCGAGCCATGTCCGCGTCCACCATGCGCACCGTGACGCCCTTGTACTGGCTCATCACCACGAGCCCGGTGCCGGCCAGCGTCTTGAGTGCCTCACGCACCGGGGTCTTGGACACCCCGAACTGCGCGGCGATCTCGGTCTCGACGAGGGCCTGACCGGGCGTCAACTGCCCGGTGAGGATGCGGTGTTTGATCCCTTCCAGCACGAACTGCGTGCGGGAGGGGATCGGCGTGGGCACAGAGGTCATGCGCGGCCTCTCGGATATCGCGTATCGGATCTCACGTATCGCGTCTCATATATGACGTACGAGGTACGACCCGGTTGAAGGTAGGAGGGGGGCTGTGTTTCGTCAATGCTTCCGACAAAGGAAGGTGAGGTTTCGGCAGGGACCTGCCGGACGGTCGGGACTGCTCCACCTGTTCGCTTTTGCGATGCCAACCTGATGGCGCCCTGATCCCGGAAGGGCTCAGGGCGCCTGGATCAGTGTGCCGACGCGATGTGGCGAAGCACAGTCACGGCCTCGACGACCACAGCGGATCCCGCCCGCTCAGCCCCACCGCCCGGTCGAGGAGCGGGGCATCCGCGGGGACGGTGACGACCGGGCCGAAGATGCCGCCTCCGTCGTCGCCGGCCTCGGCGGCGGCGCGGAGGAAGTCGTGCGACACCTGGAGCGCGGTGGGGTCGGGGGCGTAGGGCTGTCCCGTCGCGCGGGCCAGGTCCCAGCCGTGGATGACCAGTTCGTCGGTCGCGACGGAGGCGGCGACCGCGCCCGGCAGGTCGACGCCGCCCGCGCGGGTCATGCCGGTCCAGGCGGCCGGGTCACGCCAGGCGTCGGCGAGTTCGTCGAGGGTCTTCGTGAGTTCCTCGCGCCAGCCGGGCCCGATGTCGGGCACGGCCGCGTCCGGGTTGGTGTCGGTCGTGACGCCCAGGTCCTTGCGGGCGGCGTCACGGAAGGCGACGGCCAGATGGGTCAGGTGCCCCAGCAGGT
>Ga0307514_10003001_pt1 | contig 16706 bp, 14 predicted proteins | sample 16_EM_MG_FD_203088 | JGI IMG/M metagenome (GOLD analysis project Ga0307514, IMG submission 203088) | Populus trichocarpa ectomycorrhiza microbial communities from riparian zone in the Pacific Northwest, United States - 16_EM | ecosystem: Host-associated > Plants > Roots > Unclassified | place...
AGGCTTTTCTAGCTTGCAAAAACACCTCCGAAGGCCTAGGAATCTCTGACAGCTTTCCCTGTTGGATTTGGTTGCGAGGGTGTTGAGTTATCGCCCCGCAACTACCCCGCTGTCACTAGCGTGGGGGCTGCGCCACATCCCTGTGATGAGCCGCATCCCCGTGATGTATGGTAGTATCGCAACAGCACAAAGACTCTTCATATGACTGGCCGGTAGTACCCTCAACCGAGGACCGACCGGTGCCCGGATACTGGGCCTACACATGCAGCAGTTACACCACATCAAGTGCATATGGGGGTGCACTGTAGTGTTTCAGGCCGGCATTGGGTGAGTGTCGGTTTGAGACTAGGGGGTCCTCGAAGCAAGCTAGTCACGACATGAATTGATCCCACCAATAGCTCCAGGATTAGTTATTATGTAACGATCGATTGCAAGGTTCATACTAAGTACACTTTAATATTTCTAAGCAAGTGGTGGGGAGGTTTGGCGGAGTAACGTGCCTACGTACGTACGCATCCTTGCCCATATTCCTGCTTTCTTCTACTATGTGTAATGAATCTCACACCGCCTCGTCATAGCCTATGTAGATAGGTTGAATACGGGTAATGATTTTTTAACAAAATCTCACACCGCTTGGGCTCACCAAACGCTTTTGCTACCAAATTGTTCAGGTTCTTTGTAATATTAATCTGGTGCGTTCCAGCACGCCGGGGGGCCATGCACAAATCATTTATGTATACTCTACATAGTCTCGGCACGTTTACTGCTGGAGCAGAACCGAACATCCCTCATAGGAAACCCGTTTCTCGCTCCCACCACGATGCCAAGGCGCACAGGCTCTCTCTAATCACACCGAGGCTCTACCATATCCCGGTGACGAGACCATCCACTTGGCCTAAGTCTGTGACCCCTCACTAGCCAGTGCCTGCACCCTCTATGTTACCCATTTATCTACTACTACTCTTTGTGTGTCATCGCCACTTTTTAAAATTCAAAAAAAAACACATGGCTTGTGTGCACGGTATTGGGAAGGGTATAGCGAGCCCGTAGGAAGCTCTGGTGAATTCAAGGGAGGGTAACCCGTGGTGGATATAAGGTACGCCTGGGCACAAGGCGAGCCAGGGGCGGCAAAGTCCCGGAGGTGGTTGTAACCGCGAAATACTGAAGGTAGCCACGCCGTGGACGGTCCCCACACCCTGACGAGTTCGATTTATCTGTATCTAGAAACGTCATCCACCCTTTCATGATAAGCTCGAGACTTGCATATTTAAGCAGCGCCACAGTGCTCTACAAGGTTTTGCTGAAGTTGAATGATGAGATTCCCAACAATCTGAATGCAGGGAGGGGACATGGTAAGTAGCTGATATCAGTCCTCTACCCTCGGAGGGTCTTGTGCCGAGACCAGATATCAGAGGTTAACAACTACTGTATTATAATAGACCTGGGCATGAGCGGCTGCTCTGCCCCCATACGTCAATATGGCCATTGAACAACTCGTCAGAATGTGGGAACTGCCCATATTTTGAAGAATTGCACGGCATGGCTACCTTCGGTACTTCGCGGTTACAACCGCCTCCAGGCTCGAGCCGACTGGCCTCATGCCCAGGTATACTAGACAACTTTGTCCTCTAGTCCTTTGGTTTCGCGGAGGCAGATTGCATTTAAATGTCGAGTGGTTGGTGGGGGTCATTGGATTACTTACGGTAGCCTCCCTTCTGAATGTTGGGCCGCTAGTTGGAGGGTAAAAGGTGATGGGAGAGCATGGCGGGATCCTTCTGTAAATGCATGCCGATAGTAGGGAAGGCAGGGGCCGGCCTGACGGGAAGAGAGAGGCCCAACCCAGGGAGCTGCGGTCCATCGTCATAGACTAGCCAGGCTGAATACGATTAATGATTCCTTAAAATAAAAATAAAAACTTTGAGTCACTGTCAAGGTAATTCTGAATTAAACAGTCCATCACAACCACATGACCAAGCGACTCACCCTGTCCACACACAAGAGCCAGGGCTCGAGGCTATGGATTACGGTGGATTTGGAAAATGAGAACCGACCACTGATAGTGATGGTTCATATAGATTCGGACCAAATGATCGTGCAGAGAGAATATGGTTCACATTCCTCAAATTCACAGTAATCCAATCATCCTCACCACCCCTGTCTCATAGTCTGAGACTCCACGTATACCGGTAGACTCAAAAAAAAAACCTCACCACCCATTCGACATTTAAATGCAATCTGCCTCCACAAAATCAAAGAACTAGAAGACCTAGGAATATGCAAAACATTAGACAAGGAGAACAAAATGACAGAACCAGCATCATGATCAACATCAAACTTGACCACCTCTTTATGCGTAGCCCCAAGTACTCTTCCATCGCCGACCCCGATACCAGCTGTATCCACAGTTGGATCTAGGAGGCAGATAGGTCAGCAGTAATGTGGTGAGGTGCGGCGGTGTCAAATGCCCATACCTCGAACGTCTTGTTTTTTGCACTGGCAAGTGTCGTGCCAGAGGCCATAGGTCGTTGAGTGAGAGGAGGCGGCCTAGGAGGCCGAGGACGCCGAGGAAGGAACAGAGAACATCAAGGCAAACGCCTACCGATGTCACCCTTTTCTTGCGAGATTCTAGCAGAGCCAGCTGCTTCCCCCCCATCAAGTTCTTTCAGGAAGGCGGCCAAACAATTGGTGTCCTGATGACCTTTAGATGGCAAATGACGCTTCCAACAATATGAGCATTCCTTTGGTGGGGGAATGCCAGGACGAATGGTGGATGATGCGGACGAGGCGGACGAGGGGGTAGATTTGCTTTTGATAGGCACCGACTTCTTTGACTTCTGATGGGACATTGGGCAGAGCCGGTCTGGTGGCCTGAGGTCAAGGATCTTGGCTAGTACGTCGGAGTAGGATAGTTCATCCTTGGTCCTGAGATTACCCACGATATTATCCATAGTTGATGGAAGGGTGCGGAGGAGAAGATGAGCTTTGAATTCTAAATCAGAAAATGCAAGCTTAAGACCTTGGATCCATGGTTTGCTAGTATCAGTAGCGGTGGATACTTTCAGATTGACGTGGGCCCAGCGTAATTCGAATTCTGCGATATGTTCATTCCAAGACTTGGATTCATCCTTCTTCATATCCAGTATCTGATTAACTCGATGCATGGTGGGCTTGCGGTCGAGTGTGTCCTCCAGGATTTTCCATGCATCAGCGGAGGATTTGTTGTTATAAATGGTACCCTTGTATACATCTGATACCAATTGAAGGAGGAGAGAGCGTCCCAGGCAATTCTTGCGCTTCCAATTGTCATGGATGTCGTTGGTAGGCTTGATTTCCACGCCAGATACAACTTCCCATACATCGGCATTGTCAAGGTGGATCTGTGCCTCGAGGCGCCAGGTGACATAGTTATCAGTGCGGAGGAGAGTGGGATTATAGATCTCGATGGGGGTAGGCTTCCAACGATCCATGGTGGTTGAACGAGAGGATGAAGCAGCTGGGTCAGACATAGCAGAATAAAGAAGCTATTAATAGAAACTAATATAGCAACGAGTGCGGACAAGAAGTACGTAAGTAGCTATAAAATAGAGACCCAGGCGTCAACGCTGGCTCATAACCTAACAGAGTACTATATGGGTATGATATGGTTAGGCACAGTGGAATAGGCAGCGTGGACACTGCAGATACTGTAGTGCTAATGATTCTTTAAAAAAAAAAAAAAAAAAAAAGATACTGTGGTGCCAAGTATTGATCACGTGACAGATGGAGTATCACACACACGTAGGTCGTAGGTAGACTATGTGGGTAATGGAGTCAAGTACGTTGATGGTAGGATACGGTTGTGAATACTTCCCTAAATCATTCTATATGGAGTTCGTACCAACAGGAAATACGGTGATTATATACAGGACGACGAACTAGGAACGAGATAACGTACTATGCTGGAATGGGATATGTATCAGTACAGAATAGGAAGGTAACACACTCACCACCCATGCGATCGCTAGGATAAACAAGACCTGAAACGCATGAGTCTATATGCCGGCAGGGAGCCTTACTTAAGCTATGAGGCGGCCCCGTTCCCGCACCTTTAAAGGATTGGGTTTACACACGGAACAACATGCTGCTTAAGCGCCCAACCTTCCGAACCTATGAAAAAAAAACGCATGACTACCAGTAGATGAGTTAGGAGAGGTACCTAGTCAATCAACGATATGCACGCAAGGGTATCGCGGTGAATCAAGACACAAAACCCAACATCATCCGATTCTTAGTGCAAGTCAGCAACTAAACCAATATAGGCTGAGTATCTTGTACAAATTATTATTGTTTATTGTCCATGCCTCGTACATCAGAAAGATCCTACGTTTTACAAAATAGTAATATGGCAATCGAAACTGCAACCTATTCCTATTTATTGAGGTAGGTAGGGCAGGAGGAAGAGGAGCATATTCAGAACTTTCTTGTAGTACAAGAAGTTATTAGCACTCATCAGTATCTATCTCACGAGTACATGATACCGATATCCTTGAGACCTACATTCATAAATGCCCTTAATACGCGAAGTGGGGAGTTTGTATGAGAAATACGAGTAGGATTGCGTGAAGGTACGAGTAAGAAAATGCCCAAATTCCACGCTATAATAGGTGTGGCCTCTCTCACCATAGACTACATAGCCTGAATGCGAACAATAATTTCCCCCCCCCCAAAAAAAAAGCACATGTCCTGTTCAGACATTTGAGATGGGATTTGTATTTTATAGGTGAGAGTAGCACCGAAGAAATTTAACAAGACACATATTGCTCCCAAGTTAGCCTCTGCAGTGAAATTTCTAGATCTGCTTCTGAGTCCTGCACTGGATTCTTGAATCTAATGTCAGGCTCCAGTTCCAGTCCTACTTAGGCATTTTTCTTAGTTAAACCCTCATTGCCGATTATATTACGCATATACTGTACATATGTCCAGTCTTGCACTGTTACCGTCGCTATCCTCTAACTCTCCTCGCTAACCCAGGCCCTAATATAACTACAGTATACTCTTAAATTAAGACTATCTATGATCCAGCTGGAGGGTAATATTCCTATATTGGATGTATCATTTGATTTCGTATATCTATATGCATTGTCATGGAGCCTGCATATGTGCATGGTAAACACATACATTTTGTTACACCGTATGCCATCACTCTTTGATGTCGGCTTTCTTTATGTTGGGATCACCGCGGGCTTATCTTGTCTTTTCTCGTACAGTGCTTATACAGCTTGGGTCAACCAGTATGGTAGTTATTGTTCTGTTTTCTTGGTTCGGCGTGTTGTTCCGTGCGCAAACTCAAATCTTTTAAGGGGAGAGAACGGCGGGGTCGTCTCATAGCCTTTGGGAGACAGATGTATAGAGTCAAAAAGAAAAAGAAAAACTCCGTACTGCGTATGCCATGTCAACGGAGCATTTCTGTGCGTATATCTGATCGACAGGGCTGCCTATTCTGGCTCTGACTGCAATTCACATTACCAAGCTGGGCCAGTGCCTCCAAATTCTGTACGAGTACTAAGTACTGTACTTATGTACAGGGAAGCTGCGTCATGGGACTACGGGATGCTTGAAGGCTTCGTGCCCATGCCATCAGAAACTTCCACCCAAAATATCACAGATATTAACTCAAACCCCAATTGGATAAGGTTCTGATAATCGAGTAACCAGGATTTTCTACCAGCACAGGATCTCACTAATTAAATAGCATTAGTGATCAACTTCAAGACATACAGTACCTACGTATGCAATCGCCCCCATGATTCTGTTTTCCATGTGATGATCGTAAACACCGGACTGTGATTGTGATTGGATTATCCATAACCTGACGCTCTGGCGATCATTACTATCCAAACACATACTTGCCATCAGCAACACATATCCCTCAGCTGTTCACTGTTTTACCTAAATCTGTTCTTTAAACGAAGCGGCACTGCGGGGTCGCCGTTGGCGTCATCACCCATGTATGTAATACTAATGGCGTGCGGGGCCGGTGCTAAGCAACACACACCTTGGTGTGTACAGTACATATCATACTGTATCAATTGATGATGATCAGATGTCTCAGTCCATGGATTAGAGTACCACGCTTCCAGCCAAACTGGCCTATAGAAACGAGAATTCTTATGCCCACTGCATGTAGAGCGTGGTACTATGTACATTACCACACCGACAGGTCATATGCATCACAGCACGCGGCTCAAAATCCCATTATTTACCTTTTACTGAAAATGACATAGTAAGATAGTAAGTAAGTACGCTTACTTCAGACCCCTACTTTTTTTTGCAAGATCAGCGTATTCAAGCTATCTAGCCTATGACGAGCGACCGCACCCCCGAGTGGAGGAGACTCGACAGGATTATCCAACCACCAGGCCCCGCATCTGCGTGCAAGCCGGATAGCCCCGAAGGAGGGAAATAATAAAGACTAGAAACACGTGCAGGTAGACAAATGACTCCTCAACTGGTACAGGTAGAGATAAAAAACTAAAACAGAAATACATAGTGAAACTCTACTGTACCCCAACATCCACAAACACAATTCGCCAGTGGGACATCATGAAAACGACGAGATGAAAAACCTCTGCCCTTCAGTGTCAACCAATCCCCACATACTTGGTGTGGCAAATAATAAGGACTCTCGAACTGCTCCCCCGCGCGATTTAATCCAGCATGGAATAATAGGCATGTATCTAGCACCAGCTATATCTGTATGTATCAGGATGCAAAGTCGCGCTCGAGATACTAGTTGAGTTGTAATTCATGTAGCGGGCCCTACAGTGGGCTTGCAGAACCTCTGCTTCTGCCCCACTTCATTCCTACCCATGCCAAAGGCATAATAAATATCTTCATAATATTGTACACTTATTACCCTCTTCGAACTCTGATACACACAAACCCACAAAGCACTCCACCCCTACCTACCCACCACAACCCCAACAATGGGCAACTTCTCTCACACCAGTTGCAACATCGAGCTCCACGACGGGCACATCCTCAAAGCCACCCTCACCGGCTCCCTCGGTCAGCAACTCCACTCTGAGATTGACCTGAACAACTGTCTTGGGAACAACGATGGGCACTTCCAATGGGGCTCAACCGGTTACACCCACAGTGGCGAGAACTTCCGTCTCAATGGCAGACGTCTCGTTGGGGATTTGAAGAGCTCGCACAGACATTGGAATTTCGGGGTTAGGTAGTGTGGATCTGAATGCACGTTTTCGAATCAGAATGGGGCCTTGATTCACGGGGAAGCTTGGGATGTACCGTCACTAGGAGGAACATATGTACTGAGGATAGGTATATATGACTGTGAATTAACAGGCTATATACATACATCTATTAACATGAGCTCCACGTCCAGCCTTCACCCACATGGCCTATTCCAACTCTCGAGGGTGAACGGAGGTTTAAGAGTGTCAGAATGGGGAGCGAAGGGATGGTTTGATAGTTGACTATAGCTTAGGCTGTATCAATGAGGAACTTACATAGCAACCAGACTAGCTGAACTATATGTCTCTTATTTTTTCCTTTTGGCTCATGAGCTTTTTGGTAGGCTTTGACTCGAGTTATACGGTTATCGTGAATGCAGATATTAAATATGAATATAGGTATTGCGTTGTATAGGCCAGTTTAATTCCTGAAATAACTGGACAAATAAATAAGCACCCTTCAATTCGATGGGGGGAATTACAGGCTTACAAAAGACTGAATTAAGTGAGCATTAGCTATATAGTCTGGCGATGGTTCTAAGAAATCTCTCCGACGAATGGAGCTTTAAATACATACGCTTATATCCTTCATCTGTCACGATCATATGCCATTTCGGGATACCCTGTACTTACTTTATCCAGGTTTTTCGCCGCAATTTGCCATATTGGGTCGCCGGTCGACACAGTGTATTTCCAACAAATGATAGCATACATCTTATACAAGTATGCATGCAATTCCCTTAGTCCCAAAGTGGAAAATATGTCCATGAAAGCTGTTGCCGTTTTAGCAATACTACTGTAGGTAGCTTCAAGCCAGTAATAGGTAGGATATGTTGAGCAAAACACTGTTCAGCAGCGCTGTTCACCCGAACCATAGGTGCCTCGAGCCTGGTGTCAGCACCGCACCTGCGCATAAATATGAGGCTCAGATTCACAGTAACTGGATATTTCGATCCTACAAACCATACACCAGGATGCGTTACGCGTGGGAGTTCGCTCGCTAACTCAAATGTGAAGAAAGAAACAAAACGGCTTGAGGAGAAAAAAATGAAAAAGGTTGCACTGTTAAAAAGATCTCGCTGGTTATTACCCTGCTCTTTTTGGGGTGAAGAGGTAAAGTTGTTGCGAGTGTGGGGTCGCCCAGAATGCCACCCACCTACTTAGGTGTCCACTGGTGGGGGACGAGAGAGGGAGGACAATGAAGGAGGCGAGGCAGGACTTGGAGTGGTGTCGAGAGGTGCGGTTTTCCTACGACGTTAGTTTCAGCCTTTTTTTTTTAAGGAGTCATTAATCGCATTCAGCCTATCTAGACTATGGCGATAGACCACAGCACCCCTAGTCGCCTAGGGGCCTCTCCCCGCTCCGGGCCGGTCCATCCCTGCCCTCCCCATCCTATCTACATGAAAACTATCTATCTCAGAAACCTCTCCACCTCCGCGCACCACTTCCCGTCTTCCCAGATCTCTTCCAATGACGTCCTCTATCCATGAACATCTTTGTAAGTGCGCTGCATTTTGTGGGGTCCAGCCGTCGTAAACGCAGCTCGGGTCTTCCGTCTTCTTTTTTAAGTAACCAGGAATCGCATTCAGCCTATGTAGACTATGGTGATGGACTGCGGCTCCCAGGTCGCCCCAGGTGGCCTCTCTCGACCACCGCGAATGTGGCAGGGCCTTCGGGTGGATTGGGTGAGCTTGCCGAATTCCTGCCGGTGCTACTAGGTCAGGCTTAAGCATCCTTCCCCCATCCATACTTCCATCTTCGCCATCCTGTCCGCTTCTTCGTTGCCCGCCACTCCCGTGTGTCCGCGCATCTACATCAGCCGGTTACTTTCAGCATGTAGAAATTCACTGATTCCCACGTCGTCTGATATTAGAGAGCTGGTTCACTTGGGTCACCGCGGGAGACAAGTGATTGAATATATTCGGTAACAGAATCTGTTCGCAGACTAAAGACTAAAAACTGCCCCCTCCACCACGACACTGCCTCATATATCATTCATTCATTCCGTTTTCTCCTTGCACCACCCAAACGACACTTCCCAACGGCATCTCACATTCCCCACGACGGCATCGCTCACGATGGAATCTCACATGATATATTCCCCATGCCAACGTGATTAGTTATTCCAACACAGCATGTATGCGGCTAATATGGGGTGAGAGGGCAGACGCCGGCCTCAAGACTGGATAACCTACTAGTAGGTGCGGTCTCTCGTCATAGCCTAAATAGACTGCATACGAGTAATGAGTTCCAAAAAAAAACTAGGTCTAGAAACTGCAATGAGGAGCGAAACCAATGGCTGGTATAAGTAGTTGTGATATAAGTACAAATGTTCCATCCGGCGGGGACATCATAGCTAGCTTAATACATAAACTGGAGGTAGGGGTTTATAAAATTGATATCTCACTTTGGATTTTGTAATACTGGTATCTAAGATATCGGTATTCAAAATTAGGACATTGGCAATTGAGGGTAATCTCGTTGATTCCATATAAAGTATCTATCGCTTGTCATGCTATTAGTCTTCGCACTTCGTGGTTTTTACATCTAAAGCATGCCAACCTGGTGAAAATATTCAAAGTTAACACTATGAATTAAATTTTAATCGAGCAGTGCATTCAGGGAACATGAGCTTTCTGTTTTTGATACAAACTAAAGTTTCAAGTCTTGGGTAGTTGCCAAGTACCCTCACATAATAACACCCTGCATCAACGGCACTTCGGACCTTCATCCGATGAAACATCAGTTCAAGAACTATCAACTCTCCCTTGACTTATAGTCTTTCATAGTCTGTACCTACTTACCGGATATCAGCAGAATGTATAGCATTGTTACTCTTTGGTACTACACCGAAATTGGTGTCCCATACAGGAAGCTAGAACACATCATATCAGATGGAGCCATGCTGATATCAGATCCTAAAATCCGTCAGGGACTCCGCGGCGCCAAGAGGGGAGGGGTATGAGCCCTAGTCTGGGTTGCATCCCTCCCCCTCTCCTGGACTCTCCCCCTAGGCAGGCACCCAGTCTCGCTCCAGACGTCGCCCTAGCGGCTTGGCAGACCTTTGGTCGCTACCTTCGTGCAGGCACCCATGCCTGAGGGGCGAAGCCGGGTAGGCTGGTTAGGTTAGGAGAGGGGGGGGCCTCCCAGAATCTGATTAGGGTACATACACTCATCTAGGGAAACCTTATCTTTACCCTGTATCAGATCTTACAACCCGCCATTTCCTCTGCGACGCCAAGCCGTAGGGAGGTTACCACTTCCTTGTTGAATTTTCTATTCCCCATCACCCTGTGGCGCGATCAGTCTCCCACCCAACCCCACCATACCGCGTGACCATAGTGCGGCATTCATGGCCCACAGATCTAAGCTGCAGCTGCTGTGTTGACACAAACATCTGCTTCCCTGTGTAACCCAGCAACAGGGGAGGTGACGTATAGGCGCACACCTACCTTACCCCCGTGGGAGAGAAGATGATACATACATACTCAACACGCGTTTAAGTGTTTCAATGTATATGTATATGTTCCGGCCCAGTCACCAATGATGTGTTTTTCGTCACTAGCCCGGTCTAGTGATAATTAGACCAGTCCCTTGATGAGTGGCCCTACCAATTGACTGGGCGGGCTAGTCCAGCGGGCCCGGTCCATTCATTGAACCGACCAGACAAAAAATGCAGAGAGTTCGTTTCTATCAGCTAAATACACTAAACAAGAAATAACAAATATATATCACAACCTATAACTATTCCACCTCACTTTCATCAGACTCTGTATTCTCGCTATCATCATCCCTATCCCGCGCTTGATTTGTTGCATTCACTTCCTTGTCTTCACCCTCACCCACTCTGCTTGGTTTTTTGCAGCAGATTCCATTATCAGTTCCTCGAGGATGGCAGTGAATTGTGCAGGTACGCTTTAAAACAGCTACAGCGCTTAGTATTGCAAGCAGTTTTGCAGTTGCAGTGCGCTCGAGTTGATCCTGTTGGGTTGTGGGATGCAGCTTTAGCTGCTGCTCGTAATGTAATAACAGCTGGATTGTCGGGAATTGCTGAAAGTACACCTGTATAGCGTGGAATTTGGGCACCTTCTTACTCGTACTTTCACACAATACTACTCGTGCTTCCCATACAAACTTTTCACTTCAAAGTCGCCTTTACAACTTGCGTATACGTAAAACGAAATTCACGAGTAGATTCAAACAGTGATGAAGAAGGCGATGAGAGAAAGACAGGACTTGAATGGTAAAAAAGTACGAGTAAGAAAGTGCCCAAATCCCACGTCAAACACCTGTAGGAACTTTTTCAAGATGACGAGCTCCATAATGATGCTTTAATACCCCATATGCTGTTTGAAGTTGATATCGATTGCGGTGGGGTTTACTAATAACTCTTGCAGGAAGGCGCCGGTCATCAGTGGCAGCTCTATCTTGCCTCGGAATGAACACAGTAACATTCTCTCCAACGGCCAATTTAAGTGTATGACCAGACTGTCATTGGTCATATTTAGCAATCATTCGATCTCTGTTTAGACTAGATTTTTGACGCACTTGAGAGAGAGTTTGCTGTCGGTACTGTTGAAGTTGATTAGAGGTAGAAGAGGTGGGCTGGGAAACGTGTTGAACAATAGCCGCTTGGAGAGTAATAGAATAGGACGCTCAGCAATATGTGAATCGTGGTAATTAGAGGGACCCGCTTGAGATGAACCATATCTTTCAATATGAGCCGGTGAAGATCTTGAAGGAGATGAAGATTCCAGAGAAGGTGATGATTTAGAAGACGAAGGCTGTGGAGATGGTGTGAAAAACAAGCTATCGTGGATTTGAATTCAAGAAGGTGTTCGCATGAAAGGTGGTGTAAACCGATTATCTATCTGAGAGGAATTTTCCAACTCCTCCTCAATTTCTTCTACTAACTGCTGCTGTTCATCTTGTGCAAAATGAAGCATAGCTTGTTCTCGCTCCTCCACTGGTATCCCTCCATCAATTCTCATCCGCTGATTGAATACAACTTTTCATATAGGGTAAGACGAAGAGAGCCATGTACTTCACTATTCATTGCAATTGATATTTCAACTAATAGTGAAGACCATTCTCGTGTTCCCCGCTTAATTTTCATTCTACCACTGAATTACCTTGCTCAACTAAACCTTGACTTTGTGGATGTCGTGGATTGCTATTAATCAGTGTGATACCATGCCGTTGCAGAATATGAAGCACCGCGCCCTTAAATTCTCGCCCGTTATCACATTGCAAGATTCGTGGTGGACCCATTAACTGAATCCAATATTCCAACTCTCGTGCCACTTGTCTAGCACCTTTTGCAGTTAAAGGTCAAAGGAAGCTATACTTCGAAAAATGATCTTTAATATGCAAAACCCATTCATAAATATCGTCTTTTTCAAGACGCATATCTATCAGATCCATTTGAACTCGTTCAAAGACATTATTAACCACAATTGGTTCTAATGGAGGTCAAGCTGATCCAGGCCGATTTGATAAACAAACTCCGCAATGTTTAATTACCCATGCTACCTAATGACATTAGAATAATTACATTATAGATAGAATATAACAACTTACCTCTTCCTTTGTAGTTCCATAATACTCTTCTCGACGAAAATCAAAGGTTTATTCTTCCCTGGATGTGCATGTAGGCAATGAATTCTCATAATAGTATCAAATGCCATATCTTCAGATACAACTTGATGATCTTTAATATGGCCACTATCTCGCAAGTGCCATAAAGTATTGCACAATGGATCCGCATCCAGGCAATAACCATGAAGTTGAGTTCATAGATCAATCTCAAATGAGTACTTGTTTGTTGGCTTTAGAGTAGGTATGCGTAAAAATAGTTGCATTAGGCGTCATTTTTCTGCAGACATGCGAGCTCGATTTGTATGCTCTGGTCGGCGAATAAATCGATCAAAATTTGCACGCACTTCTGCTGTAAATGGCTCTACAGCATCCTGCATAACATTATCGGCCATTTTCTAACATATTAATTTTCTGCCCTATGAATACTTTCCAGGAAAAATACTTACTGAATCTCTGCTTGAGTTGCTTGTATAGGTAGTGAACTTCTACTGCGCTGAGGATTTGCTCCTTCTTTACTGCCAGGAAACTTGTCGGTATTTATACTTTTATTCTCGTACATCCGTATTCATTGTTTGCCCTACTGAGTGCGGTTGCTTGCCCTGCCGTATTGGATTGTTCGCACTTCTTATTTTCCGGACCCACTTAATCTCCATTGATCTTGTCTAGCTTCACTCACCCGGTCCAGTTCCCCTGGCCCGGTCTAGTCCAATTAGTATGAGTTTTTCGACTGGACCTGGCTACTGATCAAAAGTGCTCATTGATGACTGGGCCGGAACATATACATACAGCTTGGGATTTTATTGAGTAGGTTGAGTTTCGGCTTTTCGGGGACTAGACTGGTGCGTTGTCTGATTTCCACTCGAAATATAGAAGATGTGTAAGTTGCTTGCTTGTGAGTTACCCTGATCTCAGGCTTGGTCATATTGTAAGTAAGCTATTCCCAAAGGGAGCAATTGCCTTTTTTTGACAATCCCTGCCAGGTTTGCATTTCCATCATATATATCCACATTTATCTCTTGCGTGATAGACAAGAACGACAGCTGCTGTCCGGAGTATCATACCCTGGTGGCAGTACAATTTGCGACCGTCTCAACTATGTACTGTAGAAGGCATAAAGTTGCATAAACCCCCGATGAAGCTTTTGAAGGCCCACAAACTTACAGAGGAGAACTTACTACTCCGTATAGAACCTGAAAGATAGGTATTACGCAGATGTATCTATGTATGTGCGGTAGGTACCTCCAGCATTCTGGTTCGAGCCTCCTGACGCCGGCTATCAATCGATTCTTGACTCCCTGCTGACCCTTCAGACAAACACCCTGACTTTCTTCAATCTATTTACGATAGTTTTTGCCCTTGCGGCAGCGACCCCCCTGCTCGCGCCCTGTCTAGCACCGCCCCTGCTGTTACATGTTACATGTACTGGTGTAGAGTAAGTACCTACTGTAACATGTTACAGCAGCGGTGACCCTGCGGCTATTGCTGGTCGCACGGCTAGATCGACCCGCCAAGCTCCAGCTGCAGCTCCTTAACTCGAACACCACCGCATCGACCAATCTCAAGCATACACACAAAGGACAACAAACGAATCAAAAGAAACAATTTCAGCATCGCGACAGACGACAGACTCCCAAGCACACAGGACTGGACAGCTGTCCACCCTCTCTCCGCCTCGACCCCACTTTCTCGGATACCGTGTTCCTCCTCCGGCGACTGGAGAAACCCCCCCCCCGCTCGAGGCGCTGCCACCCCTATCCCCTGTCGGACGACAGAGACACTCGATTAACGACATTCCTCGACTACCTAGAAATTATGTTTTCGAAACGAACTTCCACTGCTGTAGCTCCTGCCGCGGCTCCTCCACCATTGGCTGCTAGTGGCCCTGATCGGAGCTCGACAGCTTCCACGACCACGACCTCACGAAGCAGCATTTTCAGCACCTTTTCAGCAATTTCTGCCATTTCTGCATTCTCAAACAAGCCTAATACTACCGCTACAAAATCCCCAGAGACAGAGCAGCAGGAGGAGGAGGAGTTTAATCCCGTGGATATTACACCCCCTATTGCTCCTGGACCGACAGTTACCGACGCGAGTGTCTTTTTCCCAAGGAATCCGAATAGCAAACATCTTGCTCATTTGACTGCGTTGAATTCGAGTACTCCTTCTGCATCTACGGCTCCTTCGACAAATCCGTCTACAGCTGCGTCTACCTCGACATCTCCAGCTCCGAGTATTCGGACCAGTGTACAGACGCCAACTACGAGTGCTCCTGGGGCTACCAGAACGACGTTAAATCTCCCACCGTTGACCTTGCCCAATCCGAGCACACCTACTACCCCCACTCCCTTGTCTGCTTATGGACCTATTTCTCCTACCCCGTCTACAATGTCCCATTTTAGCTTTTCCTACCCATCGTCCTTCCATGGGAGTACCATAGGGATCAACAGCCTGCCAAATATCCCCCAGGCGACGGTCACTAGGTTGGTGCAGACTTATTTTACTATCCAAGCGTTGAAGGTCGTTGGATACCAGGCTGCCGTGGCGGGGAGATGTGCTGGTATTGTTCACCGAGTTCCGTTTGCATTTGGCGGGATGGAAGAGGCGGAGGAGGACGACTGGGAGCTGGGTGGGGGTGATTTAATTGGCGATTCTGGCGTGGATTTAGTTGTCTCCCAGCTGGAAGAAGTTGACGGCGGAACAAAGGAACCTGTGGAGCAAGTCCTTGCGAGCCAGTTCCCGCAGTGGTTTTATCTCGAAGATAGGCAGGAGTTGCTAGTGTCCGATAATGCAAGTATCCTCAGTGGCGAGGCTGGCGTCTCGGGTCATAGGAGATCAAGGTCCCATCCAAACCCTGGGGGAATTTCAATCCCGGGTGCTGCACCCCCACCGTCTACTGCCGGAGACACACGGTCGAGAAGTGGGACTACGACAACAATTACACCTCCCCCGCCACAGAGACAACTCTTTTTCCATGATCCATCGAATCTCCTCAACGCTTCGTTCGCGGCGTTCTCGTTCTCCTCCCCGAATTCTGCATCGGGAGCGACTCCGCCTATTGATTTTTCCTCAGTGATTTCGTTCGCTGCGGACCATCCCCCCCCACCAGTCTCCCCAACGGGAGGCGAGACGACTACCTCCTCCGCTGCTGGATCAGAAGCCGGCGACGACGTAGCCCAAGCAGTTACTCTTCGCACCCCGCTACCCATTCACCTCCATCACCTCCACCCGAAACCTAGCCCAACCCATCAAAAACACCCATACACCTGGCTCCCGCCGCTCTCCCGAACTACCCTGTCTACACCGAACCCTACTATCGAGGTTGAATTAGGTGGAATCCCACATCCGATTCCTATCCCTACATTGCCGTTGGTCACTCTACTTGTTACTTCCCTGCTTACCGCGCATGGGCTCCTGAGGAGTTTGACTATGGGAGATAGGAAAGTCGGTAATATTGCCCTCTGGCAAGCCGTCAAGCTTGCCTCCTTCGTCCGCAAGCGCGGGGGCGTAGGTTCCGCATCTGAAGGCGGCGGAGTAGTAAGCCTACCTGGCGGCGTCCCCAAAGATGCACTCGGTGTACTCGCCCGCCTCCGTGGTGAAAAAGGGAATGAAGAACGGAGAGTGATATTATGGGCCCTTCGTTCCGGAGTAGTAGCCACCGATCTACCCTGCACTCCCGGTGGGACGCCAGTACAGGTGCATGCTAATGGGAAATTTCAACATCCCGGTGGACTCAAGCGCACGTATACCGCCGGCGCGAACAACCATTTACGTGAGTTGGTGCTGGTCAGTAGGAGGGAAGGGGAGGGGTGGAGACGGTCTGCGCCGGCGGCAGTCATGGATTATCGCGTTTCTAGTGGAGCTGCGACGCCGAGT
>Ga0307514_10003002_pt1 | contig 16701 bp, 23 predicted proteins | sample 16_EM_MG_FD_203088 | JGI IMG/M metagenome (GOLD analysis project Ga0307514, IMG submission 203088) | Populus trichocarpa ectomycorrhiza microbial communities from riparian zone in the Pacific Northwest, United States - 16_EM | ecosystem: Host-associated > Plants > Roots > Unclassified | place...
CAAGCTGACGTTGCCGCGTTGAGTGGGCAGGCAGTGCTCGATCCTGGCGAATTGCTCTGGCGTGATCTCCATGCCTGCAGTTTGCCGGCCCAGCGATTACGGATCAATAGTGTTAACACGCCCTAGGGCAAAGGCGCTTTGCTGCTGCACTTGAAGCCAAAACGAAGGCCGGCACAACTCTGCCCATTCGTGAGCTTGTAATTCATTTGGACGCTCCGAGGGGAGTGAAGGCCCTCGGACGTTGCCGTGGCTTGCCACGGCTTGCCCCCGTCCATGGGAGCAACTCCACAGTGCCGTCTGGACCGATTTTTTCCGGCCTTTCGTGGCGACAAATGTGCCGCCGCCGAGGCATCCAAACCCGGTCTTTGGTTGGTATTTTCTGAGGCACTTGGGAACCGGCGTCTCCCGCCCTCCGGGCTGGAGACGCCGCTTCACTCCGAAACGAGGATATGGCCTCGACTGGGTGCCGACATTCAGTTGCGCACCGCTTGCAGGCCCCACCGGGCTACGCCCCAAGGAGAACGACATGACACAGCAAGGCAAGTACGTGAACCAAGGTCGGCGTGAACTGCTCGTGAGCGCGGCAGGCCTTGTGGCGGCTGCATCGCTTCCGCTCGTCACCGCGCTCAACCCGACCCATTCCATCGCGGCAACTCCGTCCGCATCAACCGTCGAAAGGAAAGCAGCCATGTACATCACCACCAAGGACGGCACCCAGCTCTACTACAAGGACTGGGGTCCGAAAGACGGCAGGGTCATCACCTTCAGCCACGGCTGGCCACTGAGTTCGGACGCGTGGGAAGCGCAGATGTTCCATCTGGCGACCCACGGGTTCCGTTGCATCGCGCACGACCGCCGTGGCCACGGCCGTTCGAGCCAGCCTTGGACCGGCAACGAAATGGACACCTATGCCGATGACCTGAATGAGCTTTTCACCAAGCTTGAGATCAAGGGCGCCATGATGGTGGGGCACTCGACCGGAGGAGGCGAAGTGGCGCGCTACATCGGGCGCCACGGCAGCGCGCGCGTCTCAAAGGTCGTGCTAATGGGTGCTGTGCCGCCCATCATGGTGAAGTCCGCCAACAACCCCGCGGGCCTGCCGATGGAGGTGTTCGATGGCTTTCGCAAGGCCTATCTGGCAGACCGGGCACAGTTTTTCCTGGACGTGGCATCCGGGCCATTTTTTAACTTCAATCGGCCAGGCGCCAAGGTGTCCCAAGGCCTGATCCAGTCCTGGTACATGCAGGGCATGATGGCCGGCCACAAGAACGCCTACGACTGCATCAAGGCGTTCAGCGAGACGGACTTCACCGAGGACCTGAAGAAGTTCGACGTGCGAACCCTCCTCATCCATGGCGATGACGATCAGATCGTTCCCATTCAGGGCGCTGCACTGCTGTCTGCAAAGCTGGTCAAAGGTGCCGAGCTGAAGATCTACAAGAGCGGCAGCCACAGCCTGGGTGACACGGCCAAGGAGCAACTGAATGCCGACTTGCTGGCGTTCGCCACGGCTTGAGACCAGCAACCGCTCCCCCGTTGGAGGAGCGGCTTTTCTCCGAGCAGGAGCTTACATGCGAAACTTTTTCACAGTCCTCGTGCTGATCGGGGCCTGCTGGGGCTTGCCGGCCCATGCCGGAGACTCGTCGGGACCCACCCGGATCGCGGTGCAGCCGTTTGTCACCTTGCCGGCTGATGTACGGCACCCAGAAGGCCTGGCATCCAACCCCAAGAGTGGGGATCTGTATGTCGGCACCTTCGACGCGCGCGAGCCGGCCAGCAGGCGCAACAATCAGGTGCTTCGCTATTCGGCTTCAGGGAAGTTGCTGGCCCGGCATCGCTTTGGCGCCGATCCCCTGACGGGGTTGGCTTTCGCCGAGGGCAAACTCTACATCCTCAACTTCGAGGCATCCAAGCTGCAGAGGTTGGATGCAGACTTCACCGAAAACAGCCGTGTGGAAGACTTGGCCACGTTCGGGCCAATCGAACCCGCAACAGTCAAGCCCCGGGTGGTGGCGAATCCTGACGGCAGCGCCGACGACGTCGTTTACGGTGCAGCGGGCTTTCCCGCCGTCAACGGCATGGCGTTCGACGCGGAGATGAACCTCTACGTCAGCGACAGCTTCCAGGGCGCCGTCTACCGGATCGACCGCGCAACCACCTGCAATCCCTGCGGCGTGTCCGTTGTTTCGAGAGATCCACTGCTGGCAACCGCCGGGGCTCTGCCTTTTGGCGCCAATGGTCTTGCCTTTGGCAACCAACCCGGTGTGCTCTACGTGTGCAATGCCGGCGACAACAGATTGCTACAGATCAATCTGTCAACGGGTTTGGTCAAGGTGCTGTCCGAGAGCTTGCCAGGCGCCGATGGACTGATGTTTCACAACGGTCTGCTTTGGGTCGCGGCCAACCAGGCGGACGAGGTCCTGGGCATCGACGAAAACGGACTGATGCGCGTGCGCGCCGGAGAGTTTCTCGGCATCGCAGGCGATGGCACGCCGAGGGGCCTGCTCTTCCCCGCCTCCACCGCGGTGTCCGGCAAGTCCATGGTGGTCACCAATCTTGCCTTGCCGCTGACGCCAGCTGTCGGCGATGAATGGGAAGAGCGCGTCACGCGGTGGAACTTGGTTCGCTTCCCGCTTCCGTGAGGCGGGCGCACGTCGGGTACCGAGGCTGCACGCCTCGGCCTCTGAGAGACAAGCGGCCTCTGGCCTGAAAGGAACGTCATGATGCTTGGACTGTCTTCCCTTGGTGCGGTGCACACCGCGTTTGCGTTTGTGGCTGTGGTGTGTGGCTACGCCATGATCTTCAGGTTCGGTCGCATCGGGGCGGCCCTTCGCTTCGGCAAAACCTATGTCGCCTGCACCGTGATCGCCTGTTTGACGAGCTTTGGCATTTTCATGCACGGTGGATTCAACATCGCACACGCGCTGGGCATCCTCACATTGCTCGTCCTGGCTATTGCATGGATTGCAGGCAGGTCCGCCGCATGGAGTCGACCCGCCAAGTACCTCGAGACCCTTGGCTACACGGCGACTTTGTTCTTCCACATGATTCCCGGGACCACCGAGACGTTCACGCGATTTCCGGTGGGCGCGCCGCTTTTCACCGGACCGGACGATCCGAACCTGCAGAAGGTCATTGGCATCATCCTTCTGGTCTTCATCATCGGCATGGCGCTCCAGGTGCGGCAAATCAGGAGGAAGCCCGCACCCATGCGTCGGACCTCGCTCGTGTGAAATGGCATGGTCATGACTGACTTGCTTGTTGTAGAGAACGGCATCGTGGAGCGCGTGCTCAACGCGCACCGAATCGCGCTCGGATCGGACTTCGAGGGGTATCGGAACCACATCTACCGGGTCGCAAGCTTCTTCAACCAATTGGGCCCCGCGAGCTTCGAATCCACGCCGGCGCTGGCAGTGGCGGCGGCCTTTCATGACCTTGGCATCTGGGTCCACAACACCTTCGACTACCTGGCACCATCCAGTCGATTGGCCGCTAACTTCCTGGAAGCCGAAGGTCTGGCGGGCATCGATCCAGCGCTTGTGCACGAGCTCATCGTCCAGCACCACAAGGTCCGGCGCTACAAGTCCGGGCCATGCGCTGCCCTCGTGGACCAGTGGCGCAAAGCCGATCTCGTGGACGTGTCCCTCGGGCTCTTCTGCTTCAACATACCGCGCAGCCAGGTCAGGCAGATTCAGCAATGCTTGCCGGACAAGGGCTTCCACAAGGGCCTGCTGAAGCTGACATTGCGGCAGCTCGCCAGGGCGCCGTGGGATCCGCTGCCCATGATGAAGTGGTGAATCGCCCGGATCTTGAGGAGGCCACGGCAGGCCTCGCGTTGCCTTACAGTCATGCGCAACAGAAAGTGGGGCCGAATGGCAGCGAGCGCCTTGCGCCTGTGGCGTCAAATCTTTGCCTGTGTGTGGAGAGCTTGTGGGCACCGCAGGCCATCGCCCTGCCGCACGAGCGCCTGGACCAGTTGCATCACACGGCGTGGACTGTCGGCGACGGCGCCCCACCAGAAATCCGCTCGCTCAGACGCCCGACGGATGGTTGTGGCTCGGCAGCTCAACGGGCGTCTACCTCATGGCACCCGATCAAGTCACTTTGCCGCGTTGGTGGCACGGTCCACGTCCTGTGGGTGCGCAAGGTAATGCTTGGCGGCTTGGCGCGATTTCCCGCTCGGATAGCCGACGAGTTGGCTGGGATTCTCCAACAATCGCAGAGCACAGACCGCGTTCACTGCCGCACAGGCAGCTCAGAAATTCGTGATCGCCGCACGGAGTGAGGCCTCATCGTTCACTGCCGCAAAGTCATGGAGGAGGCCACCCACGCCATGCGCAGGACCGGCGAGCTGTGAGACCAAGGCCCCTCGCTCGATTGAAATCCGCATCACTTGAATAAAAGTAATGCGAATATTAAACTTCCCCTATGACCCAGTCTGACCACATCCTCGAACTTGCCCGGCACCGGCGTGTGCTGCGGGCAGCGGATGTGCGCGAGCACGGCTGGTCACCGCAGCTTCTGATCCGACTGCACCAGGCCGGCAAGCTGCAACGATTCGCCCGCGGCCTGTACGGGCTGGCCGACGCCGAAGCCACCGAGCACCAGACGCTGATCGAGGTTTGCCAGCGCGTGCCAAAGGCCGTGCTCTGCCTGCTGAGCGCACTGCAATTCCACGATATCGGCACGCAGCTGCCGCACGAAGTGTGGATCGCACTGCCCGAGGCGACACAGACCCCGGCGCTGAGCTACCCTCCGCTGCGCATCGCACGCCTGCGCGGTGCCGCGTACAGCGACGGTATCCAGACCGTGGCCGACCAGGGCGCACCCATCCGCGTGTACAGCGCCGCCAAGACGGTGACCGACTGCTTCAAGTTCCGCAACAAGATTGGCCTGGATGTGGCGCTGGAGGCGCTGAAGGATGCTTGGCGCAGCCGCAAGGTCAGCATGGCCGAGCTGAGCCACTTCGCCAAGATCAACCGCGTCGAGCGTGTCATGCAGCCCTACCTGGAGGCGGTGACGCAATGAGCGCAGCGCAGGGCCGCCCCAAGCAAGCTCGCACCGCAGCCCGCGAGGGCGGAGGTCACGCATCCTCCAGCAACCTCTCCGCGTCCATCCTGGCTCGACTTCTGGCCCTCGCCAAACAGCGCGGCGACGACTACAGCCTGCTGCTCAACCGATTCGGCATGGAGCGCCTCCTGGCGCGCGTCAGCGTGTCTGCGCATGCCGACCGCTTCCTGCTCAAGGGCGCCCTGCTCTTTGCGCTGTGGTACGACACGCCGCACCGCCCGACTCGGGATGCCGACTTGCTGGGCTTTGGCCCAGACGATGAGGCGAACCTGATCGCCACTTTCAGGGAAGTCGCTGCCATGGACCTGGGCGACGGCATTGTGTTTGACCCTGACTCTGTGAAGGCGGATGCCATTCGCGAAGACAACACCTACGGCGGCACCCGCATCAAGCTGGTGGCACGTATCGGCTCCGCACGCTGCGCGCTGCAGATCGACGTGGGCTTCGGTGATGCCGTGACGCCAGGGCCGCAGACGGTGGCCTATCCCACCTTGCTGGGTGACTTCCCGGCTCCCACGCTGCGTGGTCTATCCGGTGTACACCGTGATTGCAGAGAAGTACCAGGCCATGGTGATGCTGGGGCAAGCGAACAGCCGCATGAAGGACTTCTTCGACCTCGCGGTGATCGCACGGCGCACGGCGCACGGAACTGGATGGTGCCACGCTGGCCGCAGCCATCGCCGCCACCTTCTTGCGGAGGCGGACTGCGCTGCCCACCGAGCAGCCCTTGGCTCTGACCAGGCAGTTCAGCGAAGACACTGCCAAGCTGCGCCAGTGGCAGGCCTTCCTGAGCAAGAACCGCATCGAAGCCGCCAGCCTGGGTGAGACCGTGGGGCTGCTAAATGACCTGTTGTGGCCACCAACGGAGGTCGCCGTTGCTGGCAGTCAGGCGACGGCCACATGGCACCCTGAATCCCTGCGCTGGGTCTAGCCCCACCCGTAACAGCTTCAGGCGGCATCGCTGCGGTGCCCGGTCTGCTCACGGATGAGCCATGCGGGCAGCGATGCCATCGCCGCCGTGGTCACGTAGCCTGCGCGAAGGCTGTGACCTGAGAATTCCTCCGGCTCGCGCCCGATTGCCTTGGCTGCGCGTTTGACGATCAAGGCCACTGACTGCGCTGACTGCGGCTCCGATGAGATGGTGCCGCCCTTGGTCACTGACCGGATCAGCCATCCGGTTTCGATGCGCGCAAGCGCCAGCCAAGACCTCAAGCTCTGCATAGGGCATCGCTCGCCGCTCGCTTCGGCAGGAGCACCGTGCGCCCCTTGCCGAACTGATCGGTCTTGGAGAACCGAAGCAACACCTCGGCATGCGCTTCGTGGAAGGTCACGTCCTCCACTCGCAAGGCCACCAGCTCCGCGCGACGGAACGCACCTCCGAAGCCAACCAGCAGCAACGCCCTGTCACGGGTGGCCTTCATCGGAGACTTCAGCTCTTTGGCTGCAATGGGCTTGCGAGATGGCCACGCAACGCCGCTCCAGCGTCGCCACCTTCATTGTCGGGTGCCCACCACCGGCGCTGAATTGGTTGCTCACTTTTCATGCGCTTGCTCTTGTCGCTTTGCCTGATCGAGCAGCGAGTGAGCGGTGCCTCCGCGAGCCCGGAGAGTGACGGCGCTCATGTCCTCGACGTACTTGGCGATCGACACCGCCAGACCTCGATCAGATCTGTCATCGGACAGCGCGAGTGCCCGCGAAATCTCCAGCCAAGCGCCGATCGCCGTTTCACGTCGGGCCATCGCCTTGGCACCATCGTTCTCGGTCGGCCGGTGCAAGCGCAACCGCCCTTCTTCCTTTGCCTTGATGCGCCAGAGCGGCTCGTAGTTGCGCGCCTGCCCTCGCGTCGCCTGCCTCGTCGCCGCCGCGTCAACGCCATGGCCTCGCAGCCTCTCCGCAAAGGTGTCCCGCCAGCGACGCAGGTCGGCCTTTCGCGGGTTCAGGCGCTTGCCGTGCCGAGACTCGGCCCGCACGCTGATGTGAACGTGTGGATTGGCCTGGTGGTCATGCAGCACCATCACGTACTTGTGATCCGCCAGCTCGTCCTGCGCAAACTCTCGCGCTGCGCGCTGAACGGTCAGCGGGTCGGTGCCACGTGGCATCGACAACATGATGTTGAATGCCTCGCGCCGATGGCCAGGTTGAGCGTCATCGGGAATCAGGGAGCCACCAAAGCGCCACTCGTCGGCCAGGTCGTGCAGGGTGTCCTTGCCCCGCATCGTCTCGCCGCGTTGGTCCTCGATCTCCAGCCGACCGTTCTTGCTGATGTAGCGAAAGTGGGCCGCGATGGCCCGCATGCCGCGCCCGCCTCCCGTCACCTTGACCATCACCTGCGGCGCTCGCCGAACCACCGTTGCCTCGATGCGTTTGCGGATGGCGGCGGCGCGTGAACGTGCCGCGTCACCGCCCAGCCTCGGCTGTGGCTTCACGTTGACCACCCGGTTGCCGGGATAGAACAGGCGGTCGCCCCAGGTGATCAGGACGCCGTCGATGTTGGGCGGTTGAGCCACTGCAATCTCCTTTGGTCAACAAGAATCGCGAGCTGAGGAAGCGGCGCCGCGGCTGCGCGGCTGCAGGTCGGCCAACACGCGAGCGGCCAACTCCAGGTGGCGGCGCACGTCACTGGCCAGCGTGTCCAGCATCTCTCGGTAGGGCCTGGCGGGCTCCACGTTGGCCTGGCGCAGCAGCGCCGTCAGGCGGTGGACGTTCCGGCTGAGGGTCGACAGTTCGGCGCTGGACGTCATGAGGGCGGCAATGTGCTCAGCACGGCCGCCGCCGGCGGACAGCACAGGCACGTTGGCAATGAGACCCGCCAGGTACGCACCGCGCGACAGGCCCTCCGCGCGCGCACCGGCGGCGAGTTGTCGCGCTTCCTCGGCCGTCATGCGAATCGACAGCTTGACGCTGGTAGCGTTTGAAGCGGCCTGGCTGGCCCCTTGCATTTGCCTTGCATCGCACTCGACTGGCAGCCCGAGTTCGCGTGCCACCGCGCGGCGCACCAGCACCGACACGTTCACGCGGTCCGCATGTGCGCGTGCCACCAGCGTGGCCTTCAATCCGCGCGTGTCGACGGTGACGAAGTCGTGGGCAGTGGTGTTCATGGGGCGACCGATGAGCAACAGCGGGAGGGGCGCGAAGCGCTTGTGAAACTGGCGGCAGGCCGCCTATCTCTGCACTCACCTTGGAACCCAGTATTGGCCTCGAACGAGCCGGCTGAGCAGCGAGATTCGGGCCGAAATGCTGCATCGCAAAGCACGCCAATCCGACAAAAACTACGTCAAACCGAACCTCACCGATGTCCAGTGAAGCTGAACCCCACCATCGCCCCCGGCCGACCGAACCGCAAGGCGCGCGCCTTCGCCGAAGAGATCGCGCGGCTGGTCATGGAAGGCTACAGCTGCAAGGCCATTCACCAGGCGCTGACCGATGCCGGCCTGTCCGTGCACAAGAGCACTGTTCAGCGCGAAGTGGCCCGCCTCACAAAGCCGACTCGGCCGACTCGGCCGACAGATTCGCGCGCCGCTGTTTCGCGCACCACCCGTCTTGAAGTCGAAGCATCGCCGTCGCCGCCCTCCCCTCGCCTCCCGGCCGCCGGCGGCCAGCAAAGCGGCAAGGAAATGGCCGCCGAGTTCATGAAGAGCCGCATCACCAACCCTCTGTTTCGCAACAGGAGCTGACATGAAGATTGCCGTCATCAATTTTTCCGGGAACGTGGGCAAGTCGACGATCTCGCGGCATCTGCTGCTGCCGCGCATCGCCGGTGCCGAGCTGATCTCCGTCGAGAGCCTGAATGCCGATGAGAACCAGGGCCACGCCCTGCGCGGGCGGCAGTTCGGCGAACTGCAGGAGTACATGCAGACCGTGGACAACCTTGTCGTGGACATCGGCGCCAGCAACGTCGAAGACCTGATGGCACTGATGCGCAGGTACCAAGGCAGCCATGAAGATTTCGACTTCTTTGTCGTGCCCACGGTCCCCGAACTCAAGCAGCAGGAAGACACCATGGCCACCTTGGGCGAACTGTCCCGGTCGGGCGTCCCACCGTCGCGGCTGAAGCTGGTCTTCAACAGGGTCGACGAGGGGATCGAAGTAGCCCAGGCCTTCGAGCACCTGCTGGCCTTCCTCGAACGGTGTCCCGTCGCGAACGCCTCGACACACTGCCGCTTGGGCACAAACGAGGTTTACAGCCGGATCAAGGGCAATGGCGTGGACTTGGCCGCGCTGGCCAGCGATGACACCGACTACAAGGCGCTGATCACCCAGGCGAAGACCACCGACGCAAAACTCGCACTCGCCCAGAAACTCGCCACCCGCCGGCTGGCCCGCGGCGTGGTGCCGGAGCTCGACGCGTGCTTTACGGCGCTCGAGTTGGAACCCGTCTCGACATGAGCGGCCCGAGCACTGCACGCGAGGCGCTCATCGTCGAGACGCTGGGCGAGGTGGCGGCCTTGCTGTACCGGGTGGAAGCCGTGGCCGCCACATTGGACGCCGGCCGACTCGCACTGATCAACGCGAGCACGGAGCTGGCCGGCCAGGTCACCGACTTCGAGAGCCGCATGACGGGCATCACGGAGAACGCGAAGGCTCAGGCCGTCAAGCACATCGCCCGTCGCACCGATGAAATGGCAGGTCGCACGCTGAGCGCACACACCCAGGCCATGGAGGCGGCGGCCCGAACCGTCCTCCGCGATGAGCTGGGCCGTGCCCTGCAGCGCCTCGTGGCCCAACAGCTGCCGCCTGCCGAAAAGCGCGCCAGTCCCTTTGAGCTTTGGCTGACGTACGCGGCGACCGCCGCAGCGACCTTCGTTTTGACCTGGGCGGCAGCATGGCTGTGGGCACGCCTTTGACAGCCGGATCGGCGGATGCCGGCGTCATGGACACAGCGACGCGGCTGACCTGGTGTAGGATTAAATCCTACGAAAACCGCAAGGATTGCCATGCGCTCGACACAGCAGTTCAGCATCACGCTGCCCAACGAGATGGCCGAGGCTGTGCGCGCCAAGGTCGCCTCGGGCGAGTACGCCACCGAGAGCGAAGTGATCCGCGACGGCTTGCGAGCGCTGCTCGCGCGCGACCGGGCGGTCGAGGACTGGTTGCGCAAGGATGTGGCCACCGCCTGCGACGCGCTCAAGGCCGACCCGTCACGTGCGGTCGCGGTCGACGCCGTCAAGGCACGACTGGCCGCCGCGCGCAAGAAGGTGTCGGCGAAGACCTGAGGCCGCATCTCGTCGTCTTCGCCCCCGAGGCGAGCGATCAACTCGAAGCGCTGTTCCTGTACATCGCGGAACACGCCTCGCCGAACACAGCACAGCGCTACACGGACGCGGTCGTCACGACCTGCGAACAGCTCGCACTGTTCCCTCACCGGGGCGTGTCACGGGAGGACATCCGCCCAGGCCTGCGGCTCACGCACCACAGGGGGCGCACCGTGATCGCCTACACCGTCGACGATGAGACCAGGACGGTCGCCATCGTCGGCGTGTTCCATGGCGGACAGGACCACGAAGGCGCTTTGACGGAACGTTGGGATGACTGAATCGAGCGCGGCGCCCGCGTCGGGCCGAGACGGCGCGGCCGTCAGATGCTGGCCGGCCACTGCAGGCCCCAGCGGTCGATCACGGCGCGCACGCGTGCGTCACCGTCCGTCACCAGCGTGTGCAGATCCGCGCGCGCCCACCGCAGTGCGTCCAGGCAGGTCAGCATGTCGTCGCTGATGGCAATGTCGACGGCGCGCAGTTCGAACAGGTCGAATGAGAAGGCCTGACCGTTGTAGGTGGCCGCAAGGAAGCGCGCGATGCGTGGGATCTGGCCGGAGTCGCGTTCCTCGGCCAACTTGAGCAGCCGCGCGAATGCGGGCGCGGCTGCTTGGGTGGCTAGGTGCGATCGGAAGTAAGCGCGGCCCCAACACCCTATTGACCGGCCGGGTCCGGCAATGTCAGACGTCGAGCACGTGGCGCAGCAGCGCGAAGCCGACGCGCCACTTGGTGCCGTCACCCGGGTCGATGGAGGCCGTGCGGTCGTTGATGCGCACGATGGTGCCGATGACGGTTTGCAGGTACTTGTCCTCGAACGCCACCTTCTCGCCGCAGCGGAAGTCGTTGCGCGTTGGCTTGGGTGCAGCCGGTGGCGGTGCGAGCTCTTGTTCTCGCATTTGCGCCTGCGCTCTTGCGGTGGCATTGGGCGCCGGCGGCTCGATGGCCGCATAGGGCAGCTTCCACTCGCGCCGCTCGGTCAGGTCCTGCAGCGTGACCTGGGTGTCCCGCATGGCCAGCACCTTGCCCTCTCGCAGGCTGCCGTCGCGCCAGTCCACAAAGCGCACCGTCTGGCCCAGGTGCATGTTCACGCGCACGGCGATGATGCGCCGCGGGTCGGCCAGCATGCGCTCGATCAACGTGTTCAGCTGGAACAGTTGCAGGCTGCTTGCGCGGTTGAGGACATCGACGAGCTGAGGATCTACACCCTGTTGGGTCATGCGGCACGCGGGACAGTGGACGGCTCGGCGTGCTGGCCGATGTGCCACGGCAGCAGCTCGTCGATGCGGTTGATGGGATGGGCAGCGATGCGGCCCAGCACCTCGCGCAGGTACCCCTCGGGGTCGAGCCCGTTGAGCTTGGCCGTCTCCACCAGACTGTAGACGGCTGCGGCCCGATCACCGCCTGCATCCGAGCCCATGAACAGGTAGTTCCCTCGGCCCAGGGCCACGCCGCGCAGCGCGCGCTCGGCCGCGTTGTTGTCGATCTCGATGCGGCCGTCGTCGCGGTAGCGTGTCAGCGCCTGCCAGCGGGTGAGGCTGTAGCCGATGGCCAGTGCCAGCTCAGACTTGGCCGAGACGCGACCCACCAGGCTGCTGAGCCAGGCGTGCATCTCGTCGAGCAGCGGCCCCGCCCGAGCCTGGCGCTGGGCGCACCGGACGTCAGGCGGCTGGCCGCGGATGTCCTTCTCCACAGCGTACAACGCGGCAATGCGCCGCAGCGCCTGGGCGGCGATCGACTTCTCGGCCTTGCCCGTGCTCAGGTACAAGTCCCACCACGGTCTGCGGGCATGAGCCCAGCAGGCGGCCTCGATGATCTGGCCCTTGTACAGCTTGCCCCAACCGCCATAGGCATCAGCCTGCAGGACGCCGCGGTAGTGGCGCAGGTGGGCTTGTGGATGCTCGCCCTTGCGGTCGGGCGTGTACTGGTACCAGGCCGCTGGCGGCTCGGTGGACCCGGCCGGCCGGTCGTCTCGCACGTACACCCACAGCCGCCCGGTCTTGGCCTTGCCCAGGCCGGGTGAGAGTACCGGTACCGGCGTGTCGTCGGCATGCACCTTGGCGGCAGCCAGCGTGTAGCGTCCAAGTGCCGCCACCAGTGGGTCCAGCAGTTGGTCGGCCCGGTCCACCCAGCCCGCCATGGTGGAGCGGTCCAGGGCCACACCGCTGCGTGCGTAGATGCCGCTCTGGCGGTACAGCGGCAAATGGTCGCAGTACTTCGAGACCAGCACGTGCGCCAGCAACGCGGGGCCGGCCACGCCGCGCGCGATGGGCCGGCTCGGGGCAGCCGCCTGGAAGATGGATTGGCAGCGCACGCAGGCCAGCTTGGGCCGCACATGGCGGATCACCTTGAAGTGCGCCGGCACGTACTCGAGCTGCTCGGAGACGTCCTGGCCGATCTGGCGCAGGCGACCACCACAGGCGGTGCAGCCGCAGGGCTGGCCTGAGATGTCGTGGTGAGCAGCGGTGGCCTCGGGCCGGTGCACCTGCGCTTCGCGCGGCAAGTGGGCGGGCAGGCTGCGGTCGATCTCCGGGGCGTTGGCAGGCATGCTGGCCGGCGCCGGCTTGGCGGAGTCCGGCTGAGACTCAGGGCCTGCCGGGCCGTCGATCAAGGGGGTTTGTGCAGCGAGTTGCTCACTCGAGCTGCCGAACTCGGCGCGCACGCGGCGCAGCAGTTGCAGCTTGAGCTTGTCGATCATCAGCTTGAGCAACGCGAGCTCGCTGTCGCGCGCTTCGATCACGCGCAGCAAGCCCTCGACGGTGTGAGGCTGGGCGGCGTGTGTGGGCACGTGTGGAACTGTGCAGGATATGCGGCCCATTGCCCATCCGTGCTGCCACCAGTCGCGCCTTCAAGGCAGCATCAAGCGGCCAGTTCCGGGTGATGCGTTCGCACCGGCATGCGCCAGTCGATGCCCTCCAGCAGCATGGCCAACTGGGCCGGCGTGAGCGACACGCTGCCCGAGGTGGCCTGCGGCCAGACGAAGCGTCCGCGCTCAAGCCGCTTGGCCAGCAGCATCAGGCCCTGGCCGTCGAACCACAGCACCTTGATGATGTCGCCGCGTCGACCACGGAAGACGAAGACGTGGCCTTTGAACGGGTTCTCGGCAAGCGCCGTCTGCACCAGCGCGGCCAAGCCGTCGAAGCCTTTGCGCATGTCGGTGTGGCCGGCGACGATCCAGACTCGCGTGCCTGCGGGCAAGCCGATCATGCGGTGCTGGCCAGTGCGCGCAGCACGGCGCACAGGCTGGCCTCGTCGACCGGGCCGCAGACGCGGATCCGGGCACCGTTGATGTCGATCTCGAGGGTGCCGGCGGGACCTGTGCGAGGCGGGGGTGAGGCTGCGGGCGGCAGTGGCTGGGCCGTTGGCTCTGCTGCCACCAAGGTGACGGGCAGCAAAACCGGAGCTGCCGCATCGGCCGAGGATGGCGCCTGGGCCTGCAGATGCAGGCGCCGCCAGTTGAACAGCAGGTTGGCGTTGACGCCGGCCTCCTGCGCGATGGCTGCGACCGACGCGCCGGGTGCCAGGCTGCGAAGCACCAGCGCCTGCTTGAATTCATCAGCATGTCGGCGGCGAATGTCTTGGGGCTTGGTGACTCGCTTGCTGTCCATGTGTGCATCTACCGGGTTACGTGCACACATCCAAGCGTGGCACCGATCACCTGATCGTGCTCATGTCCAGGCGGCCGGGCAATGGGGCCTCGGGCGCACGCTTACGATCGGAACTCGCACAGCGCGATCTCGGCATGGATGGCATCGGGGTTCATGCGTGGCTCCATGGTTTCGGGAACGATGGCCGTCCGATGGTCGGGCCGGCGCGTTGCCAACTGCGCGCCAGATTCGGAGAGAAATCTGGCGCGCGTTGCCGGGTGGTTCAGCTCTTGAGCTTGCGCATCTCCTCGGCCAGCATCCACAGTGCACGGTTGAGGCTCACGCCGCGGTCGATGCTGCCCACCGGCCGGGTCTGCAGACGGCGCCCTTGCGCGCTGCGGCCGGGCTGTCCACCACGGATCACGTTCTCCTGCACTTGTGTGCACGGCGCGTTTATGTGAAGCGCCGCTCGGTCGGCGTGATGTCTTCGAGCGAGCAGACCAGAACTCACCACATTACCGAAGGCTGCCGTAGCTTCGACGGTCCCATGTTTCAACCTGGAGACCGCCATGCTCGAACAGCTCTACTCGCGTTCCCTGTTTCGGTACACGTCGTCGCCGCACGCGGTCGATCTCGATGCGTTTGCGACCATGGTCGCGGCCCGCGGGGTCGACAACCGCCGAACCGAACGACACACACGCCGCCTGTTGTGGGTGCTGGAGGCCGCGGCGCTGCCGCCTAACGGGATCATTGGCGCCGACGAGTTGCGCGCCGCGTTCGCCGCTTGGCCACACAAGGGCTATGTCGGCACGTATCGCCTGTATTGCCGCTACCTGCAAGAGCGCGGCCGGCTGGCCGCTCCCGGTCCGTGTCAGTCTCGCTTCACGCTGAAGGAACAGCATCTTCGGCGCCTGGTGGAACTTCGCGGCATCGCGCCGGCCACCGTCACCTACGACAACTGGGCGTTGACAGACTTCCTGAGTCGCGTGCTCAAGCCCCATCAGGAACCGTCGTCGATCACACGGCAATCGCTCGACGCGTTCTTCCGACAGCGTGGGCCGCAGTTGGATCGGCGGACGTTTGGCCACACGGTGCACGTCGTTCGCCGCTACCTGCGCTACGCCTTCGACACCGGTGTGCTGAGCGAGCCTCTGCATGAGTTCGCGCTTCCCCAAGCGTTCCGGTTCGAGCAGCCACCGCGGGCATTGCCCGCGGACCAGGTACAGGCCATGCTGGCTTCGATTGACCGCTCGACGAACATCGGCGTACGCGACCACGCCATCCTGCACCTGATGGCTGGCTATGGTCTGCGCCCCGGCGAAGTCGCGGCGCTGAAGCGCTCGTCGATCGACTGGCAGGCTCACGCCTTGCGGGTGGAGCAGTCGAAGACGCGCTCGGTCCTGCTGATACCGCTGGCGCCCAACACGGTCGATGTGTTGCGCCACCATGTGGAGCGATGGGCCGCTGCTTCGAGTGGTGCCGAGCTGTTCGGCCTCGCACAACCACCATTCGGACCGATGAGCCCGTGTGCTGTGTCGGCGCGCTTCAAGGTGCATGCGAGGCGCAGCGGCCTGCCGATCACCGAAGCCTCGGCCTACGCGCTGCGCCACAGCTTCGCCATGCGGTTGCTGGGTGTCGGTGTGAGCATGAAGTTGATCGGCGATCTCATGGGCCACAGCAGCCTGGCCAGCACAAGCGCGTACCTGCGCATCCAGACCGACATGCTGCGCGAAGTGGCGCTAGACGTGCCCGCAGAGGTGGCGCCATGAACGGCAGCGCCAGCCCCGCATTCATCGAGCAGGTCGGTAGCTACCTGGCCCACTGGCGAGCTCTCGGCCGGTGCTACCGTCAGGAGCAGTGGCTACTTGAGACGCTGCTGCGCGAGTTGCCCTTGCTTGGCCACGAAGACCTGACCGCCGACAGCTTTCAGTGCTGGTTCGACGGTCGCAAGAATCGCCACCCCAACAGCCGGCGCAAGTGGGCGCAGTTGCTGCGCCATTTCTGCGTCTGGCGCCGTCGCTGCGATCCCGGTTGCTTCGTCCCAGGGACCGATCTGATATGTCGTGCCCAGCCCCACGTCACGCCGGTGATCCTCGGTGATCGGCACGTCGCGCGCATGCTCGCGGCGGCCGATGCCCTGGAGCCGAGCCCGAACTCACCGTTGCGGCCAGCGACCATGCGCTTGGCGGTGGTGTTGCTCTACACGACGGGCCTGCGGCTCGGCGAGTTGCAGCGGCTGACCATGGGCGACATCGAGTACGACGGCAGCCTTCTTCGCGTGCGCGAGTCGAAGTTCCACAAGTCGCGTCTGCTGCCGCTGTCGGCCAGTGCCCGTGCCGAGCTCCTCGCCTATCTGGTAAGGCGAGCCAGAGCCGGTTTCGCTACTCCGCCAACCGCGCCGCTGCTGTGCACGCGCGCTCGTGGACGGATGAAGCCTTATTCGATCAGCGGCTTGCAGCACGGGCTGAACTCCCTGCTTCGCGGCGCCGCCATATGTGCCGAGGGAATGCAACGGCCTCGCGTTCACGATCTTCGCCACAGCTTTGCGGTCCAGGCGCTGGCACGCTGGTATCGACAAGGCGCCGATGTGCAAGCGCAGTTGCCCAAGCTCGCGATGTACATGGGGCATGTGTCGATCGAGTCCACCGCTTACTACTTGCGCTGGACCGATGAGGTTGCCGGGCTGGCCAGCGAACGGCCCCCCGTGCCAATATGACCTGCTACACCTACCCCCGAGAGATCAGTGAGCAAAGAGGTAGGTATGACCAGCACGTTTCAATCCAAGGCCACGATGA
>Ga0307514_10003003_pt1 | contig 16686 bp, 12 predicted proteins | sample 16_EM_MG_FD_203088 | JGI IMG/M metagenome (GOLD analysis project Ga0307514, IMG submission 203088) | Populus trichocarpa ectomycorrhiza microbial communities from riparian zone in the Pacific Northwest, United States - 16_EM | ecosystem: Host-associated > Plants > Roots > Unclassified | place...
AAGGTTTTATTTAGAAGAAGAATAATGATTCTTATTTTATTTCACCTGAATCTACTTGCCTGCCTAATTAAAGTGGGCATGCTACTTTTAGATGTGAGACTTCGTTAATGAATTGTGTCCTAAAAGAAAAAGGCGTTTCATGTTAGTTTGGCTTTAAACTATGTCAGAGTCCCATGTTATAAAGAACCATGGTGCTCTACTTTAAGAGCAATGTATAATAGTTTTTGTTTTGGAAAATTTAGTATTCTTCTATAGGTTTTTGCTTTCTTAAAATTCCCCCGGCTAACTTGTTTGTTTTTCTTATGCTTTTCAATTTCTCAATGCCCCTTATTTCACCACTACTGTTGACTCAGACCATCTTTGCATTTGTTATTCATCCTTAAATATTTCTATGCAAATGTTTTGTTCCATTTCTGAAGACATCTAATATCCCGGGCGTGGGAAAATAGATGAAGTCAAAATATGCTATCTTTCGCTTATATTTTGTAGCAGGAGAGAATTTTCGTTGCTGAATTTATTATATGCTTAACAATGGTGTAAACCAGTCTTACTCAGGGATTTGAGTACCGAGTTTGCATCTGGGCTGTTCTAATAGTAGATTGTTGCTACTCTTGGTGCATCCATCATTCTTTAGGGTGACCTAAAATCCTAAGTTTTGCAGGGAAATTGCTCGAATGCTTGCAAATGATTACAAGAAACGAGTGATGATTGTTGATACATCCAATGAGATAGGAGGTGATGGTGATATACCTCATGCTGGAATAGGCAATGCTCGACGGATGCAAGTTCCTGATTTAGATATGCAACATAAGGTATAGGCTGGAAGTGTGTGATCTCCTTTATGGGCCTGTCTACAGTGCATCTGTTTTCATGAAACAAAGTTGACTAGCTGAAGTTTGATAAGAAGTGTTGTTAATGACATTAATAGATATTTCAATTATAAAGTGACATGACTAGCATTAATTAAGCATATACGCATGTTATGCCCTTGGGAAATGAAATCTCTGAAGCATATAACACTACTGTTTAGTAATTGGCATATGATCATTGTACTACTACAATGAGCAATGCATGCCATTTTTTTTAGTTTTGTTCACAACATGATTTTATTGTTTTTACTTCCTGATCCGGAGACCTAGATGCGTTATTTTGTAATTTTATTGTCAGCGGGGGCAAATGCTTACAAGTTTCTAATGTTTAGGTATTAATAGAGGCAGTTGAAAATCATATGCCTCAAGTGATTGTGATAGATGAAATTGGGACAAAACTTGAAGCAATGGCTGCAAGTACAATTGCACAGCGTGGGATTCAGCTGGTAGCCACCGCTCATGGAATCACAATAGAGAATTTGATATTGAATCCTTCTCTGGAGATGCTTGTTGGAGGAATACAGGTAACATTATTTTTTTCAATGAAGATGAGTAATTGGTTTGCGTATTTACTATGCTATATGTCAAGGGCTCCAACTTTTATGTTGTGATCTATGGAGCGTGCAAACTGTCATATGCTAATAGTTCCTAATGCTATTGGGTGTTGATTGTGAAAATTTTGAAATAAAATGAACTACAATGGTGTTACTGTGATAATGGTGTTTGGATGCATGCATTGATATGTTCAACATGAAAGTAAATTTCATCATTGCCTCGCTTGTTCATATAAATGTTATTGTATATCAAATTAACTAATCTAACCTTTGAGATAATCAATATTTCTTTGTACCTGATGAAATGATTCCTTATTGGTAGACCTGTAAAAATAACCCAATCAGCTATATCTATGGTTGAGAATGATCTCAATACTAAACTCCTCTTTTGTATCAAGTTAAACTAATTAGCTTATGGACCTACTGCCTAGTTCAACTTATAATTTTACTCATATAATGTGAAACTACTCAAGCTCAAGTCTAGATGGGCTCAATAAAACTCAAGATGAGTAGCAATACAGATGAACCAAGTTTTGGAAGCTTAAAACTTAACTTGACTTGTTAAATCACTGGGCAATTGTTTCTTGGTTTTCTTAGATACTGTTGAAGCATGTGAAAGGGTTGTGTTCGCTGCAATATTGATCCAAGTTTCCTCTCCCACCTTTTGTCTTTCTTGTTTGTTTTCCCATTTTCTTTCCCTCCAATACACCCAACTTAACAAAATGTTCTTGTCTCTACATTAAGACACAAAAGTATGAAAGAAATTTGTGTTTTTTCTCCTTTTCACCTTTAGAGACCTCCATTATATAGTACTTTATAAGGCTGATTTTCAACAATTTGAGGGTTGATTTACAAGGCATTAATCTACTTAAATAAGGGTTGATTTGCATCAATTAGGAGGTTGATTTACAAGGCATTAATCTATCTACATAAGGGCTGATTTATATTAATTAGGAGGCTGATTTATAGGGATGATTATTAGGAATTAATGTCTCTAACTTTCTACCATTAACATCTCCCCTTAAATTGATGTTTGTAAGTCAACCAACAACTATTTGCCAATGAAAAATTGATGTCGTTGACAGTTGACCAGTCATAGCTTAAAGACATTAGCAACCTAATAATCGGTAGAAATACAAGGGAGATCACCTTACAGTCAAAAGCTTCTAAATTTGTGTGACAATCAACCTTGATGTGCTTGGTATGTTCATTGAAGACAAGATTGGCTAAAATATGAATAGTGCTAATGTTGTCAGCATGTAAAGTAGGATAAGACTCATAACAAGTTTCTGATATAGAGTTGGATTAGAGAGGAGGTCCCCTTAAGCCTTTCTATACTTAACATTCACCTCCAAAGAAATATCAACTGAACTAGTCTCCTCCAAACTAGCCAAGGTTGATAAGACTTTTAACAAGTTTCTGATAAAGAGTTGGATTAGATGGGAGGTCCCCTTTAGCCTTTCTATGCTTGACATTCATCTCCAAAGGAGTATCAACTGAACTAGTCTCCGCCAAACTAGCCAAGGTGATAAGATCTTGGACATACTTATGTTGGTCCAAGAAAACCCCATTGGATAGAGAATGTACCTCCAAGCTCAAAATATAGGTAAGATGACTAATATCTTTCTTATGAAAAGATTCATGCAATATCTTTTGAAGCTTAGTAATTAAAGGAATGTCAGTCCCAGTCATGATAATATCAACCATATAATCTAAGAGAAGAACAATACCTTTACCTGCTTTGTGGAAGAAGAGCAAAGCATAATATTGACTTTGTTCAAATGAGAAGTTAAGCAGTGTATTATGGAACTTCTCAAACCAGGTGTGGGATGCTTGCTTTAACCCATATAAAAAATGTTTAAGCTTACAAACATCATGTGAAGAGGAGGTAGTCATACAATAAGGAATTGTCATCTAGTTCTTTTTCTTTGAGGTCCTTATGAAGAAAGGTGTTTTTCACATCCATCTAATGCGATGACCAAGATTATGAAGCTATAATGGCTAAAAAGATCCTAATTGTGGTCATTATAGCAATAAGAGCAAAAGTCTCCTTGTAGTCAATGCCATATTCTTGCTTACCAAGAGCTACCAGTCGAGCTTTGTAATGGTCAAGAAAACCATTGGATCATAATTTAACAGAATAAATCCATTTACTCCATATAGGTTTCAGCAAGGCACAATATCTCAAGTGCTTGAAGTTCTGCTTCCATTGCATTCTGCCAACATTCATGTTCCATGGTCTATTTGTAATAAGAGGGAATGAAAATAAGCGACAAAGTAGTTACAAGAGAGACAAAACAGAACTTCAAGAGAGACAGGTGATGAGAAACCAAACCAATTAGGTGTCTAAAAGGTCTAATAGTGTGATGGAGAGGTGCTGGATCAATAGCTTGGTTTGGGGTAGGATCAGGTGCCAGAAGATGATCTTGAGGAGGAGCATAGGAATTTAGAATGGAACCAGATTCACGGTGATGACCAATCAGGTGGTCTAGAAGGTAGTATGACATAGAGGTGTAGCTAGATCAGTAGCTTAGTCTGGGCAGGGTTATGTTCCAGAACATGATCTTGAGGAGGAACATAAGAATTTAGAGTGGAACCAGATTCATGGTGATGATGTGTTTTGTTGTAAAATAGAAGATTTTATGAGGTTGTCTATAAATTTGGTGGTATTAGTCACTCCTATAAATTAAAAGCCACTTCTAATTATGATATATGATTTGATTTGGTTCCTAATTTCATGTCTTGTATTCTCCTTTAAATAGGAACCTTATACAAACAATTTTGATTCAAGTCAATATAAACAATTTCCAGAGAATGCTTAAGAGTTAAAAAAATCATGTAAAACATATAAGGTAGGAGAAAAAGACTTTAACATGATTTGAATGAAATATTGATTTTGGAAGAAAACTACATTCCTGGAGCGCAGATTCGACGAGCATAAATATCATAACACACAACCCTTTTGATTGAAAGCATAATCCAAAAAAATACACTTGACAAACTGTGCACTAAGTTTAGTACATTTATGAGGTGGAAGATGCATGAAACATATATAACCAAATATGCTAAGATTAAAGTAGGCAAGATAATATTTAAACAAATTATAGAAAGGTAAATTATTGTTTAGATTAGGAGATGGTAGTTGATTGATCAAATGAGTAGTAGTGGAAAAAACATCACCAAAAAACGAGAAGGAACAGAGGATTCAAGTAACAAGGTTCTTACCACATCAAGCAGTTGATTTTTTTTCTCCGCAACACCATTTTGTTGAGGAGTGGAAGGATATGAACGTTGTGAGAAAATTCCTTTGCTTTGAAGAAATTTTTGAAACTTAGTAGATCTTATATTCTCTCTTAAAATATGATTGTAAGATGTTGATACTAGCTGAGAATTGAGTCTCAATAAGAGCTAAGAAAAATCTGAAAAACATCAAAGACTTCATCCTAAGATCGAAGAAAGTAAACCCAAGTGAAACAACTCTAATCATCTATGAATGTTACAAAGTATTTGAAATGAGCATGTGAGACAAGATGTGACATTCCCTAAATCACTATGAATAAGATCAAAACAACATGATGCCCAAGATGTATGAGTTGGAAATGCCAAAACTTTACTTTTACCAAGCTTGCAACTGACACAGTTAAACTGATATCATTAATAAAATAGGACTCAGTATTACCTATCAAACCAGAATTGAATAAAGTACGAATTACATGAGAATTAGAATTAGGGTGGCCAAGATGCCTATGCCATCCTTGATTATCAATTCTAACAGCATCACAAGCAAAAAATGAAGATGGAAATTGAGTATTGGTGATAGGGTTAATGTGTAGAGGAAAGAGTCATCCCATTTTAGGATCCTTTGCGACCATCTTCTTGGATACCTGATCTTGCACCATGCATCCATCACAAGAAAAATTAACATTCCAATCATTAATTTGAACCAATTGACCAACAAAGATAAGATTAGTAGACAATGTAGGAGATACAAATACATTAGCTAACTTGGAAGAACCATCACCAACAATAGTAACAGGTAGAGAATTGCTACCAACTTTGTGAATGTTAAGATCTCTAGTGTAGTTTTTCACATTGGTAGGAGGGGAGGTAGTGTTGGTCAAGTGATTAAAAGCTTCAAAATCAAAATACCATGGCTTAGAAGGTGAACTTTTGTTACCTGTTAGTCCTAAGGTAGAAAAGGCAGAAACTATCATCTGTTGTACCGTTTCAGGAGTGAGGGTGGGTTGATGTGCAAGGACTATGGGAACAACTCATGGAGCAAAACAAATGGTGGCAGAAGTCGATGCACCAATCAAGGCATGAAAAACACTTTCATGTCTCTTAGGAGGTCGAGTGGAGATGATATGACTTGACTTTTTGCAATAATTACAAAATTTCCGAGAACAATTTGTTGCAATATGACCAAAATTTTACAATTGTAGCATTTAATAATGCTCATATATCTACCTTTATTCTTCCCTTACACAACATAAGCCATAGTAATAAGAGCACTTGCATGAGCTTGTTGGATCATGGCATCTTACGTAAGGATGCATTGTTCCTCTTGAAGAAGTTCACTAAAACAGGTATCCAACGAAGTTACACAATCATGATTCATCAGATTGAATCGATGGTTTCAAAATCGGATCACAACTTCATCAAAAATTAATCTCTCTTACTGGTTTCATGAATAGCTTGGACAACATCTAGAGCTTTTGTAGGGACATTAGCTTATTCAGGTATAAGCAATGAATACTCAGTTCAGAGATTTTGAAAATCAGAAAAAAATTCCTCAATATAAAGACTTCCATGTGTGAATTTTGCTATCTCACACTCGAGTTGAAACCTTTGAGGCCTCATTAAGAATAATACGAAGCTTAACAAGACATAAGATCCACTACATGATTCGAAGATCTTGAACTTCCCACTTAGTATACCTGTCTGTCTTTAGAAGCTGAATTAGGATGACCCTATAATTCATTTTCCTTGACAGACAACTGGAATTGAAACCCTCAAGTAGAGTAATTCTTCTAAGTAAAACAAACACAAACAAAATATGACTTTTTAAAAGACATGATGTACCTAGCAAGAATAAGTCACAAAGTAACTAGTAAACCAGAGAGGGGCACAAAGACAAAAAAAATTGATGTTTGTAACACCAGGTCTGAAATGAAAGCAATATGACCAAAAGAAAAATAGAAGAAAATCCCAAGACAATAATAAAACTTCAAGACAAAGTGAAGAACAAGTGTTGCTCAAGACAAGAAGAAAATTCCAAGATCCTAGAAAGCAAATTTGCTAGAATGAACCATAGTTTGGAGTTGTGGCTCTAATACCATGTCAATAAGACACAAAAGTTTGAAAGAAATCTATGTCCTTTCTCTTTTAAAGATCTCCATTATATATTTTCAGCAATTAGAGGGCTGATTTACAGGGCATCACTGTACCTACATAAGGGCTGATTTACATAGATGATTATTAGGAATTAATGTCCCTAACTTTCTTCCATAACATCTATAATTTGAATAAAGGAGAAAATATTGTCCACCTAGTAAAAAAAATAAAATGAATGATATGTGTTTAACAGCACGCACACACAAAAAAAGCTCACAAACAAAATTGCAGCTAGTGATTTAGTGCTTGGTCCCTTAAATGAAAGCATCAACATATGGTATAAAAGTGCCTTACTTTTTTTTTTTTTTTATCCTTGTCAGTTATTGTATTTGAATAGGTATGTCTTTAGCTTGCAATCATACGATTTGATTTTTAAGATTTATCGTTGGGATTTGAGTTCAATTTAGATCTAATGCGTCTCCTATCCGTTACTACAAAATGTAAAAACATTTTGTGAGTGCCAGCTCTTAATATCTGGCATTGTGTCAAGAGATTAGAGATTAAATTCCACACGCACCGGAGTTGGAAAGTGCTAAATTACTTGGAGGATAGCTTCCAATTATATGATTTGATTATTCTTATTTATTGTTGTGATTTGAGTTAAATTCAGATCTAGTGTGTCATCTTTCTATTAATACAAAATGTAAAACATTTTTTGGATACCAACTATTTTAGTTGATAAAGTCATCTTGCACTGTGCCAAGAGATCAGAGATTAAGTTCCATGCGGACCAAAGATGGAAAGGGCTAAAAGACTGGGAGGTTTGGTGTTTTTTTTTTTTTTCAAAGAACTAATCTAGCTTTAACCAAAATGAATCTAGATGTCTTACTTGGTCTTGTTTTCAATAGTCGTCTATTGTTCTTTGATTGAATATTTTCTTAAAAAAGTACTTTCATATTATTTCTCAAGAAGTCAGTTGATTTTTAATGATCACAAAAAAAAAAACATTTCTTTCATTTAAAAAGTTAGGCTTCTAGAAATTTTGTTGCTCAACTATCCAAGTTGCTTCCTCTAAATGAAAGATATTTCAAGGGATTCCTCTTTTTCCTAATGATAAATAAAGTAAAGGTGTGAAAATGTGTGCATGTGCAGAACACAGTTCTGAACTCAGCTTGAAATTTTGTTTTACTCTCTGCTTTAAAAGGTGTGACACTTGAGTGTTAATGTGTTATTGACATTGCATCAATGTGTTTCTTCATGGCATATCAGTCAAAATGTTAGAGCCTCATAGATGCCTTGTCAAAAAAATATTAAGGGCATTAGGACACCGGTAACAAAGGTAAAGACAAGGGATTGAAGTGGTGGAGTTTATAACCTTGCCACCAAGGTGTAAAAGTGTCACTGCAGGGTGTAGTTTTTCATTTTCTCCGTTCTTTATTTTACTCAAATTATTTCTTTACTTCATCAAGGATCAAGAATCTTTAATGCAGAAATTTTGAGAATGTGTGCATCTCTTTCTTCTTCTTCTTCTTCTTCTTCAAAAAAAAAAAACCTGCCCTTCTTTTTCTGTATCCATCTTTTAATTACTAGATGCATATCAATAAATAAAGGAGAAGGAAAGATAAATATAAAAAGGGAAAGAAAGACGTGATAGTATCAAGAGAAGTGACATTGTCCTCGTGGATAATCAGTACCACTGAAATTATTATATAAAAGCTGATCAACTTGCCCATGTATCTGTTTAGGAAGCTTGTAGTATTGTACTGCAGTATAATTGTGTGGAATTAAATAGCTAAGAGAATATTGTTGCAATTCCTCACTGCATGTTGTTTCCTTTATTTATTTTTCTTTTGAATTCATTCTTGCTTAATGCTTGGGTTCTTGGGCATGATTTGCAATGACTGGTCTCCACATTGCTGCTAAATCATAGCAGTAGTGATGGACTTGCAGTGCAATCCTATTCTTCTACATCTCTATTATGTTCTCTCTCACCTTTATCAATGCAAGGATTTTCTATTCCTTCAGTTACTCATTATTTGCTGTGTTTCTGTTATATGCTGCTATTTATGTTAACAATATCGGCACACAGATACCTCTGTGATCATTTATACTAATGCAATTAGTTTTACAGAGTGTGACACTAGGGGATGAAGAAGCAAACAGGAGGGGTGTCCAGAAGACAGTGCTTGAGAGGAAAGGGCCTTCAACATTTAGCTGTGGGGTGGAGATAATTTCAAAGACTGAGTTGCGAGTTCATCGCAGTTTAGAAGCAACAGTGGATGCTATTCTCTCAGGTATTTTTTTTCTTCTGATTTAGTAAACAAAAAAATTACCATTTTATGTTTTAGTTCTGTAAGACATTCTCAAGAATTGTGGCAAAATTTTGTAAGAATTTACAAAGGAGAGTTTGAGGGTAGGTTGCTGAAGGAAGTCTACAAAGACAAGAGGCTGCTGTAATGCTGCCATTCTGCAGCTGCTTCTGCCAATGAAGGCAGCTCCTTCTGCTGCCAATGAAGGCAGCTCCTTCTCCTACATGTTTAGTGTGTTTTCTGTTCCCCTTTGCTCTCTCTGAACCTCTCTATTTATAGCTGAAAATGGGGGAAAAACTTCCCCATTTTCAGGCACAATTTCTGCCAAGAATCTGCCATTGACATATGCTTATTTTCTGCCACTAACAATTCCCCCCCACCCCCTGATCTGTCCTCTATGCCTTATTTGTTGACACTGTTTCTGTGGAAGGTCGTTCCCCACATGTGGAAGTTTGCAAAATGAGCTCCCAGGGAGTAAAAAAAACTATAGAAAGGGAACCTGCCTTTCAAACATCTGCTGAAAAGAAAGATGAAGTTTTGGTTGAAGATTTCCACTTGACAGATGAAAGGATTGGTCATAATGAGCTTACTTCTGAGTCTCCTCCGGACATGGGAGACAATTCTTTGGAACATGAAGTACCACTTTGCCTGTATGTCTATGGGGTAAGCACACTTTTTGGAGTGAATGTTCTCTAGTTGTAATCGGGTGGTTGTTTCTTTCTATATGCAAGTTATGTTTAATGAGATAGGAAATGAATTTCCTTTGGAACTGATAGGAGATGTATGTTGATGACTTTAAACCATTTCATAGCAAGTAGATAAAGCTTTCAAAGCCAGCTGATTTCAGGAAAATGACATCCTTTAAAAAATAATAATAAAAAAGAAGAAGAAAAGAAAACATAAAAAGAAATTATAAAGTTTAAATCTCATTAATAAGCAATTTATTTCTCGTTACAAAGTTTATGATTGAATGTGTTGCTAGCTCCCTCATCTCTTTTATTTATTTCTACCACACATTATCGACAGTCGTTTAAAGGAACACCATGGTGTAAAAGAGGGCAGTGCTATGTTATAGTTAATTTTTCATGCTTTCTGTTTTTGTATTCTCTATTTTCTTCAAGTAAAATGTTAAGAAATTCACCAAAAACTTGTTCTTTTTCTTTTTTCATTCTGATACTAGAAATTTTACCACTTATGTTTATATATATATATATATATATGTATATATATGTATATATATGTATGTATCCTTTTCCATTCTTTTAAAAAGAACATTTGTCATTACAAGGAAGTAATCTCTAGTCTCAAGATAATTTGGAGCTCATTTTTGACAGTCGTTTAAAGGAACATCATTGAGTAAAAGAGGGCAGGGCTATGTTATAGCTAATTTTTTCATGCTTCATCCTTTTCTGCATTCTCTGTTTCTTTAAGTAAAATGTTAAAGAAATTCACCAAAAACTTATCTTTTTTCTTTTTCTTTTTTCATTCGGATACTAGAAATTGTACCACATATGTTTTTTATTTTTTATGCCCTTTTCCAATCTTTTAAAAATAACATTTTTCCTTTATAAGGAAGTTATCTCTAGTCTCAAGATAGTTTGGAGCTCGATGAATATCTACAGTGGCTATTCCTACTTAATTATTTGTCAGTAGGAGGTCACTTGTATTACTAGATAGCTAGTTTATGTCTTTAAACATGATAGAGCAAGCTGGGCTGAAGTTTGCATGAGCCAGTTATCAAGATCTAAATTTTCTCTTCCAAAAAATTGATCCTACATTTTATTTTGAAAGTAAAACTAGACTTTGCATCTCACCTGAAGTTAATTAAATTTTCAATTTTTGGCACTTGATTACTGCTGCATAGTATGAATATACTGGATATGCAACTTACATAAAGAGCAGTTATTCTAGATCTTGGAGACAAGTGTGATTCAAGGGATCAATCAGTTGAAAATGGATGCTGCAGTTCGATTAACTGATAACATCAGCGATGCAGATGCGCTACTTGCCTTGCAGTCTAAGCTCAAGAAAAATGCCAAGATTCAAGCGGCTGCCAAATCTCACGACATACCCATTTATGTGACAAAGGTTTATATGATCAAACCAATAGTTATCTATTTCCTCGGCTACAGCTATGTATTTTCAATATGATGAAACCTGTTTTCTTTCTTTTGGTAGACAAGTTCCTTGGAGCAAATAACAAAGGCCATAAGGGCATTGATGAGCAGTCATGCTAATGGATTGAAGGATTCTAGAACAGAAGAGAATACAAAATTGTCAGAGAAGATAGATGCCCTGGAGGTAAGAGTTTTCTTTCAGTTGTGTTTTTGAAATATTTATTATTGATTAATATATTTTGTGGATGGAGTGCATTAACGATGATTTATGTTTTGGTCAATGCCACAGCGTTCAGGCCACCATGGGAGTTGCTAATGCTCATGGTGTATGCTGTTGTGAATTGTTAGCAACTCTCAGTAAATTCATTAATTCACACATCTTTAAAAATTCAACGAGTTGGCATCAAAATTACATGACATGCCTAATACAAATGAAGAATTGAATGTCCAAAAAATAAGAAAAAAGAAAATCTAAACTATTATCTAAACAATTGCAGAGAAGTTGATTAGAGAAAATAACTGAAATTTTAAATAAACACAAACCTATCTTTATTGTAAGCCAATGTAACAGTGTAAGTCATTAAGACTATAACTTGTAGTGCTATGAGGAGCAATACAGTGTAAGTTTCTAAAAATCCTCAGCAAATAAATGTAAGAAGTTGAAATATTTTGCTTAAACCCTCGAATCAATACTTTGATCTTGACTTTATAAGTCAAGAAGTTTGAGACTTGAATTTTGTTAAAATTTGACAAAAAACACAACCTGTCAATTGAGGGGGGGAGGGGGGGGGGATGATTCCTGTATAGTGTCTATAGAACTGGTTTTGACAGACTCAGGTGGACCCTATTCCTTTAAAAATACAATAAAAAGCTCTTTCAATAACCCATTGGGAAGGACTGATTTGAGGATGGGATACTAGTTTACTTTCTTGTTGGGGAAACAGGGCTGCCAGAAAGAAAGAAGATTTCCCTTAGGAGATTCATGACTTAATAAGAAAGTGTACTATGGCTACCTGTCCCTTTCCTTGCCTTGCCTGTGACCTGCTTTCCTAGTAGGAATTCCTGTCTGCAGACTATTCTCACTATTACAGAAATATCACTTTCACCCCCAAAAACCAAACTCTCCTGTATATGATAGGTTGTAATTTGTTTTGGGAAATCAATGACCCACAACTTGTTTATTTATTTTTGGAAAACATCAAGAGTCTTTGTAGTAGTGTGACTGAGATATAAGAAGATATAAATTCTTTCTCTGAAATATGACCTTTTCACGTAAACTGGACTGCATGGTTAAGGTGGTACTATCATCAAGTTGTTATTCTAATAGTGGCTGTTTCTTAGGTCCCATTTGGTACAACTATTAGCAGTTAGCTATGGTTGTAGCTACAAATGTGGATGCAAAAGGTGTTTGGTAATGTGTCGGTGAAAAGGTTCTAAATGCAAAATAATACTCAAAAGCCTTTCAAAAACCTTAAAAGCTTCAATATGTGGTTTCTCTAAATAATAGTTTAACCTGTTTTAAATGGCTTTTGAAATGCATTTGCATTGTTAGCAAACACCTTTAATTTGGTGGTTGGTGGAAAAGCTCCTCCTACCACCTAACCAATCGAGAACTTAATACCTCAGCTCCATTATATTACCAATGGTTTTATGAAGCTTAAACTAAGATTTGGTTTTCCTTTCACTCCCTACCCTTTTCCCTTTGTTTTCTTTTCTCTTTCTTCTTCTAGAGCAGCATAAATGTATGGCTGTTTGATAATTGGCAACATAATTATGCTATAGTGTGGAAAACAAATTTGATCAGTTGTGAGACGACCACATGGTTGCAAGCTGGTTTTTCTTTTGCAAGAATGTGCTCATTTCAATAGACATTGTTTTTTTTTAAAAAATTAAACAAAGCTGCTTCTCTATGGATATTCAATGCATTAATATGTGTTTGGATATATAGTATTTGGATCTATTTTTTTTTGGTTTCTATCTCAAAGTTTATTCTCAATGTGGGTGGGTGATCTTTAGGCCAGTGATGATTGAAAGGGAATTTGGATGGTGTCTACTCAATTTATTATATGATCTTCAAGAAAGAGTGCATACTGTTAGATCTGAGTCTGTTGCATTTGATTTAGAAGATCTCTTTTAAATTCTATATAGTTTACAAATTTCTTTTTCTTTCTCCGGAAGGGGCAGTCTTCCTTTTTAACATTGCCTTGCATATTTTCATTGTTGAATCTTGAATAGTATCATTTCTGCCTAGTGCTTCTGTTTTCCTTTTGTCTAGTTGAAAATAATAAAGAAACAGGGAAATACAGAACATAGAAAGTAGAAAAGAACAATGATTGGAGAAGTTTGTATGCATTGATTGATTTATTGTAAGCCTTCCAACAGAATATATCATGTCCAAGAGACTAACAGTAGGCCATGATGATCACAGTTAATAAATAAGGATGTCCACCGGCTATCTTCATTGCTCTACCATGTTATCATTTGGAACACCTAGTTCATCTAAATTATTACATTTCAACTCTACAAAGTACTTTTCTTCATACAGGAGGCAAGAATAGCTGTGATGCAAGTAGTAATTCCAAAAGGAGAACCTGTGGAGCTGCTCCCTAGGTCATCACACATTATGTCCCTTCAGATAGATTTCATTCGAAAATACCAATTAGAAACAGAGAGAATTGGTACAGAGCCAGAGGCACGCCTCCGTATCCTCCCATATCAGACTAGGATGGATGTAAACAACAAGTTTATTGAAACAATTGGGACAGATAGTGGAGTTGATGATTTTATCAGTGCCACTGGTGACACAAATGGATCACCCTACAGCACTGACAGGTTACCTCTCTTGCCTGACTAGTATTGACCATATTGCAACTTGAAGTATCACCACGCTTGATAGCTTTAATATGTGTAGCAGATCAACAAGATGGTTTGCATATTCTGGTTCCTTTGCTGATATGTATTGCATTGAGCATTTCAATTATTTTTTTTAATATTGTGCAAAATTGCAATTACAAGCCAGTGAGGTTTCTGCTAATGCATTTAATAACATGGTGCTAATCAAGTATGTGCCGCCGCTTCTGTTGTTATATTGGCAATCAAAAGGGGGACAAGATAGGATAATGACACAACTTAATAATAGCACTGAAAATAACCTATTGACCCTGAATTACATAATTTTTACTTGCATTCGTTACTTTCGTTGCATATATGTGATTGTGAAATAATTTTTGGGATGAACTGATCTAATGAAATTGAATTTCATTTCATTACTTAACCAATCGCAAGTGTAATCTCTTATCTTCTTCGTGACTGCTCAACCTAAAACTGGTGTTGTTTCGTGGCCATGTGATGCATGCAGTGAATCGCATCCAAATATACTCTACTTATGGAGAAGGTGGTCTTTTAATACTTTACCCTGTCTTTCCTTGTGCTCAACATTTGACCCAACAAACTAGATGGGAAGGATTTTATCCCATCTCGTCCTTTGGTAGCATCTCTTGACTAGCGATCTAACAACCTTGAATTATATCTTACATTAAAACCTACTGGCTTTCACAGCAGTTACTTAATTGGCATTTGAATGGGGTCCTTTACTTTGCTTAACTGGTGACTTGATCAATTGAATCATTTAACTTCATTTGTGCTCATTTTCTGCTTAGCACATATGACCTAACAATAATGGAAGTCACTGTCCTTTTCTCCTTAACTAATGATCTGAAAGTCATTATTATTTTGTCACCTCTTTGTTTGGAAGGTTATAGTAATTCATTTTCCAAGTGATTTATTTTGTATACCTTTGTTTTTATGTCTGGACAACCATCTTTTAAAGCCGAACGTTGAACTATTGCCCTAATTTTTATAATTAGGATCCACATTTGCATTTGCTGCATGTGAGACTTGTTGAGTGTTGAAGGCATGCTCTCTCTTTAGCTATCTACCTAATGACTGCATATTATATTATAATATTGCATTATGTTAGCCCCAATGTCTTGATTTGTAGAGATTGATTGATATGCAATTACTTAATTTAAGGGAAATTGATTGATAGACAATTAGTTGTACATAATTACCTATGTAGAGAGATTGCAATTATGGTCTAGGAGTGATCTTAGGATGTAATTATGTTACGTGCATGAAGATTAAGGGTGGAAAAGGCTGGTGGAAGCAAGTTAAGTTAAGTGTGGGAATAGTAGCTAGACAAGTTTTGACAGTTAGAAACAAAAATGAGCAGCACTTGACTACCAATATAAATTTCCACGTGATTTGTTAGTTAGGAAGTTGTGATCCATGTTAGTTAGGAGACTCTTAGTCGTTGTTTTAGAGGGAATTCCATTGTACATAATGAAATGTGTAAGAAATGTAGAATCCAAGCAACAAGAAATCAGAATTCTGCAGTTGCAACTTCAACTTTCTCCCTTTCTTCTGCTTCTCTCTTAATTTCCCAAGTTTTTCATTTTGTGTTAAGGTAAGACCTTATCAAATTGGGATCAAAGCAGTAAGATTCACAACCATAGAAGGTTGCATCGCGTGACAAATAACAATGGTGGAAAATGACAAGGTTGAAGCCTTGGAATAACATGGCAGGAAACTAGAGGAGTAGATGCAACATATGCATGAAGAATTTAAAGAACAAATGCAACATAGGCATTAAGAATCTCAAGAATGGGTGACAGGAAATCTGAAACAATGGTCAGAGTAGGCTAAGAGGAATGAACTCAATTTACAATGGAAACACTAATGACTACACTCAATTCATTTATGAGCAACTAAGAAGCAAATAAAAAAGGAAGGATCATTCAAGTTTCTGATGGAATAATTCCCAAATGAAGAATAAACCAAAGAATAAACATACGTGGGGAAAACGTGTGCAACTATAAAGTTCAAAGAATGGGGTATAATGTAGCTTTACCAAAGGTGGAATTGCCAGCTTTCAAAAGGGAGAGTTCATGGGGATTGATTATGAAATACGAGAATTTTTTAAGATGCATTTCAAACTAGTTCAACAATGGGTGAAAATAACATCTCTTTACTTAGAAGGGAAGGCTGAAATCTAGTCTGAAGGATTCATGTTGGGAAGTAATGACGTGGTTAACTAAGAGGAACTCACAAAGGCTATTTGTATAAGGTTTGGTAGTAGAAAAGATGTGGTGGAGGAATTTAATAAGCTGGTGTAGGATAAAGAAATGGAAAAGTATACAGAGATTTGGGCCCTGTTTGTTTACTGGAAAGTAGTTTCATTTTGGAAAGTGAATTCCGGAAAAGTGAATTATTTTTCGATATTTGGTAGTGTAATGAAAAATAAGTTGGAAAACATTTTCCAGTATTTGGTTATATCATGGAAAATGAGCTGGAAAATAACTTATTAAAGTTTTATTTTTTTCAAGTTTATTAAAATAATGATGAACAAATTTTACAAATTAAAAAGTTGAATGAGAATGAAATTGAAAAAAAATATAATTTCATAAATTATCTCAAATAAAATAAATAACAATCAAAATAATAG
>Ga0307514_10003004_pt1 | contig 16685 bp, 15 predicted proteins | sample 16_EM_MG_FD_203088 | JGI IMG/M metagenome (GOLD analysis project Ga0307514, IMG submission 203088) | Populus trichocarpa ectomycorrhiza microbial communities from riparian zone in the Pacific Northwest, United States - 16_EM | ecosystem: Host-associated > Plants > Roots > Unclassified | place...
ATAAAACAAAATAAACCCCCCCCCCCCCCCCCCCCGGCTCCCACAGTAAAAATCTACTGGCACCGAAGTCGCACCTTCCTACCCCCCGTACCAACACAGGCCATCCTATCCCCTTCCTCCCCGGCTACCCTATCCTACCATACAGCTACACCCTTCTACAGCACAAACCCAAAACCGCGCCACCAGCCAGCGTATCACATCAGCATATGAAACCGTAAGCTGTGTTTCCCGCATAGCACCGCCTCACTATTTCCAGTAGCACTCCACCTGATCACAAGCCCACTTCGGCAGCACGATGAAATTATCTATAGCGAGCTCAATGCCCTTTCATCACTGAAAATGCCTGGTTCATTTTGCGAGCCTACGTACCCCTCATCACCCCGCAGAGCCCATACCGAAACGCCCATTATATTCCCCATAGCATGGCATAGTATAGCATCATTTCATGGTCATTGAGATTTCATCCCATAGCTTACCATGCCTGCCCTGAAAACGCCGCAAAAAGGAAAGAAAGAAACTGAGTAAAAGAAAAACATGGTAGTAAAAGCAGACACGCCCACCCATGTGTTTTTTGGTGTTCATCATCATGGCATCATAATACAGCAAAAACAGCAAGCCAACCGTTGAACCACATCAGGTAAACGTAAAGGGAAACAAAAATAGCAAACGCCTGGTATTTAGTACGCCATCGAAAAAAGAGAAGCCTATTGTTTAGTACGCACGCCCTCGAAAGACAAAGCAACTCAAATGGATCGACGTGATTATGAATCACGAGGCAGTGGGAACGGCCGAGGTAGTTCTGGGGTTGAGCCCAGCACTGGCATAGCCGCTGTGGTATGCGCTGTCGGCATCACTCATGGGAGCTTTGTCGGCAGTGAAGGGCTTCTGGCCGTACACCACGACCCTACATATACTCAGCACCAGTTCAATTCAGTACGTGGATGGAGCGGCTCACATTTGTCCATATAGCTGCTGACGGTGATCCTTCAGTTCCTCGGTGACCTTCGACAAGAACTCGCGCACTTTCTCGATAGACCAACCAAGGTGGCGAGTAAAGAGCGCAAGGGTGAAGCCCTCTACATCACGTCAGTAGGTGATCAAAATGAGGACAAAGGTCAGATCCGTACCGCTTCCCTCAATAATATTGATGCAATTAATTTTGCCAATAATCTTCATTTTCTCATCCTTAGGCCACGGTCCATGTGGAATCTTGAACTGCTTCTCCTGTATATTCGCAAATCCAGCCTTCCGCATCCATCCTCCAACTTTCTCGGCAATGTCCAGCTTCCTCCCAGACATCTCGGACGCCTCATCTGCCAAAACGCCCCATTGCTTGGCGAGCGAGCTGTCTGGCAATTGTCCATCCAGCGATGCCTCGGAACGGAAGATAGGAGAGACCTCGACGCTCTCAAACCAACCTCCGGGTGCAAGAGCGTTGTAGGCTTCGGTAAGGTAGGTGTCCCAGTCCGTAACGGAGCCGTAAACGCTGCGAGAGTGAATGAAATCGAACGAGCTGGGCGGGTAAAGCCAGGGTCTCGTGAAATCGTCAACCTCGAAGGAGCCTGAAGGAAGGTTAGCTGGCACTCCCCGGGTATGCTTGCTAGTGCCTTACAGTTGGCCGGAATCCTGCGGTCCGGAAGACAAATGTCAGCTCATTGCTTCCCAACTGGGCTGCCTGCCCGGGCACTGACCAAGTAGGCTGAACCGGGCTCAAATCATTGCCCAACACACTCGTATTCGGAAACTTGTCGGCCATCTCGATCGCCCAGATTCCTGCACAACCCAATCAGCAACCGAGTCGAGCCAAGGCAACGTCCACTGTAAGTATTCCTACCGGTCTGCACCCCAGTTAGCAACATACCAGAAAACCGAATTCGACAGTACTTACACCGGTTCCGAGATCAAGAACTTTCTTGGGCTCGCCGATCGGCGCGAGGTAGAGCTTGCCATCCAGGATAAGCATGAAGATGTGGTGACTGCGGGGTAGTAATTTAGCGACATCCACTCCGGTGCGGTCCGCAGTAACGAGTGTGCATGACATACAAGATATCCAGCTGCTGGTTCTGTTTATCGTCATTAGGAGCCCAGTAAGCGCCTTCCGAGTACGCATGATATCTGCAGAAAATCCCATCAGCCCTCCGGCCCGAGCGTCCTCGGTGACAGATGATGCTAACCGTCTACCGTGCTCCCACTTGAAGTTGGTGACCTCCGAGAACAGGGTCGTGGTGTTATCACTGTCGAGACCCCGACGACTAATCAGATTTGCCTTCGACAATATGCGGGCCGACGAATCAGAGAGGATAACGGACGTTCCGGAGGAGTAGCACGAATCGTATTGCGAGCTGACCTCGTCATAGTCCGGGTCCGGTTCGATCTCCGTCATAGAATCGGTATCAACCTCGTAACCCGACTCCTCGTAGCCCGACTCGTCGTCGGCTGAGTGCTGCGACATGGTGGCTGATATCCGGCGTTGAATTCGAGTGTGGTTCGGGACGACAGCAGCGGTTTCCGCAAAGCAAAGTAGAGCAGCAGTCGAGTCGTGGTAGGGTGAGGAACAGATCGGTGAGAATCGGTAGGCGACTGAGATAGACGGAGGGGAAGCTGAGTGCGACGGGTAGCGTTTGCGGGTAAACTAGAGCAGAAGAAAAGCTAGGAGACCGACAGGGATGCAAGGATACGGTATGGGCGATCGGAACGGCGCGAGAGAACAGCCGGAGACTGAGAGAAGCCGGCTGTGTGGTGGAAGCTAGAGAATGGGAGCGATTCTAGCTGAAGATGGGATCGAAGGGAAGGAAGAAAGAGGCCGTTTTGAGGGAGAACAGAACGATAGACGAGAGACCATTCAATGGGCGGAACAGAATGGGTGGTGTGGAGGTGGTGGAGGTGGTGGGCGTAGAATGGGTGGCAGCGGATGGTGGAAGCAGAGGGTGGTGGGGTGTGCTCAGCCAGAGGTGTGCATCTTTGGCGCACACCAAGCCTATCAGCTCGGTCGGATCTGGCTCTGCGCGCTGGCGTCCACTTCCCCTCCGCCCTGGCGTCCGCTTCCCCTCCGCAAGATTTGCGCTCCGCTCGCTCGTTGATCTGCGTGACGGCCGCTCCCCCTTCGTCTGCACAGCAAGATACGGCCCACCGCTTCTGCGACATTCTCCTTCGCTTCTTCCCACGCCCCTGTCCTCGGGAGAGCGTGGTGGGTGCCTTCCTGCAGCACATCATCACATCATCTCAACCCCTCACCCGCCAAAACTGCGCATCGGTCGCAGCCAATCACACAGGCCAAAGCTGATCCTCCCACGTCTGCATCGACGCAGCTGCATCCCACCATCCCAATCCCCGCAGCCACACAACCCGCTCGGCAGGTGGCTCCGAGCCCTAGCAACAGACGCAAACGAAAGAAACGCAGAGCGTGGGGGAGCGAATGCGCTAAACCCCGACATTTATTTTTTGGGCCCGATCCGCGATAGGCGCCTGCCTATTCCGAGTCCTCCAGTGCGCAACTACCGTGCAAAGCCATCGCGGCGTCGGGGCGTGCCATCATTCCAGTGACCTGGATTGCATGCAGGGCTTACCGGGAACCAGTCCGTCAGCAAGTGAGAGTGAATGTGTGGAGACTGGGACCTGTGTAGGCATCGACTGCAGAATTGCCTGTTGGAGTGGTTCCAGCCTGGCCATTTGCATGTTTGGTGCTTTATCCCTACCTCCCTCGCATTGCCGCATCACTTGTGCCCGAGCTACGAATCTGGAGAAAAAACCGAGAGAAAACCTGGCACATATGCAGTGTGCCGTGGGTTCAGGTTGTCAACACACGGTTAGGTTCAGCCCCTCCCCCCGCATATCCCGACCCGACTGATCGTCGCAGTGCGGTGCGGATAGCGAGTTCTCGTATGATATGGATGTGCCGAACATATTCCACCTGCCGAGCACATGTCTCCGGCCCGCGCGTGTCCACATCACTCGTTCTAATCACGCCAACCGAAGATTCCCGCCCTTGACTCCGTTCCTTAATTTCAGGAGATCGCAACATCGCGCATAAACCCCGCTCGTAAACCTTGCCACAGTGCTCCCTCAGATCGTCCATCACGCCTTGATCTTCACAACTGCCCTTTCGCCATGCCTTATGCATATATCAGCCGCATACACTTTCTAAAGCGTCTTCTGGCTATGCGAATTTGCCTCGATATCGCATAGTGCACATATCCACGTTACACGTTCCGGATAAATCTCCTCGGAAGTGCACATCGAATTTCTAATGCTGTCTGAAGGTTTGCATAATAGCATCATTGGAGGGGTGGAGTAGGAGACGCGGCCACATCTCGTGGGAGCTGATGGTGGTGGTGATGGAGGGGAGACGAAGGAGGCTAGTATCGGGCGCATAAAGTGGAGGGGAGGGCTCTTAGGCAGCCAGCGCCACCACCACCGCCACCACAACGTATGGAACAACTACCGATTACCTAATATAAAGATCCGATCTACTCTAAATTTCGGCCACTAGTTCCAATCCACATCCTAGGTATCATTGAATCTAATAAGGCACTCGCACTGGGGTTTGGAGATACATAAACAGCCACTCGATAAAGAACTGATGCTTAGCTTAGTTGGTGCGATAGTGCTAGATGCTGTAATCGCTAATGTTACGTATACCAGGTTCTGTAAACACCAGGTTCGAAACCTGTAACGCCTCTCTTTATCTGTTTAGACATGCAGAATATATGTTTTTCCCCCATTGGTACCCATCTACTCGGTGGGTACTTATAGTCGTAGTACTCAGCTGCCCGCGTCCCAACTTTCCCGCGACCACCTCAGTACCTTGCGCTTCTTTCGTTCCAACGCGCCCCCCCCTGTGTCCTGCATCACGCCCCCATCCTTGCGGATCGGAAGGTTAGCTCCTCCATGCCTTGATACCCCATAATGGTACCCTTCTCGGCAGTAATCGAAAAGTGCACATTGGCCATGGGTTCTAGGCTGCCAGAAATTTAATAAGAAGGCTAGTATCAGGCTGAATACCTCGAAGTAAGATCGTGGCTATCCCGCTCTCGGGCCAGCGTATGCTGTAGATCCCCCTTGATTCCCTCACCAGACGGATTGTAGAATCCTTATTTTCCATACTCGGGATCAATAAGCAAGAACTAATGCCTAGCTTATCTTGTGCTCTAATACCGGGCGCCACAAACGCCAGACGCTGTAAACAGCAAGGTTCGAAACCTGTACTCATTCTTATATGTTCTTTTGTCTCATTTTCCTATTATACGAGTACCGTTGGACGGGACCACCACGGGAGATAGAGCCCAGACCCCACGTAGGGAGCTAATGTAGGCAGAGAAGTGTAAAACGACAAATAAGTGAAGGAGCCGACCGTCATAGCGAAGGATTGAAATCTGCGCTCTAGCGCGTATATTCGGCGCACGCCACCAGAGCATGGAACAAGTGCTAAACCCCCCTGAGTTCTTGGTATAGAGATCCACTGATCCGATCTGAGTTCCAGCCCACTTGGTTCTAATCTAGGTCCTAGGTATCAGTGATACCCAGTACTATGACTAGGCTTAGAGATAAACCGCCCCATGTGTACCCGGCTGGTAATGCTGTATGTAGCGAGGAACGTATGTCCAGCTGTTGCACCTGCGGATGTAGTTTTTGCTAGCTATACACTTTGCATACATAGTCATAGTGAAGTCATCGAATTAACAAGCGATCTCTTAGCTTAGATGGCTGAGCATGAGCATGGTGCTAGAAACACCGTGCCGCAGGTTCGAAACCTGCAGTGCTCGATGGTGCTAGAAACACTACTCCCTGATGCCCAAAACATCCAGCGCTCAATCAATGGTGCAATAAACAACAAGACCCCCAGGCTTCAAACCTGGAATTCTCAATAGTGCTATAAACACTAAACCACCAGGCTCGAAACCTGCGGTGCCCAATGGTGCTATAATCAGTAGTCCTCCAGGCCCGAAACCTGAAGTGCTCAATGGTGATATAAACACCAAGATATGGGTTCAAACCCTTCCCTTCGCAAACCACACCCAGCCGCTTTATACTTTCTGCAGCTGCAGCGGGATCGATAAAACCTCTGGAAGTGCACACTTGCCATGAGGGGTTGAAGGGGTATGGCGTTACCATATATCGAATTGTAGGAGTGGTACCACTCGCGATCCAAAGGGTGGTGTAGAAAGTCCGTGGTGGCGTTCGAAAGTGTAAAGGCGATTATGCAAAGCGTATACATTACGGGAAATCAAGGCAAGAGGGGATTTGTCCAAGCTCAAAATTGCGGAGTGCGGGGACGTCGGAGTGCAAAATGGCAAGTGAAGAAATGCACCGGGTATGCAAGTTTATCATATACGATGCGTGAAACTTCCGAGTGGCTTGATATGAAGATTATCCGCTTCCAACTGGATTTCAACCATTTTCATGTTTCCAGGGCCTGGGTTTCATTAATCAACTACTACTCAGCAACAAGTAATAGTATAAATCATCGCTGTCTGTGTTTGGTTGGTTGGTAATGTAATGCTGTTGCGAGAAATTAACGGATTCCCACCTCTGCGCTTATCCTTACTCCATTACTATGATCTATGATACAATCGTTGCCTACACTTCACTTCTACTTCCTCCTTACTTACGCCTGCATGTGGGGCAGTTAGAGGGCTCACTGTCCTCGCTGAAGACCAAGGCCTCGCCAACTGTTCATACCTTGATTTCTCGTAAGCCACACCTCGGAAACACTATTCTTTGCACTTTCTAAGCGGAGGCGACCCGATCAATCGATAAACCTCTAGAAGTACATGTTGGCTTGCAACGTAAGATCCAGAGCTCGAGGCAAACAGAGTAGGAAGTCGGTAGTTGCGAAGTGTGAAGAGAAAGGACATAATGTTAGACCAGGCGGGGGGAACATAAGCAGTCGGTTCCGGGGCCACTAGGGTGTGGTATGAGGTACTCTGCTTACAAAGGTCCTCGCAGCCAGTAAAAGGGGCCAGGAGGCTTCGTACCCCGTTGTTTATAGTACCAATGGACGTTGCGACCAGCACTGGCGTTACAAGGACTTGGTAATATCCAGCCCGTCAAGCCAGCGGCCAGGGTTATGTATGGTTGATTTTAACCGTGGTTATGTGAACCGCCGTACTAAGCACGTTTTGCTGGGTCTGTATATTTCCACAGGCAGTGGGGTGTCGCTCAGGCAAAGCTGCGTAGCGTGAGGCGAAATCATCACAAAAGGACAACAACCACCATCCTGAACATCGTTATTCCGCTGCTATGTAGAATTCCGGGGAGCACATTTCGCCATCATATCACACCACGGAAGGCAGATAAGCTTTCTTCGTGATAATACGTACGATTAGCAATTAGTATCAATAGTGCTAGGTACGGGTAAGGTATAATAGTGATGGCCCCAGGTTTCTCAGGTTATCAGGGATGGAATTCGATTGATGAATTCAGTCTACGATCAGCCGTATGTGGGGATAGTACGGTAAGGGTGTCCATAGCCCCAATTTAGAGTAGAGAGCATGTGACGTTGGCACTGATGCTCCTTTAGTACCTACCCTGCTACAACTTACGATCATGACATTCTCACCCATGCGACCTCACTCAGACCTACCATCACCTTCCCATTTTTATTATTCAATTCGCTTCCGCAGGTCAGCCTGTATACTTCCACTGCCCCCGTATGCCGTTAAAGTTTTTGATACTGGCACATCGACTCCGATATACGCGATTTGCTTTTCTGTCATGCGAAAAGGCGACGCTGCCAAGTGGTACAGGACTGTTCCTTCGTAGCATGTCACTAACCCTTGGACATCTGGTCGATTTAGTTACGGCAACACTTTAAGTTTCAACAACCACTGCCCAACAATTCTAAAGGAATAAAGGTTTCATCACTCGGTCACATGGTGTAATGGTTAGCACATCGGATTTTGAACTTTCGTTTCGAAGGGAACCTTCCGGGGATCAGGGTTCGATTCCCTGTGAGACCTCATGATTTGGCGCATGAGATGAGACCATTCTTTTTTTTTCTGGGCAAAAGCAATTAATTCATTTTTTTGAAGAATAAATATAAGGCTGGAGGTGGGAGGGAAATTGTTTGGCTTCAATGTTCTCACAGTCCATAGTTGTGCAGATCTGAAAACAACCCGCACGCGGAAAGGCTCATGAGAACAATGGTAGCACCCTGCCCTGTTTCGGTAAGCTTATTTCAACTTCTCGGTAAACAAAGTGCTGAAGGTGCCAGCCATCTATCCTTCGTGGAAACTGCCGCATTGCAGAGCCCCCAAAATACCGCACCGGATGACAGTTCCAACGACCAACCCCGTGCTTAAATTCCGGCTGTGAGAGGTCTACTCTAGACCCGTTAACGCAAACACACCTTTCTATGATGTGCGTCATCGAACTGAGTCCTCAAACCTCAGGCTCCGATGTGCAACCATCTGGTCTCACAGAAGAGCTGGTAATGCCCAGGAACCTGTCTGGATAGATGCGGATGCAGCCAAAGACAACCGTGAAAGATGATTTCTGCGCCCAGAAAGTCTAAATCATGCGACACATCCATGCATTTCATCTAACTTATACCTCAACCTCTCGGCATTTTTCCTCATTACAGAAGATGCACTTGCTAACCATATAGAAATCGCACAACCTCGGATGTAGAAAGTACACTCGGACCCTTAAAGCTAGGCAAGCTCGTACTATAGCTAGAAGCCTGTCAGAACAACCTTGCTATGCTCTCTGAGGTCAAGTCTTAGCTCTAAATACGGGTTGGGGTCCCAGAGCCCTGAGACATAAGTACATTACCAGAAGCTCCACAGCAACATAAGCAAAATCCTTAAAGGACCGACCGACATATCCTCTACGCAACCAGACGCACTACTTACTCTATATGTGCATAGCGGCTATGTTTGCTTGGCCAATGCGGATGTGTTCTCGGGGAATTGACCGGGAGTCGGGGCGCAATTATATATTCACCAATATGTGCGGAGAATTGCCCTTTGACAAATTTTACCTACCCTTGTTTGAGTGGAAGGCCTGCAAGAGTGAGCCTACTGAGTACGATGAGACCTTTCTAGAGCGACGCCAAGGAGTTTATATATACAGGAACCAGTCTTGGTAGTGCCGTCAAAAGTTCGAGCTGAAGTTCGCCTGCGTTAATGACCAAACATCCGCTCCTACGATTAGTTCTCTAATTACTGCTGACTATCATTAGATTGCTGCTCGAGTGATTGGTTATTATTTCGCGAAACTGATGAGTAAGGGGCTTAGATACAGCTCCGAGCCTTTCAGGCGGCAGAACTCAATTGCAAACAAGTAGTATCTTTTGGCGCCGTCTTTAGGTTATCCTACAGTGAATAGGCTACGCTTACTTCGGAGAAAGCGAGAGTGACACAGTATGCAGCCCTATACAAGAGTTGGCCTCTGATGAGGATTGCAATTTCACCCCTCGTTGCTTGTTCGTATAGCCCGTGATACTTACTGTGTGCTCACACATTCTAATGACTCTTACCCATCGAATGCCTATAAGTACTGCACCAGGCTCACGCTCCAGCTCATCGCCATCACTCTTGCAACAAACCATCAAACCGAGCCTTCCATACCTCCAGCAACCAGCTATTGCATATACAGGTCTCAGCCGGAGACGGAGATGTCTTGTACAGCCGGAGACGGAGATGTCTTGTATGGCCGGAGACGGTGATGTCTCGTATGGCCGGAGATGACTGTTGACTCTGGTACGAGCTGATGGCATTCAGCCGTACTGGTACGTTCATATATATACTGGCCTTGTGGCCCTCTTAGATAGAATACAATCAAGCTTCTCTAGCATCACTATTTGAACACCAGCAACAACACCGTCCAAATGCAGTTCAACGCCCTCCTCCTCATAATCGGCGCCCTCCTTCCGCTTCTCACCCCCGCCGCCGGGGGCTTCCACATCATGCGCCGAACTCAACGCGCTCAGTTCCCAGGGTGCGACAAAAACTTTCAGGGGAACGACTGCGGCTGGCGAACCGATACGATACGTGATCTGATGGTTGTTCCGTCGAATCAATACTACTGCGGTGCATAGATGGCAGCAAAATTACGACGGCAGTTACCTGTTTGACCCATCCAGGGTTGGCGGGCTCAGGCCCGTCTGTGGAGGCGGGAGACTCCAGACCTGGCTTGAACGCGTTGGCCGTTTGGGTAGACGGGAGGTACCTCGGTGATTGTTACAAACAATCGCCGAATAAAATCGAGTACACTGGTTGTATTGGCAAGGATTGCAAGGTGGATATCATCGATGCTTATGTTTGTCCTGTGGCTTATTGCTAGGTAAGACGACCTGTTCTCTGCGATGCAAGTATGAAGAGTTAACAAAGTTTGTGTAGGTTCACGATGTGATAGTATTGGTTGGAGGGTGTAAAGTGGAGGGAGAGTAGCTTAGAATTATAGAGGGAAATTGGGCTGATAGATTTCGCTTTTGCTTGTGGGCCGGACGTAATGACGGAGGGGCTATGGGAGTGGAATTAATAACCATAAAATACGTTTCTTTGTTTGTGGTTATATGAACAAAATGCGAGAAAGCAATTCGATTTCCATTGATTCCTTGGTATCGATATGAGATAGCGTGTACTCGACGTCGCAGTTTTCTCTCTTTGCTTTCAAGGAGTGGTTGAAGATTCTACTTAACGAATTAGAATGCGTTCCGTACCATAATAGGACGTCTCATATCTCCTGGCTGCCGAAAGTGCATAACCAAAGACCCACCAGGCAAGAAAAACTGCAACGTTAACAACGAAAAGCAGTATGAGCAGCAGCCAAGAAAAGGACCTCAAGTATGCTCGCGCATATTACTTGATTGTCAGATCGTGTGTTAGAGATTCTGGATAATTGCACTGACATACTGTGCAATATTCGAAACCTCGAGACCCTAGGCCCTGATATCCATTATATTATGCGCTTCCATCCGTTAGCGAAGGTTCCAGAATAACTGTGATAAGTGATAGTAGTTAATCTATTGGTTATCGTGAAGTGAAGTGAAACACAAATTCTAGGAGAAGATTGGAAGGGAGGAGAAGGTTGCCCAATGATCCTTTACTTCTCGAATCCCTTGCTCATCAACGTCACCTGCTACGTCTCACTGTGCACAGGTGCGCTTTCTCAACGACATCAACAACGAGCGCTATCTAGGCGCCAATGACCATGTCCAGGAGGCATTATAAAGAGGAGGGGTTTACGTCGATGCTAGTGAATACAGGCAGACTGGGATGGAAGATTGTGCGTACAAACATATGTATTCTAAAGAACCGATCAACCCGCTGTACTAGAGGCCAACCTCTGTTTCAAAAATTCGTTTGGTCCTGGTCGTTGCAAATATGGAGGGGAGAACCGTGTGCGTGTATAGACTTAAGGTACAAAGAAGAGAGAATGAGAAGGACTACAGATGTATACAGTAGACTTGTGTGCCTTACCTTCGTTGACACGCGGGTGTTGCAGTGTGCGTGAAAAACTCGTCAATCGTCTAAGTTCTAAAGAGCGAGAAGAGAAAAGGAGAAAGCTTAAGAACACGATGTCAAGATAACTTATACTGAAAGTGCCAACCCACGTATAGCCAAGCAATCACACGATGTCAGATGATCTCAGGCGAAAGCCCAGTATTCCGTCAATACCTTCAGCCCCGGTTGTTGACACGCAGATGTTGCAATGTGCGCGGAGAACTCGTCAATCATTTGAATTCTAAAAGCGAGAAGAGAAAAGGAGAAAGCTTAAGTACACGATGTCAAGACAACTATACTGGAAATGGCAGCCCACGTATGAGCCAAGAAATCGCACAATGCCCGTCGATGATCTCAGGCGAAAGCCCAGTATTCCGTCAACACCGGTTACAGTGAGCTTGTATCAGGTCCGCAACACGTCTCAGATCTTATACATGTAATACTGGTTATAGGTTTGCATAAGTAGTAGTAAGTACCTTTAAGTACTTGTACCTAAGTACTAAAGCACACGATGTCACTCGTTACCATTGGCGCCCCAAGTAGGTAGTCAGATGTCAAAGCATTTGTATCACTACTACAAAGCCAAACCGATAAAATAAATCTTCACCTCAATTCCAGATTTGATCCACGACGTGCCAGGGTATACGGAACAAACAAGCAAACAAACAAGCAAACTAAGCTAGAAGCGCAACTCCCTCCCCCTACTTCCTCCCCCACAACCCCGAAAGTCCAGTACTCCTCCCGACCGCCTCCCCGCCCTTCCCCAAACCATCGACCGCCGTCTGTCCACCCCTCGTCACACCACTCGTCACCCCTTCCACCCCCCGCAACCCGACCTTCCCAGCCCTCTGTCCTACCTCTACCCCTTTCTCTCCAACACCAACCCCAGCATCCCCCACACTCTTCCCACCCTTCACCACCGTCTCACCGCCCTTCACCCCCTCGCCAAGAACCTTCCCCGTCCCCGCCGCAACGCCCCCCACAACCTTTGCTCCCTCACCAAGCACCTTCCCCCCCTCCCCGCCAAAAATCCTCTCATCGCCAGTTCTCAACATCTCTGCAAACTCTCCCGCGCTAGCGCCCATACGCGCCGCTTGCATCTCCGCCATTCCCTCCGCCTTCAGTTGCGTGCCGGATGCGGCCCAGCTCATCGATTGTGTTGCTTCGCCGTAGTTTTGCTGCTGCGGTTAGCGTGGAAAGAAACTGGGGGAAGAAGTGGGAGAGGAGGGGGAGAGGTACATAGGCCATGCCCATCACGTAGAGGTATTTCCCATGAGCAATAGACGGCCGGTTTGCGGCGGCCAGGGGGTTGTAGTTGTCGTTTAGTGCGGATACACGCTCCCGGATCGGGGCGGGGATGTAGGCAGTCATGATGATATTGTGGTAATGCTTAGATAGTTGTGGATCTAGTAGAATAATGGACTAAGTGTGATAGCGATGATCAGTCGTTACTCTAGTAAGCAAGGCGTGGCTACTCTAGATTACCATGTTCTTATATTTGATCTTTTCTGCCCGTCAAAGGCAGGTTTGTGGTATGACATCATAACTTCTTTTCCTCCAGAAACGTGGTTGTCGAAACACCAAAGCAAGATTCTCGTTTCAAATTCAGATCCTGGGCCAAAACCTGTCACATACAATTAAAGTTGGCAGGTTCGAGGCCAGCAAACGACTGCTAACGTCTGGAAAGTTGAAACCAAGGTTCTAGAAGAGATCACCCATCGTTGCTGTGTAACATATTGCATCACTGCGACGACGGATCGGAATCAGGATCGACTCGACACACGATATCTACGATTGGCGGGGATCGTGGAGAATTGAAACTGCAGATTGGCGGGCCGCACCAACAGTTACGAGGGTAGTTGGATTCTAAACAGAACTTATGATGCTTCTTCCTTCTTTCTACTTAATATGTACGGTACTTTTACATTTGTACAGCCTCTCCGAGCGCGCGGTCTCCTCGTCTATGTACCCAACATCTCCCCTCCGACACCACAAACCAACGAACCCAAAAACACCTCCATACCAAAAAAAAAGCCCTCTACGTAGATAAATACAGCCAGCACTAATATTACACCCATTGTTGCAAAATGGGGTTATATATACCTGTTGTATGTGCATGTCATGCTTCCCTCTCTTTAACAAGACGCCTATCATGTCGCTTAAAAAATAAAAACCAAATCCATAAAATGCAACACCAAATCACCAGATAATGCAATGCCATGACAAGGGAAGTGAAAGAAAGTCGTTAAAAAATTTCGGCCGGAGCTTCGGAGCTTCGTTTCGTATTGGGCTTCGTGATGACGAGAGACGGAAGCGGAGGGTGACAGCCGGCTTGGCATTCATGCAAGGCCACGCAATGGGAGCCGCATCTCGGTACCCGCCCATATCCGTGGTGGCGAGGTTGCAAGGTTGCGTTGCGTCTTCGGCAACACTTCTCCCCATCCAGCACCACAGCCCACCAAGACCTCCGGACCGCCTACACAAACTCGTTCCCTGGCGTCGCAGGAACCCCACTGTCTATGCTGTTGTTTGAAGCCAAACTTTGGCGGTTCCATGGATCCCCAGTTGCAGGCGCACCCAGCCTTCTCCCTGGCGTCGCAGGAACCCCACTGTCTATGCTGTTGTTTGAAGCCAGACTTTGGCGGTTCCATGGATCCCCGGTTGCAGGCGCACCCAGCCTTCTAGATCTCCTGTCGTACGTTTTCTTTGGCTGTGGTATTATCGCGTTGGGATCGGGGGAGGTCGTGGTGCTCGCCGGCGGAGTGTCGATGACAAGCTTCAGCTGCACCGGCGGTGGCCTTGACGTTCGCCGTGAACTATCCCAACTTGATGCATCCCCCAATGTCTTCTCCTGAACAACTTCTACCGTCGAGCTTTGTTGGCTGGCGCCAGGTCCGAGATGTGCAGCATCAGGCCGTTGTGAAGATTTGACGTAGAAGTATATGAATGCCCCGAGGCCGATGACGAAGAGGACGATGAAGATTGCGCCGCCGGCTATTGCTCCGATCATAGCCTTGCTCAGAGGTTGGGTCGACAGCTCCAGAGAGACCCGCTTGGTTAGGTGATTGATCGGTGCCATGGTTTTTTTGTTTGCTGGGCGTGCACCGAAGAGAGGAGCAAAGTGGGAAGGGGTGTGAAGTTTATCTTAAGTTATTCGGAGGTGGGTTTAAAAGCCCCGAATAGACGGACGGGTTGTTGAAGGTTTACGTACGCCTAGCGCAGTGAGAGAGGTGTGGCTAGAAACAGTAGTGGGCTTGTGTACTTGTGACACCCCGAGCAGGTTTTGCAGAGGGATACGGATGATGAGTGAACAGGAACGTAAGTTGACAGCAGGTACTCTATGAGTGCGGCAGCTGCTCCGTCCAACGACGTCGTCGTATGTAAGATGTGCAGGGAGAAATAGGAAAGTAGAAGAAGGAAACAAAACAAAAAAGAGTGCACGGAACGAATTGCTCTTGTAATCCGTGACGTTGAACCAAACTAAATCCACACGTACCAAGCCGGTGCACCAGTACTGTGGTGGGTCTGAGGGCCAAATCTAAAAACACGTTTGCTCTCTGACCCCGCGAGTTTGAATCTATGGTACGACGGAAGAATGACAGTCGGAGGTGAGTGAGGCGTTCGGAACGAAAATAAATTCAATTGCTCCCCGCGTTTGCGTTCAGGAACGTCTGTTGAAAAAAAAACTAGACGAGATAGATGAAGGTGTTGGTGACAAGTACTAGCTAATACTTGCTGATGACGTGCGCTTCGTGGCACCTGCTTGCAGTTTGCCGGCTTGGATCGAAGGTCGACGACGACGTGGTTCTGCGAGAAGAGTGAAGACGACCCGGTTCGTCTGCTAGCTTGCAACGGAAAAGAAAGAAAGGAAAAGGAAGAAAAGGAAAAGGAAAGGAAAAATAACAGAAAGAAACAATAGAAAGACAGAAGAAAACGTTGACAGAGAATACGCTTCACCAGCGAATCCTTTGCCTTTTGTATCGCTCCATATGTTCCGCTTAAGCGTTTGCGGAGAAGGCCTTCATTCTTCACCATCGTCGCAGGATCTGATTGGCGGCTGCTTCCGCTTGGGGCTGGGAACGTGCACCTGCCTTAAATGAGGGCCCAGCGCCAAATCAACGAACGATTCAAATATTCCGAAGTAGCTGGCCGGATATAAATAGCTGTATACGTAAATGGTCGAAGGCAGTAGCTGGTTGGTGGGCATTATGCCCTGGTACCGAATCGTTTCGAATATTATAAGGCTGGCGTCTCATAAGGGAGATTCAGCGCGAAACTTAGAATAGCCTCAATTCTAGCTAGTCGAATCCTACAAGGCACGAACAACTCACACTTTTATTCAACTGGGCGAAATCGGGAGGAAGGGAGGAGAGCAATTATTGGTGACGATGAACTTATTCTCTTTTTTCTTCTTTTCGGGGAATTTGGAACCCAAAGAGCCGTTCACTTGCTTCTGCAGGTACCCGAGATCTGACATGAGGATAGAATGCGCGCGCGGCTGGCTGTACGGAATAAGCGTAGAGGCATTTACCCTGGCACAGCCTCGCCCAATACGTGTCGTGCTTGGCTGTGCCTCACGATGTTTGGCTTCTTAATGCCGGAAAGCGTGCTCCGAGAGATACGGATGCTGTTGACTATGCGGCGATAGGAGGAACCAATGCGAATGAGACTGCAGACTCCCAAGGTATAAATTCAATGGCTTCGATCAGGAGATTTCCGCTAAATGACGGCGGCTGCTACTACTGTATATAGACAAAGGATGAAAGGAAGATCGATTTACTGTGTGCGGCGAGAGGGGAGACAAGGATAGAGTGAATATAAGCAAGCTAGTAGAGAGTCACGCTTCACCACCCAGGTGCTCGCTCTGCTTTCGACTTCGACCATAAAACTAGTCTATAGCGTAGAGGATTTGAGAGATGAATAGGAAAAGTAGGCACCTATTAGACTTCTTTCACTAACACGCGAAACCTCAAATATGAGTTTCCCCACCCCACCAGGTCAGTGCTACCGTCAGCAATAGATTAACATGAAGACGTATTATCTGCAGCTGTTGACTTCAGGTGGTACACTCAGGGTAATGAACTGAGATTACATGGGGTGGTGTTCAATGAAGGGACCATTATGTATTACTATGGCTGTAGAGTAGACACACTCCCTAATGCTTTACCAAGTAGCAAAACCATTAACCATAATCCAACTTGGTACAGCATTAGGGAGTGTGTCTACTCTACAGCCATA
>Ga0307514_10003006_pt1 | contig 16663 bp, 17 predicted proteins | sample 16_EM_MG_FD_203088 | JGI IMG/M metagenome (GOLD analysis project Ga0307514, IMG submission 203088) | Populus trichocarpa ectomycorrhiza microbial communities from riparian zone in the Pacific Northwest, United States - 16_EM | ecosystem: Host-associated > Plants > Roots > Unclassified | place...
ATGAATGACCCTGCCGATATCAGGGTAAATATGTCTACTGATATCAGTATGAAATAGCCTGCCGATGTGAATTAGCCTGCCGAGATGAATGAGCCTGCTGATATCAGGGTAAATATGCCTCTCAATATCACTGTGAATTAGCCTAGGGATATGTATCAAATTAGCCTGCCGATATCAGGGTAAATATGCCTAGCCTATCAATATCAGGGTAAATATGCCTACTCATATCACCCCCCATATTGCTACCGTAGCACTGCCAATATCGCTAACAACACTGTTGCCTCATATCGGTACAGCCCAGCTCGTCGTCAATGTTCCTAGCCATGTCGCTGCCCTCGTCACTAGCAATGCCGCTGCCAATGTCGCTGCCAATGTCAGTATGAATGTATAGCGGCATGGGGGTAGGCAGGACCCACTGGGAAGCCATATCGCATATTGGAGCACTAGATCCATAGCATACAAGCCTATAGCGAACTCTACGATAGCTGCACTGCTAAATACATTCTGCTTTTACGTCTTTACCAAACATTACCCAGTACTCCGCTGCCCCATTGTGTAGACTCCATAGATCCTACGAGGGGCAGTGCAGCCAGACTAGATCTGAATGTGGCCAGAATGACTGCGTGCCTAGAATGACAGGATTTCCGAAAATAGCTAGTGTGTTGACCGCCTAAATATTCTAGAGAGCAGGGTTGTCGGGTATCCATTGCTTAATGCTCTGGTTTCAAATTGAAAGCTCTAGTATTGATGATTCACTCTCAAGGTAGAAGCCTGGGCCTCCCTCCTTTGAAACCGGGGTAACTCGTTTTGATATTTTATATTTTATTAGGAAGAGTCAGTAGTTTATTCTTCCCTGGATGGGCAGGCGAATAACCCGCGAGACCAAGACCTCGAAGGTCACTCGTAAAATGTGAATTCCGGCTCTGGGTTGAAGTTCTAATCACAGAGTGAGTAACTAAGGAAATTTGCGACATGATACTTCTTTCATCGCCCTCTTTCCCTTCCCTCCCCTAACCCTATACACATATAACTCCTGCGTTGCTCATATACAAATCATCACACAAAAACACACCAACATTCAATACCCGGCCTACCATACCCGAATTGCAGTTCCATTGATTTAACGCATCTAAAATACACCAACCAGCGAATTAGCTTTTAACAGCCAACAAGTCCAAGGAAGCCCTTACCTGCTGTGACAGCAGCGTTAATAGATGGCTAGAGATATGCAGGCGGGAGAGTGGTAAAATCAATAGATATGAAAATAACCCTACCGGAGGGAGACCCAATGACAATAAGGTTGCCAGTGTCATTTACTGCAGAGCAGCACAGTCGATAGTCAACAGGAAGCCAGAGCAATTTCTTCATGTTACAGGTGATCCATTGATCAGTAACATACAGGGAATGGGTTAACGTGTGTGCTAGTTCCTGATTGCCTCTGCTGTGAAGAGGTGACTCGAGCTGCAGTATGCCGTCACTCGTATGTAGATGCGTTCCGTCATTAGAAAACTTCCTAATATTGATGCTGTCGTGAGTTTCTATGGTTTCTATGGTTGTTTTTTTTGTAGTATCCCATAATCTGACCGTTTCGTCGCCGGATGCAGAGGCAACAATCCTTCCATCAGGTGAAAACACAGCCGAATTGACATAATCGGTATGACCTTCCAAAACTGCACATTGCTTTCTTGTTGATGTATCCCATAATATGACCGTTTTGTCATAGGATGCAGAGACAACAAGCTTTCCATCGGGTGAAAACATAGCCAAATTGACCCAATGCCTGTGACCTTCCAAAACTCCACATTGCATTCCAGTTGATCTATCCCATAATCTGACCGTTTTGTCGTTGGATGCAGAGGCAACAAGCTTTCCATCGGGTGAAAATACAGCCGAATTGACCCAACTGGTATGACCTTCCAAAACTCCACATTGCTTGCTTGTTGATGTATCCCATAATCGGACCGTTTTGTCCCTGGATGCAGAGGCAACAAGCTTTCCATCGGGTGAAAACAAAGCTGAATTGACATAATCGGTATGACCTTCCAAAACTCCGTATTGCTTCCCTGTTGATGTATCCCATAATCGGACCGTTTTATCGTTGGATGCAGAGGCAACAAGCTTTCCATCGGGTGAAAACAAAGCTGAATTGACATAATCGGTATGACCTCCCAAAACTTCACATTGCTTTCTTGTTGATATATCCCACAATCTGACCGTTTCGTCCCTGGATGCAGAGGCAACAAGCTTTCCATCGGGTGAAAACGCAGCCCAGTTGACCCAACTGGTATGACCTTCCAAAACGCCGTATTGCTTCCCTGTTGATGTATCCCATAATCTGACCGTTTTGTCCGAGGATGCAGAGGCAACAAGCTTTCCATTGGATGAAAACACAGCTGAATTGACATGACCGGTATGACCTTCCAAAACGCCGTATTGCTTCCCTGTTGATGTATCCCATAATCTGACCGTTTTGTCCCTGGATGCAGAGACAACAAGCTTTCCATCGGGTGAAAACACAACTGAATTGACCCAACTGGTATGACCTTCCAAAACTGCGCATTGCTTCCCGGTTGATGTATCCCATAATCTGACCGTGTCATCCAAGGATGCAGAGGCAACAAGCTTTCCATCAGGTGAAAACGTAGCCGAGTTGACCCAACTGGGACCTTCCAAAGCTCCACATTGCTTCCCTGTTGATATATCCCATAATCTGACCGTTTTGTCCGAGGATGCAGAGGCAACAAGCTTTCCATTGGATGAAAATACAGCTGAATTGACATAACCGGTATGACCTTCCAAAACTCCACATTGCTTTCCTGTGGATGTATCCCATAATCTGACCGTTTTGTCCTTGGATGCAGAGGCAACAAGCTTTCCATCGGGTGAAAACACAGCCGAGTTGACATTATCGGTATGACCTTCCAAAACTCCACATTGCTTTCCTGTTGATCTATCCCATAATCTGACCGTTTTGTCGGTGGATGCAGAGGCAACAAGCTTTCCATTGGGTGAGAATACAGCCGATTGGACTTCACCAGTATGGCCTTCCAGTGTCTGTACCAATGAGCTCCACACACCTGCCACTTTGGGTTCCATAATAACCCAAGGGATATTTTTTAAGTATCCTCCTCGAATCAGACTTGATTCCGGGGTAAACAAAAGCCCCGAATAGTAGACCTGAAGAGGTGCCATTTCAATAATTGACCTCATGTACAATACAAACCGTTTGGCATCATATGCAAGTTCCAACAATCCTGGATCATAGTCCCCCAATTGTCCCTGTTTTCAGGTCAATACTAATTCTCTGTATAAACTAATGAGCATTGCAACTTACAGATAGTATCTTCTCTAGAGCTATTATCATATGAACTCCATTTGATACCTCTCCGATTAAGCTAAGTCCCTCCAACCAATGAAGAAAGTGTTGTTCCAGAAATTCCCGAATAGTCTTGATGTCTTCCTCTACTGGATTCCCAAGTCGCCAGTGGTCAAACCAGTAACGGCATGCGTATTGAACATGTGGTGGAATACTTTTTTGTATCGTGTCATTGGGAATTTCGGTAATCAAAACTCCTGGCCCCCAAAGATCACACATATTTTCCTCAAGCTCGGATATATGTGACATACATTTTCGAAATAGGCTGGTGTGTCTCTCTTTCTCATCTATCTGGAATCGAGAATCACTGCACCTCTGAGAATCCAGTAGGAAGTCACGGAAGGATAGATGAAATGGTCGGACAGGCTGGCTTTCGTCTTCTGGGACATGGAGGACAGAACGCAAAGAGTCCAAAGTTCTGGAAACCATTTTGGGTGGTATTTGGAGCAGCTGTGCTAGATTTCTAGCTGGCATCGTATTAAACATTACCACAATGGATCCAACTACCTGTCTAAACCGTCCTGCTAATTGTTCACACTCTTGTTCATCATCCCGTTTTCCAAGAACTGAGTGCTGGAGCAGTGTTGTATATATGCCATCGAGATGCTTTGTTGCCGACCGGGATGACTTGGGTGCGCTAAGAATTAAAGAGAGTTGTTCTTCAGGGCCATCGATACCGTCTTGAATAAATCGAAGCGTTGTTGCAGCATAGATAAACAGCCCAGCTGCCCTTTCCACCAATTGTTCAATAATTTGCTCATCTGGCCATGGTGTCCCCAGCCCATGTTTGGCTTTCAGTGGCGACAGCTTTTGCAGAAAGAAAGTAGATATATCTGCATTAACTGTATCAAGCGGGATATTATGAAGTATACAATCCCGATACGCCTCACCAGACAATTGACGAAATCCATCAAAGATGGGGATTTCTGGCCTGCTGGTAACGAAAATCTTGATCCGAACTGTGTCAAGGTCTTTGGCTTCTTCTAGTAGTTGGAGAATTAATTGGATATCTTCCATGCTATCACATTCATCAAGTGCATCAATTACTACAACCAGTTGAATTGATTGAGTAGGGGCATTCTTTAGAGGATTAAGAATGAGTTGATCCCATTGTTCCCGTAATCCTCGTTTAAAGATGGCAGGATTATTGTCGATAGCGTCTGAGATAAATGGACGGAGTACTGGTAAACTGATTGCAAGCTGGGCGGCAATAGTGGTGAAGAACATGCGAGAGTGACTGATATCCTTTTTGCCTCGTGTAAAAAAGAAACTCGCTGCAAGTCTTTTCTTTTCTGCAAGCGCGCGAGCAATTGTGCGAGAAATTGTCGATTTGCCAGTCCCAGCCATTCCGTTAAGCCAGAAGATGCATTTACTGTTCGGATCGTCACACCAGTCCATAATCTGCTTACGGAGCTCTACTCGCGTATCTTTCAAACAATGATCCTCATGTTGGCGGAGCCAGTCGTCATGGGTAGCACCTTCAGCGCATGGTAACTTTGCAATATTTGTGCTTTGTTGCTGTGACTGTATACGCACCACTAATTAGTAGAGTGGTTTTATGTGTATTACTGGCACGGATTAATAGTGGTCACTTACCTCAACTCGATTGGCAATTTCAATAACAGCCGTCCTAGATATAGATATTAGCGTATACTATGACTCCAGTCGAGATAGGCTCTTACATCTGGTCAGAATTCATGGCTAAAGTCAAAGCTGATTTATGCCGCTCAAGTAACTGAAGAATTTGTTCCACATCCGCCTTTTGAAATGGCCACTTCAACCTCTGTCTCAGCACTTTTCTCCTCGCCCTTTGCCCTAGCCCTGGCTGTAAAATCTGAAGAATTCGGTTAAACTCCTTTTCAAGTTCCAAATAGCTACTTTCGACGAGCGGCTTCAATGCAATCAGTTTGGTGGCACCAGGACCTTTCGCCAAGTTTTCAACTTGCTGAAATGCAGTTTGCAGAGCCATAATGCTATCCAGAAGGTCATTCATCTCGGATTGGGCATTCCTAGCATCCTAACCCATATAAAATCATTTACTACTGATTGTGGCTCAAATTTCTTGGGGGGATCCTTACCTGATAGTATTTCCAGCCAGTCGACCAGACCTTGCCAGCAGCTTCAACCACAGCCATCGCGCTTGCGACCGCACCTAGTACTTCGGCCATGGTTTTATACGTAAATATCACGGACAAAGGGTTGGTATTGTTGTTGTGTGCTGTGTTGTGTGTCGTTGTGTTGTGTGCGTCGTTGTGTTGTGTGTGTCGTTGTGTTGTGTGTTGTTCGGTTGTATGTTGTGTTGTTTATCTATTCAGGTGCCCCACCACATGGCAGTCACAAGAGTGAATCTATATATGCTACGTAGTTAGGGTAAATCTTAGATCTATTTTTGATAGCAATGCAAGAGCTGTACCGTACCAGTACTCTGTAGAGTACAGTTGCCAAGACTCTTATGCCACTGGCGTTGATGGTACAGACAACAGTGTCAAGTGACATTGACAAGACGCAGGCAGGTTACTATCAATCCAATTTATCCGAAGCTCCTGTTCTACTCTGGCAAAGCTGCCCCAGAGCCGCCTGCCGAGGGGCTGTATGCCAAAACGGCAAGGGAAGGTGTTTCTGTTATTATGAGCTCAAGGTAGTATCTGCGCCAAAGGGAGAGAGTTTCGCCAAATGAGAGGTTGAGAGAGGCAGTTACATTCACAGACCTTCGGGAGTGGCGGGCAAGATCTGGGACCTACATACTCGGAGAATGGGTGCGAGGTTGGATTACGAATTGGGGGGGTGGCACTCAGGGGAGGTGTAGATGGCAGCTGCGGGCCCAAGGTGAAGGAGGAAGACAGGGCAAGACAGAGGCAGAGAGAATTGGAGGTGCTTATGATACCTCTGGCAGCTCCTTCGGTGGTGGAAAACATTTGGGAGCCCTCTAAAAGTGCCTGGAAGCCCCCCCCCCAAGGCCTCAAGCCCGCTGAGTCGTTGACAAGCCAACGAAGTAGATGAGGATATGGACGTGTTTATCAGGAGTCAGACATGCGGCACGCTTCCGTAGCGAGACCTATAAAGCCAAAAGTAGTAGTCTATATGCCTTTCCCCCACACGATCTGTACCGGACGGAGAGCTCTGACTTATGCGAGAGTAGGTACCTACCACGCTTTGTCAGCCTGGGTACGAGAGCAGGAGAATCAGTCATGAGGGGTGTGCATATTGATTCTAACTAAAAAAAGCACACGATCTACGTACATCTAAAATATATGAACACAGGCGGAGCAGTAGGAAATATTACATTGACAACAAAGAAATGGGGGTCGAGCCTTGCAGCCTGGAGCTCGACAATGTCAACGGGTCTGCTTAGCCTGGTCAATGTATCAGAGGCTATGTATATGCAGAAAATTATATGTATATACGTGCTTGTAGTTCTCGGAGTGTCTGCATTCCTTCAAGTCCAGATTGGATTAACAAGGTTGACATCGTTAATTGAAAATGTTTGTGTGGCATAGAGCGAGAGGAGTCGTAACATCGATACCTACGTAGAGGAGGCAGCTATTTACTAAGCTTGTATCTAATAGCCAGTAAAATAATGGAAGCCAATTTCGACGACTGCGAAGTTGAGTTGTATGATTATGGTATTATCTACAACTCGCGACGTTGAGCGTGTAAAGTACCAGGTAGATCCTATGCTCTTCTCGTTAGAGCCAATATGCAGGTAAGAAGAAGGAATATATAAAAGAAAAATCGCCAGGACGCGCATGTGACACGTGCACTCAATGTGGAACTGCCGCACACCACTTTCTCCATTCCCATTCATGCAGGGGATAGATAGATTGAAGATACATATATATACGGAGTAATTATAGCCATAATCGCTTGCGGGGACCAGGGAATCATAACATCATAACATCACCACCAGTTCACCTCGAGCTTCTTGATCACAACACTTCCCCCTTTCTTCCAGCTTTACATATACGGTAGCATGCGGATCCCTCAAATCAAACCGGCAGCACGCTTCTTCAGTCCTGCACCAGTCCGTTCGGGATCTACAAAAGACTTCAATGCCTAGGTGTAGCGAGCAGCGCCTAATCATGACCAACAACTAAGTCCTATAGGTAGCGGTCTCCAGCCGTACTAGTTCGTCTCCAGCGCTTTGGCACCTCTGCGGACCCCTGCTCGGCACAATGATGGGATGGGATGCGTCTGTCTTAGTGCCCGTCCGCAGAGTCAAACCCCTTACTGAGGCTCGGGGTGCATATCATTCTCCTGAATTCTTTCTTCAGAACACACGAAAACTGGCATTCACGAACAAGAATCACCCACTTACCTGTGGTGTATACCAGGAAACCAACATCACAAGGTACGAGACAGCGCCATTGGAAAATGTCAGCAGATGTTTCGACTAGTCCGCCAGGGGCGAAGGTATCTGTCTCGTCCAGGTTACCCGTTCTACGAAAGCCTAGCAGTGCTCAAGCCTTAAAACAAACCACCTCCGGCGAAGTTGTCCCACGGGGAGCAGCGCATCTACCTTCAGCAGCCCCGAAGGCCCCTACAATCGTCAAGAGGGCCACTTTAGTAAGACTTGCAAACGGTACAAGTGGGTCAACCACAAGGCCAGGAAATACAATAGGAACCACACGAGCAGCTGAGTTACGAAGATTCTCGGCTGCGAAATCAGGGTCATTGGCTTCAACGTCAGAGGAGGGTGCTCCAGGAAAGTTCCTTTGCTTTATACGGTTTGAAATAGATTTTTAATGATGGTGTAGAAGCAGACTCATCGTCCGCCACTCCTCCATTAAGTTCACGCTCCTCCAAAGACCCACTAAAGTCTGTCAGAGAACAGCGCAGGGCTTCATCAGTCTATGTACCTTCTTCGCTTACCCAGAAGCAAGGGACCAACTCACAGCTTGATGCCCCAACAGTCAATAGAAGAGCCTCTGCATCACAGCTGCCTACCCTTAGCAGTTTAAGTAAGAAGGTCTCAAGTTCTTCGTTGGCAAAGAAGCCATCAATTTCTCAGTTGTCATCATGTTCTACTCCGGTATCAAAGAAGCCTTCCACAAACGACCTGAAGACACCTACAACCATTGCCAAGAAAGCCTCCGCACCGCAACTGAATAAGAGGGTGTCGAACAGCGTCCTCAATCTTCCGTTAAACAAGTATAACACCTCTCCCTCATCACTGCGTAAAGCTCCAAGCTCTGCCGGCTTGAGGTCACCTGCTCTACCTCAGACTCCCACTACGCCAACTACACCGGTCTCAGTGCGGCCGAACTCCAAGCCAAGTAGCCGGCAGGCCTCAGGGCCCCAAACACCAAAAGCTACACCAAAAGCTACACCAAAAGCATCCATCAGACCTTCTTCATCATCCACAACAGCTTCTACAGACGCAGATTCGCCAAAAAAGCCAAAGGGGGGTCAATCACAGTCCTTGAGGGATGCTATTGCGAAAGCGCGAGCGGCAAAGGCAGCGTCATTGCAACAGGGAAGTGTCGGTAAAACAGGCAGTGGTGATCATGACAGCTTCGATACAACTGATCCTTTCAACATCGGAGCTGGTGGAACGACTGAGCTCCAACGGAAAATCAAGACAGCCAGAAATGAAGGAAGGCTAAATATTGCAATGATGGACTTAAAGGAGATTCCAAAACAAGTATATGAAATGTACGATATAAAAGGTGACATGGTTAGTGAAGATGACGGACCAAAATGGTACGAAAACGTCGATTTGGTTCGGCTTATTGCCGCGGATAATGATATTCAAGAACTTGGGGAGGAGTTGGCGCAAGTGTTTGGGGGACTAACGGCAATCGATGTGAGGTCAATGTTTCCGCTGAAGAAGTAACAATTACTGATAGTTTCATAGATGCACAATAACATGATACATGCGTTGCCGAAGAATCTATCAGCATTGACGAACCTGACGGGTCTGAATCTCGTGAGCCTGGCCAAGCCACTACCTCATGAAGTTCTCATAGCTAATAAAATCATGGACAGATCAATAACAAGCTGGAAAATGAAGCCCTAGAACTCATTTGTGAGATTACAACTTTGGTGGATCTAAAGATCGGGAAAAATGCCATTGAAGGTGATCTAACGCCACTGATTGAAAATCTTACCAAGCTTGAGGTTCTAGAGCTACAGGAAAATAAGTTTACATCCCTTCCAGACTCCATCGAATACCTCACCCGTTTGCGAAACTTGGACTTGAGCAACAATAGACTCACCGAGGTCCCGTTTAGACGTTTGAAGGAGTGTTCATTGTCCGAGTTGAACCTCTCGCATAACGGTATCAGAGGGACTCTAATTGAGTCTGGGGTGGGGGAGCTGAGGTCTCTTCAGCTCTTGGATATCAGAAGCAACCGCATCTCTATTTTAAGTGAGGGCAGTGTCTCTATGCCAGCACTCAAAAATTTGTTAGCCTCGAACAATGAGCTCTCCAGCTTTCCAGCTATGGATGACTGGGCCGAGTTACTAACATTCATCGTTGAACACAACCGTATGGAGGAGCTACCAAAAGGACTAACTTCTCTACCGAAGCTGAGGGTTCTAGATCTAACTGCCAACAATTTCAGTTCATTCGATCCAACTCTTGGTACAATGGACTCGCTTGAAGTTCTGAAATTGGACGGCAATCCATTCCGTGAAAAGAACCTGCTTGGAATGTCCCTGGTTGACCTCAAGAGAACTTTAAAGGGTCGGCTTGCTCCACCAGCTATCATCCTCACTGATAGTACTATTGACGCTCCGAGTGCTGAAGATGAGGAAGGCGAAGAGGTGAAAGAGGAGGTGATTGAGCTCCGGCCTGGGGGTGTCTTAGACCTGTCCAAACGCGAGATGGACTCTATTCCTCGAGACCTTCTCGAATGTATAACACCCGCTCCGTTGTCCGTTGAAGCCCACCACAACCTTCTACTGGCTATCCCACAATCCATTGAAATGTTTACCGCTAGTTTAACGACGGTAAATCTATCACATAACAAATTGTCAGGGGATAGCTATTTGCCCAAAAAAATCAGCCTGAGATGGCTGACTACACTTTCAATTGCCAATAACTCTATCACATCGATTAAGCCTTTGTTGGACAACTTGGATGCTCCCAGGCTTGAACAGCTTGATTTGGCCACAAATAAAATAAAGGACATTACTGGCCTTCGCCCAACCTTCCCACAACTGACTAGATTTTATGCGAGAGACAATATGATTGAGGAAATTCCTGTGGAGACTGTTGATGGGATGAAAGTTTTGGATCTTGCTGGGAACTCGATCGCGGCACTACCGCCAAAGCTGGGTTTGGTTACAACTCTGAGGGAATTGAGAGTGGAAGGGAACTGCTTCAGGGTCCCCAGATGGCAAGTTTTGGAGAAAGGGACGGAGTCAGTCTTGTTGGTAAGTGTTTGTCACTATTCCTGGATCTTGGAGTATACAAACTAATGAAATATGACATGGTAGTGGCTGAGGGATAAGTTGCCCCCAGATGATACCAACACCGAAGATGGCTTTGTGAGTGCTCTGGAGGATTGAAGGGATGAGCCATGGGCCTTGAAGGGGGCAGGGGGGGTTGTGTCCCTTGGAAATTTTGAGCCAACACCATTACTGACCCTGACAACGGTTCGTGGCTGGTTTACGACAGTGTCGAACAATTGGGGAGAGATTAGGTGGTGGTAGGAGAACAGGCAGGGGCTGGACTTGATGTCTTTCTGTGCGCTTGTTTATTTGCCACGCTTATTAGCCCCTTCTGCTTGTTTTCATCTTCTTGTACTGTTTTATATTCTTTACTTTTACTTATCTTCATTTATTACCTCTTAATTTGCAGTAATATACTTGTGAGGGGCGGGGATGGGGGATGGAAGAGCTGAAAGCGTCGGTGACATGAGACGCATCCCAAAAAAACTTGCATTTATTACATACGGCTATGGCACCGCATCATAGAGAGTTATACAGCGCTTTTCCAGCTTTCTCCCCTTTCCTGCATGGCGCATAATTGCAATCACCTGTCTGAGTCATGGCTATTGTCTCGATATCAAGGCTCCTGTTCATTGCATCAGCAAGTCAGTTTTGCAATAGTTGGCTTCTGAAGCACCATGAAGACGACCAGTTTTTTTTTGGCTGGTGTTGCAGCTGTCGTTGCCATTTTCGACTTCCTATTTTTCCTCATACCGGGCGAATGTCTCGTAACAGATGCGGCACTGCCAAAATGGGAAGTCGCTCTCACTCATCGAACCCAACATTAATAAATACCTTTTAATATTTGCTTCTTTCCGCTTCACAACCAACCCAGCCCGCTCGCATGCCTCACTACTGCTCGACTATTTGTTCATTAGAAATATTCTTTCTTCTTGATCATTCTACACTTCTCTCACTCTCACTGTTTCACAGCATTTCTCTTTGTGACCTTTCGTTTCGGTCGAGATAAGCATGCCGCGAGAAACACCCAGGCTCCCGCCTACTCCGTTTGTTCCATCGCGGGGAATGTCAACCCCCGTGATTACATCACCCATACCTGCAGCATCGAAGTCCGAGTCACAGGTAAACAGTATGCCACCTTTCCATATCGATATCGGCAAGACAGATAGATCATATAAAGAGCGTTTGGCGCTGGCATCGGCTATGGCAAGTAATATGTCCAGGGGGTTGGCTTCGAGTGTTTCGAGGGCCCTGTCTCCAGCGAGCTCCACGCTTGGGGTGGTAGAGATAGCAGAGAGGAGGGAAAGAGCACAACAACCGCACCTAATTATGTTGGTTGGCTTAAGTGCTAGTGGGAAGACGACATTGGCGCGGAGTGTGGTGAAGGCTTTTGGAGGCTATGTCCTTGTGAGCGGGTGTTCTGTGGAAGAACCAGATCTATGGCAGGAGGAGTGGGATAAGTGGTAAGTTCCCCTAGCCCACATTTTTGCTATTTAATTATGGTGCTAAGTTCAGGGTAATGGTGTTGCTAGTGTGTTTGCTGCTAGAGCAGCCTTTGAGTCAGGGATGAATGTCATCAGTGACCTGACAAATGAGACAGCAGAGAAACGCCAGAAGTGGATTTTATTAGCGGGGGAGTATGGAGCGAGCATCGATGCTATTGTGTTGGATACTTCTGTCTCGGTTTGTTTCAATGTGGTTCCATCTTACCTTCGCTCTGATCACTGACATAATGACTCCATAGACTTGTCACCAACGTATAACCAACCTATACACTAATATTCATGGGGATAGTTTACATACTCTGGAGCTGGCCCGGTCACACCTCAACCATTTACGCCGGGTTGCAGCTCGATATACCAATCCCGCACCAGCAGAATTTGCTGGAAGGGTTATTTATCTTCCTGAGGGAGTTCAGAGCTCTGGCTATTGGAGTGCAGAGAAGTTGAGGAGATTCTTGCCAGGTGTCGTTTCTCAACCATTCAGCAGGATCTTTAATTCCAGTACCCAAGCCTTCGAAATCGAGGGTGGAGACCAGGCCCCTGAAAGCACCACAAGGGAGGAGGCCCTGGCTAGGGGTGTAGAGGCCAGTAACCTGCCAATGGGAGCCAGCGTCGAGCCCCTCACGCCAGGCAACTTCACCGGACAGGTGATCAGGGGCAAACGATATGGAAGCCTGTCTAGCAATCTTCATGCCCTTCCACTCCTAGATACCAGCCAGGAGCTACCGCAGCGGAGGTGCTCCCCTAGTGCTGTTGCCATTAGGGCTTCTCCCAGGCGCAAGAAGCGGACTCATGAGAGGAAACTCACGGTTGCAATTAAGGTCACTGACCTTGCAGCCAAGGCATCCCCACCAGAATTTATCGAGGAGGCAGGAGGCCTAATGGCTTTTAGGCAGGACACCACTGGGGGTCAAGGGAGTGATGACAGTATGAATGAGCTCATCCTGGAGTGCCCTACTTCTCCTCAAAGGACTCGAGTCGGAACTGTTCATGAGCTGGACACCAGAAGAGCATTTGCTGGCATCATGGACCACGGAAATAGTCCACCACGGGACACAAAGAACGCCACTATCACAGCAAGTTCAATACCAACTCCATCCCCACCTGTGAGGTCCAAAAGCACCAAAGAAAAGCAATCTGGCCGGATATACCAGAAGAATGTTTCTATGCCTTCATCGATTCCAAAAAAAAAGCCCGAGGATTCTCCATTCGTTAGCGAGCACACTTCCCAGCCACCAAGACCTACCCTACACAAGCTCAGTGATTATACGGAGGAGAATTCGGGATGGGGGAACTCTGCGACTTCAGAGTCGCAGTTGCCGTCTCCCAGAGACAGAGAATATCAGGCATTTGGGTCTTCCCCAACAATGCTGGGCTTTACTACAAACTTCATGCAGAATATGTCTAGACAAAAGCAATCCTGCCAGGATACTGAGCAAGAAACCGTGCAGGGTCCCCCAGCATCCCAAAAGGGTGCAAATACAAACGAATACGATGACTTTTCAGCACACTTTAGCAGCAAAAATAGATTTCTCGTACACGAGCTCGATAGGTGTAGTCTTAATGAAAGTAGCCTTCTTGATAAACTGATGTCTGAAGGTTTTTTTGGCTATAATTCTAGTCCATTCATGACCAACAACAATTCGAGGTGTCTCCCTGCGGAATGCGAGACTCCCAGTCATGAGGTACCTCAGAAGCGTTCGGACAAGTATGACATCGCATACTCTACCTCCATTCAACTTGAGCAGTCGGTTCACGAATCTTATGGACCTAGTAGCAAGGACGGTCGGTAGAACAAGACATCGTTACGGAGGGCTAACATCCCATAAGCAATCATTGGCTGTGAATGGTGGGACTGGCAAGAGAACACTACAGGGGTTGCCTAATGCTGAGCACGGAGTGGAGGGGTAAGTTGGAGAGAACGAAAACTGAGGGTTAGGTTGAAATCACATTCTTTTGGTTGGTGTTCTACGGCGAGGTTTAGAGCTGGGTAATTTTATTATTATAAAAGCTGATGACAGCTTCCAATGTAGATTTGTGTTTTGCTTTCTGTTTCTACATCTTCTCCAATTGCTTTACCTGACTGATGCATCGTTTTGTGAACCTTTCGGCATTCTGGGACTACGGGGAGGTGGGATGGGAAGCTCTATCCTGCAGCAAAAATTTTTCAAGCTCCATGATTTAATCAGCTCGCATCATTCCCAAAGTTTGTTGGTGCTGGCTGAGCTGGATAGTGAGTATATTGCGTGAATTGTATTGAGAATTGTGTGCCAACAAGGGACTCACCACGCTAGCTGCTTGTGGACTGGAAGCGACATACATACTTGGTCTGGTTATGAGAGACACACATTGCCTGGCTCTTACGCCCCCCCTCCGCAAATACTTAACTGAGTCCCACACCCCACTCCAAAGGCTTAATTCAACCGACTTACTTACGGTTCCTCAACAGTTGGGATTGTGATACCTGCACACACTATTTCACTGTTCTAGCCTACCGATACCCAACAAAAAGCGCAATCGAAGAAAGGCTGATATATATTTACTCAGACACGGGTATCTCGACAGGGAATCTGCTACACTGCAAGTCAACGCTGCAATTGACCGATCAGGGCGCCGGTTACGAGCATAATGAACATGGTACAACATTCAACCACTTGCTGATGGCCACAAGGAGTTTGCGCGGGAAGGATCTGGATTTGGCTAGGTACTTGGGAGCGACTGGAGAGAGGTACAAGAACAGCGATGGAAATTATCTACAGATGGATAACGCAAAAGAAGGTCGCCAATATCGACGAAACACTGGAGAGATCCCCCCCTATAGGCACTTCGTAGTCTGAAGAGGCTTATAGAAGGAGCTCTGTCATCCGCACACATCAACACAACTTCTCGGGAGGCTACACGGGTACGGAGGGTGGGGTGATCTAGGGAATGGATAAGGCAGAAGACTAACTAGGCTGTGACACCAACCAGAGTGTGGCACACACTGGTCACCCAGCGACTGATATTGGAACATGCATTCTAGTTTGACCCACTTGCTCGTCTTTGTTTGTTGCAGTCCCAAGCTTGCTACTAGCCTCGTGGAGAGAGGAAGGAAAATATGTATGTGCCGAAAGATCATTGGGAGCTAATGTCCTACTCCAACGATATTATGGGATATTATGGGAGAAACAAAGCGACTGTGTTCGATGTTGGACACTTGCCCTTACGCGGCATTCAAAAATTGGGTTTCAACTTCTCGAATTAAAAACTAGCAAATTCCCCATAAAATCCACCAATTACAAATGAAACCAGAAGGAGTTAACTGGTGATGAAAGAGAACAGGATCTCGAGCTCCGTGTATCCCATCCAACGCCATTCCTTCAATCCAAGCCGATCCACCGACACTATTTATCCACCAAAATTTCCTGATACCCGAACACAACTTGGTTGCCTAGCGTGCTAGGATTGACAGTCGCTTGTGATAGCCGACTTTGCTGGCTAGGCTCCCGTCGGAGTTACCGGAGAGAATTTACCTGTGCTAAATGGACTGTTAATATCTAACACGGTCGAACCGGGAACCAGTAAAACTTACGGGGCATCCATCACAGGTGCAGGTAGAACCGCATCCGCAGGCACCAGAGGCAGCGCATCCACAGCCAGACATTTTGTTGATTGGATTGGGGGGGTTGGTTGGTTTTTGGAAAAGTTGTTTGTGTGTGAGTAGGTTCTTGTGTGTTTGATCGAGTCGATTGCTGTGGAGAAAAGGTGAGTTCACGAAGGGGAGGGAGGGGGCTTTTATCTCCTCTGGAACCCCATACAAGTGATCTAATCGATAAACTGGGACTTTGTTCAATCTGAGGGCATTTTGCGGGGTTCTGAGAAAGTAATGCGCCACTGCAATGACTATGACCGAAATGGAAGAGGGTGTGCGATTAAATTCTACCTGCTGCCACCACGCTAGGTTGTGTTTCTTTTGCGCTCCAGTCAACATGGTCTAATTGGTCACCAATTCTCTAGGTGGGGTGAACCGTATTGTTCGTGATGATCCAGGATCAGAAGGATCCTGGCAAACTATCTAGCCGACACTCCTGACCACAACACACCAACAAATTCGGTACAGTCAGTGGACATAAGTCTTGGTAAAACATCTCACGTGAGTGGTGATTTGGCACATGAAGCGGGTGACGCAACGGAGATTTTCCTCTGTAACATCGTGAGATTACAGCAATGCCTCCCAAAACGTCTAGGAGAGAGATGACCAATGCAGAGAAAGGTGCTATACTGGTCCTTTATTTATTATTATATACTATTACCACAATATCCTTTATTGTTGGTAGACCATATATGACGGTCAAAAATTTCCTTACCCGGACCCTAGAAAGAGAGTCCATTAGCAACAAGTCAAGGAGTG
>Ga0307514_10003007_pt1 | contig 16660 bp, 15 predicted proteins | sample 16_EM_MG_FD_203088 | JGI IMG/M metagenome (GOLD analysis project Ga0307514, IMG submission 203088) | Populus trichocarpa ectomycorrhiza microbial communities from riparian zone in the Pacific Northwest, United States - 16_EM | ecosystem: Host-associated > Plants > Roots > Unclassified | place...
ATGCCAGGGTTGATTGGTAATCCGATAGCTATAGAAGTATTTCGGAAGGTCTTTTCACTCCTCCAGTGCGGACCCCTGATCCCAGCCAGCGCCACGCCCTCTGGAGGGATTTCGGAAGGTCTCTATTACCCGCCTCCACTGGGAAAGAAGACTCCATGTCGCTTTTTAAGACATAGGTCGAGCTCACGCAGGAAAGTCGATATGTATGATATGCAAGGTCAAAAAGAAAGTGGCTTTAGTTGGGATTGACGGGTGCACTAAGCGACGAAAATGGCAGAAATCAACGGGGTAGTTATGACCCAGATATCTTTCCATAGGCTTTAACGTGAGCTCAGCCTATGTCTTAAAAAGCGACATGGAGTCTTCTTTCCCAGTGGAGGTGGGTAATTATTGATCTCGTGCTCAGACTCTTATCTACCTACGCTTATTTTTGTAGATAAGAGTCTGGGCACGAGATCATATAATTATTTACAATGTGAGCAAGTCAATCTCTGTATCATCATGTTCTCGTACCCGTGACCCTCTAGCCTGATCTTGGCATTGGCCGCGATTTAACTATATAGAATGACGCCACCCACTTTGTGCTTCAATCGTGCAACCAGACTATATAGTCCTACAACACATCTCCAGTACGTCGGATTTCAGAAGGCAGTCTATTCCACATAATTACCCATGGCAGCTTACTTGGATGGGCATGATGATTACAGTCAACTGCTAGAGCTAGGAAAGGCCATATCTCGGTGTGTTCAGTTACCTCCCCTGGCTCTCTGGCAATGTGTACTAACCGTGGGGTTTCAAATAAATGCAGATTGTTTGGATGGATATAGTAGGTGACACCTCAGTGTATTGGCCTATACATTCTAACTGGTTCCCTTCAGCTTCACGGCATGGTCGATTAGCTTCTACCCTCAACTGATACAGACATATCGGAGGCGTTCCGTTACTGGCCTTTCCATCGACTTCTTCACCATTAATGTCGTTGGTTTTGCTGTCTACACTATATCCGTCTATCTCTTTCTCTTCTCCTCCACGATCCGAAAACAATACGCATCACGCCACCCCTCCGCCCCAAAACCAAGTGTCCAATATAATGATTTTGCCTTCGGCATTCATGCCCTCATTCTTACGGCATTAATGTGGTGTCAGTTTTGGTGCTTTGGATATAAACGGGAGCCAACGCAGAAATTGAGCATGGGCATGATTACCCTTATCACCGGATCAGCTACAGTAACTACCATCGTTGGCTCTCTCGCCTACCTACAGGTCGATAACTGGGAGGCCTTAGATATCGCTTACACCCTGGGCTACATTAAACTTCTCATCACTTTTCTGAAATACATCCCCCAAGCGCATTTGAATTATAAGAGGGAAAGTACCATAGGCTGGTCGATCCATAATATTTTGCTGGACGCAACAGGCGGTACACTTTCGCTCGCTCAACTATTTTTGGACAGTGCTCTTGCTGGAGATCTTTGGGGGGGAACCTTTGGAAACCCCCTCAAACTAGGTTTGGCACTCGTGACGTTGGGGTTCGATGGCATCTTTCTATGCCAGCATTATATCTGGTTCAGGGGAAAGGCTCCGCTGGAGGTCATCCCAGAGAGTGATATTGAGAGCGAACCAAACCAAGTTGACTACGGCACAATTTAACAACTCGTTCTGGGCGGCGTTCTGGGCTAGCCAATGGGGATACCGAAGAGTGTTTTACCCCTCCTACCCATATTCTCTTTGCAGCAGCCTGGAAATTGAAGCGAATGATGATACCAGCTTCCAAAGATTCGTGTTTGACACCTCTCAGTAGTCTCGCGCCTCCCCTCACTGGCACTTATTAAGCATAGTGTCTTATCTGACACTGCGATTTTGTCACTATGTTTATGATACCATAGATAGCGTTTCTTTTTGTACGTGGTTAAAGACTTCGGTCATAGGGGCGCTTAATATATACGCATACCATATGTTCTAAGAGTCCTTTGTTTTATATTGCGCGATCAATGGCTGATAGTAAGTGGGTTTTTTTTTTCTTGAGATAACAGATATTTCATGAATTACACATTACATATAGTGTGTCTGTTTACAAGTTTGGAGTTATATATTTCTTAACACAGCCACACTTCCAATAAACTGTTATTCGGGTTGGAGATACTTGACTGAGAGTGGACCCTGAACTAGGGGATGGTCTTGGCACCACTGAAGTTGCGTCCCGAGAAAAAAGTTTGTAAAAGAAAAAAAAATAATGAACACTACACGAGAACTAGTCACACGAGATCAGGAACAGGCTGAGGATGGTGTTCCTACCCAGAGCGTTGTGGGCAGAGCAGTACGTTCTAATTTCGAGTCAATATGCCCTTCTTATAAAATGTTTTCAAACTAAACCTCCCGCAAACTAATCATCTTCTCCACACTCCCCTAGCTAGCTACATATTGGAACTGTCGTTGAGCCTTCACTCAGAGTGTTGTTCGGCGTCTTGCATTTTCCTTTTTCACAGCTCAATCTTCTTTCCTGGACCTGCTCACCATTTACAATTCCAATTGGACTTTCTCTTGTAATTGTACGATTTGTTTTAGCTATTTCGGTTGTTGCTCCAGAGCACCCGTTTCTTAGGTCTAGGAGGAAGATTTTGGCAGGAGCATCTTACTGTCGGAGAGATGACTATCACAGAGATTGTGAAGGATTCCCTTGTGAGTTTATCTGTTCTTCTGCGTCCTTGTATACACCTATTTGCTTGAAAAAATGACACCTCGTGAACCTATAAGCTGTTATTAACATATGTGTCAGATCGGACACTCCCACTCTCCCACCCTCTTGGAGTCGGCTCGTCGCACATTCGACCGCCATGCGTCTCTTGAGAGCGATGGTCAAAAGTATATGACAGTGGAGGACTTCGTCAATGCCATTGTCCCCCAAAACGAGGGTTATCACAAAATCCAGCGTGAACACTATCCTATCCTCTTTGCCGTAGCAGATCGGCGGAAAGAGGGAAGACTCAATTTCCAAGATTGGGCAACCTTTGAGAACCTTTTGAGCAAGCCTGATGCTGAATATGAGATCGTATTCCGCCTGTTCGACACCCAAGGAACAGGTTCAGTCAAATTTGAAGATTTCAAGAGGATTCATGATGAACAGCGAACCACCGGCCTCCCTTTTGACTGGAATTCCCAATGGGCAAGCTTATACTTAGGTGCAGATGGGAAGAGGCATGACTTGACATATCCACAATTCACTCAAATGGTGAGAGGTCTTCAGGAAGAGAAAGTCCGTCAAGCATTCAAGTTCTATGACAAGAATAGGACTGGTTATATAGGAGCAGACCAATTTCAGAAGATTGTGGAGGGTACAGCCAGGCACAAGCTATCAGACCACTTGCTAAACAACCTTTCCACACTCTGCAACATCTCGGTTGGAAGTAAAATATCGTACGCCAACATCAAGGCGTTCCAAAATGTCCTCAGGGAGATGGACATGGTGGAAGCCATTGTCAGGAGTGCCACGGCAAAGTCTCCGGATGGGAAGATTACTAAGACTGACTTCCTAAATGAGGCAACCAAGCTTACCAGATTCTCCTTGTTTACGCCCATGGAGGCAGACATCATTTTCCATTTTGCTGGGCTCGGTGATACTTCTGGTCGTCTTGGATTCGCAGACTTTGCTCGTGTGCTTTATCCCTCGTGGGTTGAACCAACTATTGCTCCTACACACGCTATACCGGGACTCCCACTTCCCAGGGAGGGCCAAGGATCATGGCTATTACAGCTTGCACAAAGCGCCTACAATTTCGGGCTTGGAGCTATTGCTGGTGCTTTTGGAGCAACTGTTGTCTACCCTATCGATCTAGTAAAAACAAGAATGCAGAATCAGCGGTCGAAAGTTGTTGGGGAGCTTCTGTACAAAAATAGCTTGGACTGTGCGAAGAAAGTTATCAAAAACGAAGGTTTCAGGGGATTGTACAGTGGATTGGGGCCCCAGTTGATTGGTGTGGCCCCAGAGAAAGCCATTAAGTTGACGGTCAATGATCTAGTCAGGAGTAAAGCACCAAGGAACGAGAAGGGAGAGCTATTGTTACATTGGGAGCTTATTGCTGGTGGTACTGCTGGTGGTTGTCAAGTTGTGAGTGTTGTGCTGGGTTTGTGACATATTTTAATTGTACTGACGAGCAGCTTCCTAGGTATTCACGAACCCACTGGAAATTGTGAAGATTCGTTTACAGGTTCAAGGTGAAGTTGCTAGGAACGTTGAGGGATATGAACGCCGGTCCGCACTGTGGATTGTGCGGAACTTGGGTCTTGTGGGTCTTTATAAGGGTGCCAGTGCATGTCTCATGAGAGATGTTCCTTTCTCTGCAATCTATTTTCCGACATACTCTCATCTGAAGAAGGATTTCTTCGGCGAGAGCCCAGAGAAGAAACTTGGAATTCTCCAACTGCTGACCGCTGGTGCCATGGCCGGTATGCCTGCAGCGTAAGTTTCACAGGTGTCACGAATTCAATGATTTACTTACTAACATTTGCAATAGCTACTTTACTACCCCATTCGATGTCATCAAGACCCGTCTCCAAGTTGAGGCACGAAAAGGGCAGACAACCTACCGTGGCCTCACGCACTGTGCCCAAACGGTTTGGCAGGAGGAAGGGTTCAAGGCATTTTTCAAGGGAGGGCCAGCCAGAATTATGAGGTCCTCTCCACAGTTCGGCTGCACCTTAGCCGCTTACGAATTGCTGCAGAGCATCATCCCAATGCCTGGTGCTGGGAAGAAGGAGACTGCGGTGACTGAGGTAATTCGAGGCAAGTCTAGTTTGGGCTTTGGCGAGCAGGATAAGCCACTGGGCTATTTGAGAAGTAGGAACGCATTGAAGATCATCCTGGTAGGTCCCTCAAGCATCCATGGGAGCAGAAAGCTGACACCATACAGGACATGAATGAAAACTTTGCAAAGCCAAAATACCTTGAGAACTCACGCTGGAGCGCACTGGCTGGGTTGAAGCAAGCATAGAGTTCACATATACCACGTCAGGTGGATATTTATTCATAGACATATATTCGAGGATGCACATAGGGAGGATTGGCTGCGTAAAAACATCTTTGGGGTATTATAAGAGCAAGTTTTTGCGGCTTCAGAGCATGGTTGTTTTTCTACAATACCTTTTAGGGCAGGTTTCTTTTATTCTCTTTGGTCGTTGTTTTCGAAGTGGTATTGGGAATAGAATGTATTGTATTAGTTTTGGGATTTGGAAAGATTAGGTCAATAGAAGGATTTCTTATTGCTACTGTACCAAAGCAGAATAAGCCAAAAGTTAGCAGGAAAAAAGAAAGAGGTTTCACAAGCTCTGATGTTAATGTTAAGTGCCATCGACGGACATCATGGCAGTAGCGCCACTTGCGATAGTGCTGAAAATAGGAGGTTGCATATAGGTAATTTGTGTTTGATCTACCCTACGAGGTAACACGCGCTCTGAAGTTTGAAGAGGAGCTTGACCCTGAGAAGCCATATTGAGAGTTTGGATGTTTTTGGATAACTATTCAAAGGTAGAGAGCAAGTTCAAGAGGGGTAGGTTTTGATATATAAACAAAATCGTGCAAGTTGTTTTTATTTGAGTTGTTTTATTTACTAACATACATACATATGGTTGCCAGAGTAACATCGGAAGTTGTCGGGTTGTCATGGAAACCTAACAACTCTAGTTGCGAAATCTAGACTCCAGCCAGCTTCATTGAATACGATTCCAGTACACACACCAACGGTCCAGTTAAGATGGGATCAGACTCACGGGAAAGAGCATGCCGAGGCGATCACGAGGAGATAAATTACAAACCGTTTCCCCCCGAGAATTCGTTTCTCGCGGAAGGACAGACAGAAAGAACAGCAACAAGTTAATTAAGATGTCGGGATCTGTGGCAATGGGTTTGGGGAAATTTCACGGATGGATGCAGTTGAAGTCTGAAAGGGGCTTCTACCTCAGGGGAGCGGATTAGATACATCGTTTAGATACATCCATTCCCACACGACGGGCGCACACCACACACCACCAGAAGAGGCGTAGTCGGCGGAAGTGGTGAGGAAAATGGAGGAGTATGATTGGTACGTGCCCTGCTTTGGCATGCAGGTCCTGAACCATCTCCTTGACTTCCTTCAGTTCCCACTGGAGAGTGGGCTACTTGTTCATGCGGTACCATCGGTCCCCCCAACTTGCCGATGTTCCGGACTCCCACCGCCGCGCCAGAAAACCCCATCAGGAGAATGCGGAGGGGGATACGGGGAAAAGGGCAAAGACCTGGGCACAGAGAATAGGCAAGGAGACTCTTAAAGTTAAAGAGGCCCTGGGGTGGGGCTTCGAAAGGACAAGCAAACAAGAGGCCCCGAAAGGCGAAGATTAGGATCACCGCATGAGCGCGGGTTGTTGTGTCAGCTGTATGTTAATGCCGAACACAATCTATCAGTAGGTATGGTTGGGGAGCGGGGGAAGCGAAATCCCGCCCAGTAATGGTGCAGACCCAACACGGGAGACAGACCAGTGCGAACACAACAATAGCAGCAGAGCACGGGATTCACCATAGGCTCATTCTCTGCAGTGCGGAGGAGGTGGGACCGGATACCAAAATTATTTAGGCAAAATTCTGCCCAGACAAGGCGCATGGCGAGAGCTGGCGGAGCTGGCACAGGCAACCATAAGAACCATCTGCCTGCAAGAAGGTCTTGAAGCAGGATGCTGGGACGACAGGCTACTCCCTCTGAAACTGAAACTTCACTCCTAGCGAAGGAAAGTCGCATGGCTGGAGGCTAGGAGCCTGGCGAGGCGAGAATGGCGAAAAGCCGTCACAATGGCAAAAGCCGATACCGACAAAGCAGCAGTGATAAATGACAGACGGGTCACCCCGGGGAATGCTTGGCTCTGTTCGAGCACAGAGAAACGAGGGCTAAGGAAGAGGCCACGAGGAGAATCCTGGGATATTTCCAACTCTCCATTCAATCAAGGGCAGAAGCCGGTGGCACAGAGGGCATGGCACTCACCTCCAAGCATCAGCGCGGAACATGTGATAAGGAGATGGCACGGCCAGACAGCAGCGGGTTGGACGGGGCTACCCCAAGCCCACCATGAACAATCATGGCAGACGAACAAGCTGTGCAGAGGCTCTGTGAGGAGATGGAAGCGAGGTCTCCCAGGCCCGACATGGGGACATGTTCGCGTCACTATGGTGCCGAAACCCAGCAGGAGCAAAGAACTAAGGGAGACAGCAGGGAGGCCCATAGGGGCCATGAGCCTCGCCGGCAAATGTACAGCGCCGTAGTGGCATCCGATATCATGCTCCGAGTCCAATAGAAAGCAAAAGCCTTAGGGTACCGAAGAGGTATAGGCGCAATCGACTTGAGAGTGGAACACGCGAATATTTTCCGGCATAGCGGAGAAACGGCCACCCCTGCAGCAAGAGAGGGACAGATATGGCCTTGTTCCTTGACGTTGAGTCTGCCTTCCCGGGCATGAGGCCGCAGAATATTGAGGACACCCTCCAAAGACACACTGAAATCGTGGATGGCCTCCTGGGCAGGAGAGAAGTCATGGTGCAGTGGCAATGGAATGAAGAGTGTACGGAGGGGGGGGTCTGGGCCAAGGGGGCTCGGCCTCTCCGGTCGTGTGGCGGCTCACCGCGGGGGGGACATACGAATGGATATACAGGGTGTGTTGCCCACAGTCTAAATCCCCAGGCATACGGTGGCAGAACCTCCCGGCATGACCACGGATGCATACGTGACGATGGAGCCCTAGTACTATCCGGGAACATCCCAATAACCAGACCCCCAAAATGATAAAGGGCAAAGAGAGCACCATGAGCAGGGTAGAGGGAAAATGGGGATTCCGGCTACCGAAAGAAAAGATTAACCTGGTAATAAAACCGGCAAAGCTGGGGCAATACCGACAGGCTATCAGCAGCATGGACTGGCTGGAGAACTGACGGAAGGCACGGTTAAGAGACTGGGAGCACCCTCCAGACGAGCAGATTGTTCAACTCATTCATTAAGAAGGTTGACTGGAGGGTTGTACAGGCCACGAAAATGCTCATCTCAGGGCGAAAGCCCAGGCGGCAACTGCCATAGTTCTCCCCGCCGTGCACTAACCAGGGGCTGGCTACAGGTGCAAGTGTACGAGCCCCGAGCCTCACGGGATGGAAGCTGCACTCCTGCTTAAACCCGCAAGAGACGAAAGCCCAACGGGTAAACACCAGAAAGCGGGGGAGGGGAAAGAGAGGAGGAAGAGGTGGAAAAGGAGGGGTGGAAAGGGAGGGGTGGAAAGGAGAGGCGTTTCCTTTTTCTCGTCTAGTTTTATCTTACCATATTTTATTTTATTTCATCCCTTATCCCCCTCCTCCACTTCTCCCCTTTATAGAACTATCAAGCAAGCATTAAATCAGTTACCGTATCTGTAGACATCGTTTCGACTTTATAATTCAATTCTCAAACAATGTCGATTACACTTGGCAGCACCTTGGCATTTGCCCCCAAGATAGCTTAGTCACCCCAACATCACAACATCTGGTTGCGCAAAGGGAATTTCTGGATAATTTATAACCATCTGTAAGTGCTTTCCTGCGCCGAGCAACCAAATAACGGTGTCCCGGTACCTTCTTATAGAACTCAAAAAAACTCATTCATCAACCCCAATACCATATCATCTTGAGGCTGCTCCTTCAGAAGCTGTATAAAGGACCCCTAGATGTATTTCAGATTGGACATTGAGATGATGTTAGACTGACTAAGCAGGCCTCTTCATAAGTGACATTATTTTAGTGAACCTAAGAATTGACTATATACCACTATTATTATACAGATCTTGGCTAACATGTAGTATATCCAGGGGCATATCAACAGAAGTGGGAGGATGAACTATAGATGAACTATATGGATGGAAAGCGGCTGTGTTGATGATAATTAGAGCTGAGCCCGACACCATGGAACTGGGATGGCAGACGGTAGGGCCTGGGCCGGTTGGTCAATTCGGAGGGCTCATGTCATTTGTGTTGCGCATTAATCTAGTATAAGGTGCACCCATGCCACGACATCGGATCCCAGATCAGCCTCATGAGCCAGATAGCAACGCGGAGGCCGGCTGTTGACCCTCCACACATGGTGTGGGTGAGCCAGACGGAGTGGTACCATGGCGGCGCCGTGGGCCCTCGATCACAACCTGGCCCACCCCATGGCAGGCCCTGCGTCCCTGAGACAGCCTGGCGCCCGGGGCGCGGCGTCTGGGGCGCCAGGGAGTGCTCTGCCACCGCATGTGAAAATTCGAGATATGAGCTTCCCGAGTACGCGTGCTTGCCAAAAAAAAAAAAAAAACGGTCTTGGCGCCAAGTCCCGCGCATCCTGTGTGTGCCAGGGGCGCCGGTTGAAGTTAGTAATGCGACAGGATGGGACCATCCCGCCTGTCGACGGCATCAACATCTCTCGCCGTGGCTGCACACTCCCCGAGCTCAAAAATAATATCGTGCCTCAGTAGCAGGCGGCAACAGCAGAATCACGAGAAAAAAAGGTACGCATCCACTGAGCTGCTCCCGGTGCAGCTGACATCGGAAACACGGCGAGCAGAGTCTCGTCGCCGCGAATCCTTTCTTTTGCCGTGATTCCCCGTTTCGCCTGTGGGCATCTCCTTCCAAGGAGTGCTGAATTGCACGCAACTTCACGTTTGCTCTAGGTTTCTTTTGCGCCGATAACTGATTGCGTGGGTGTTGTAACAGATCTGACTTGAATACATCAAACATCGCCACTGTGCCTCTCTTCGCGCCCCGACACGCTTGACACATTGGTTTCTCACACTCTGCTTGTACACCCACCTAATATCCCACCTGGGAAAGTGGCATGCCGCGTTCATTACCTCGATAGCAACCAAGAGAGCACAGTATCTACACTGCTACTATACGTGATTGCAAGTTTTATCAGCACCCAGTAAAACGGCAGAGACCTTTCCACACACGACCAAGAGCTTCCAGGGGAGATTACGCCAATAGCTTATCGAAGCCTCTGGAGGAGCTTCATTCAGCATTACCTCCAAAACAAGTCTTGAGGCTAAAGAACCTTGACAAAGCACCAGAGTATAGGTTGAAAGATGGTTAGCCGGGGCAAAGGACCAACCAAGCGGAAGCGAGAATGGGATCCAAATGCATCAGACTCGAATGATGAGGACTACAACGAAGAAGAGGCCATTGTTCCTCGATCTGCTCGGAAAACAACGAAGGCAACGCCCCGAGGAAAGAAGGGGGGTAAGCCCAAACCTCGCTCACAACGTAAGAAGAACAGCTGGAGCGATGATGAAGATGAAGAACTGGATGAAGACGATGAAGAGGTCATCGAGGGGGGGATCAGTGAAGATGACATTGAGGAGAGTGAGGAGGATGCGCCGATGAATAGGGCTGGGCGTTCAACACGAAGAGCGGCAGCAAAGGTGCACAACTACCAGGAAAGTGACCCGGATGATATCAAGGAAGAAGAAGACCCTGTTAAGGAGGACAAACCGGTGGTTAAGAGTAAATCTCAGATTATTAGGCTGAAAATTGGGGGTGCATTGCCTGGGGCGCCGGCTACACCACCCCCGCCACGAAGGGCCACCAGGGCTACCTCAAAAGAGCCGACAGCAATACCACCAACAGCACCTAGACCAACCTCTTCAGCTGGCCGGTCAACAAGAGCAACTTCAGTGGGTGCATCAACACGGCCGGCACGCACCACCAGGCAAACGAGTGCAGGCCCGGGCGGGAAGGGTCGGCAAGGAAGTACAGAACCTGGCAATCCCCCGGGTCGGCGTAGTTCACGGCTCCATCCCGATCTAGATGCTGAAGACCCTGAGTTAAGCAAAGGTCTTCCAAAGCACCCCAGTACAGTAGAAGAGGAAGATGAAGAGACTGCCAACCCCGCTGCCATGCCTAAAGCAGGTGAGATTATGAAAGCGGCAATTGAGACAAGCACCGAGGCGATCTACGGAGGAAGCCGGGAGACACTTGAGGGGGACGACGCTGACCGAGATGAAGCTGACCGAGATGACGCTGATCGAGATGACGCTGATCGAGACGGCGCTGATCGGGACGACGCTGGTCGGGACGCCCCGGGAGATGCTGGCGAAGGTGCCGATGCTTTTCCTCATCCTCCAGATGCTGAGATTCAAGATATCGATGCTGATCGTGAAGGTGATGATGAAGATGATGAACTTCCCACCCAACGCTCGCGAAGGAACAAGAATAACTCACAGAACCAACCAAGCACCCCGCCGCCAAGGGGCTCCCCTAGAAAGGGAAGGGCACCTTCCACTGTTTCCCCCACTACATCTCGGAAATCACCTGTCAAGGGTCGCTCTCAGCCCACTCTAGAAATTCCTCAGCAACCTCGCAGGGGTGGAAGCCTCGGAGGGAGCCAGACGAGGGGTAGCGATGATGATGACTGGAAGATGGATGAAGATGGTAGCGATGATGATAGTGACGACATGAGTGGTTCTGAGGGCAGCCCTGGGAAGACACCTGGCAAACCATTTATAGTGGATGACGATGGGGAGGAGTGCTCGGAGCCTGGAAGGAGAACACGAGGAAGAGGGTCCCAAGGCGGTGGCGTTTCCAAGAGAAAACGAAATACCACTTCGGAGGATGATGATTTGCAGGGAGAGCTCGCCGACCTACAGGACAGCCCCGGGACTCGAAGGTCAAAACGGCGAGCGGCCGCAAAAGCAGACTCGCAACCTAGAAAGCCTCAATTGCGGGAAAGGACTGCCAAAGTGGACTATCGAATCATTAACCCTGAATTTCAAGTCTTTGGAGACGACGTGCTGCAGACTCCTATTGGTGGGCCTGGTGGGTTCGGCGGCGCTAAGAAACAGGCATCGGTACCGGCGTTGTATGGTACAAGTGGACCATTTGGTGGTTGGGGTGCTGCTACGCCTATCTTTGGCAGAACTCCATTCATGGGTCCAGCGGCGGACAGTGACTCCAGTGACGATGAAGAAGCACAACGGAAGCGGGGTACAGGAGATACGGGAGCAATTCTGGGTCACAACACTGCAGGGGGGACACAGCCAAATTTGTTACCACCAACCGCCTTTCTCAATCCACCAGTTACAGATGTCTCAGTAGGCCCGTCGAATCTGGGGGGCCCACCTTCTGGCGGAAAGAAAGCCACTGCAGACTCTGATCCTCTTGGTGTTGATCAAAGTGTTTCATTTGACTCTGTCGGAGGTCACGAAGAGCATATTCGTCAGCTGCGAGAAATGGTTGCCTTGCCATTGATGTATCCTGAAATTTTCCAGGAGTTTGGCATCAGTCCTCCCAAGGGAGTGCTGTTCCATGGCCCCCCGGGCACCGGTAAAACATTGATGGCTCGGGCGCTGGCAAGTAGCTGCTCGACCCAAACTGGGAAAAAGGTGACCTTTTACATGCGGAAGGGTGCCGATTGTCTGAGCAAGTGGGTTGGAGAAGCCGAGCGGCAGCTACGTCTACTTTTTGAAGAAGCCAAAAATGCCCAGCCTAGTATCATCTTCTTTGACGAAATTGATGGCCTTGCCCCTGTTCGCTCCGCGAAGCAAGATCAGATTCATGCATCCATCGTATCGACGTTGCTTGCATTGATGGACGGCATGGATGGTCGTGGCCAGGTTATCGTTATTGGTGCAACAAACAGGCCTGATAGTGTTGATCCTGCGCTCAGGCGGCCAGGGAGATTCGACAGAGAATTTTATTTCCCTCTACCAGACGTCGATGGGCGGTTGAAGATCATCGATATCCACACAAAAAACTGGAATCCACCATTGCCTGAAGACTTCAAGAAAGAGTTGGCAGTTCAAACAAAGGGTTTCGGGGGTGCTGATATACGGGTATGTATGCTTTGTTGTTACTCGAGACTAGTTTGTTAGTCTGATTTATGTCTTTGATGCGGTGATCTGCAAAACATGGCTAACATTTGACAGGGGATGTGCACGGAAGCGGCTCTTAACGCGGTGCAGCGGGTATACCCGCAACTATACACCTCGTGGGACAAATATATTATCGATGCCAAGAAAATCCAAGTTGTTGCTGCAGACTTCTTGAAGGCAATGAAAAGTTTGTTCCCTTCTGCTCCCATTTCTTTAGGATATTGACTTATGCGATGAAACATAGAAATTGTTCCATCGTCTGAACGTTCAACCTCTTCTGGTGCACAGCCTCTTCCCAAACATATACAGCCACTCTTAGATGAACCACTCAATGGCATCAAGGCTGTTATCAAGAAACTCTTACCGGAGCGGAAAAGGTTGACGGTCCTCGAAGAGGCCATGTATGAGGACGACCCAGACCCTAAAAAAGGTTTCGAGAGGGAAAAAATGATGACCGACTTTGAAAATGCGAGAATATTTCGACCACGGTTGCTTATCCACGGCCCACCGGGTATGGGTCAGCAATACCTCACTGGTGCACTTTTGCACCATTTTGAAGGCTTCCATGTCCAACTTTTGGATATGGCAACACTTCAAAGTGATTCATTGGTGGTGGTAAGTTATTTCCAATGATGTAGCAGAAAGACAGTGAAGCTAATCCATCCATTGTATGAATAGTCGCCCGAATCTTCCTTGATTCAAAAATTCGTCGAGGTTAAGAGGCATAAGCCTAGTGTCATTTTCATACCCAATATTGATACGTGGTATTCGACTATGAGCCCACAGGTCATCAGCACTTTCACTGCTCTGTTGAGAAGCATACCCCCGAGTGACCCAATTATGCTGGTTGGGACAGCCGAAATGACAGTAGAGGAACTCCAAAATGATTATCCTCAGCTACTAAGCGACTTGTTCAATTATACCAAGCTTAACCGTTATAGACTTGAGCGCCCCGACAGAAAGACCCGTATAGCGTACTTTAAGCTATTAGCTTTCCATCTAAAGAAATCACCCCGTGATTACCCTGACCCGACAAACCGACCAAAACGGGTATTAGAAGTACTTGAAAAGGCACCTCCACCTCCCCCGCACCAGCCAACCCCAGAAGAAATCGCTGCTCAGACGAAGAGGGATGGTCAAATCCGCAATTGGCTACGTATAGGACTGATCGGATGGATTGAACAATCCAAACAGCGGTACAAGAAGCTAAAAAAACCCATCATTGATCATCAAATGTTGATTAACCTTGGCAAGGAACCGGAGCCCCCAGCGGCCGAGGAGGTCACGTCCGATATACCTGTTCCTGTTCATAAGCCCTACGAGCTTACAACAGACAAACACGGCCATCCAATGATATTTGAAGTTGAGACAGGAAAAAAGTACTATAATATAGATGTGGATATTATTGAGATTCGCATCTCGAATGGTTACTACTGTCTCCCAAGACAGTTCCTTGAAGATATCAAGCTTATTGCTATAGATGCCCAAACGTTTGGCTCAGATAAAGAAAGAATTTTGAGGGCAAACGAAATGGTTGCCAATGCGGAGGTCTTCGTTACTGATCTTGAGACAAAAGACCCTAACTGGTTGGCGGATTGCGAGAGGCTCTACCAAAGGCAGCTCGAGAAACAGCGTGCGAAGGAGACAAGGAAGGCAGCAAGGGCTAGAATGGCTGCGGAATCGGCCGCTGCTATCGAAGTTAATGCTTCAGGGATCAGTAGCAATGGCATTTCGAATGGAGATAGCCCAGAGAAACCTAGAAGTCCAGCGAAATTTGGAAGCCCAAGTAAGGCATCTCATTCAGCAGGGATCCCGGATCTCCTTAATCCGGAGATGCCTTCGAAGCCAGCTCATGCCTCAGGCTCGAATAGGACTTCCCTAAGCAACGGCGTATTGCATGACCACTCTTCGGGCAACTCGAATCAACAAAACGCTGAGACTCAGGATGTAGAAATGGGCAACAGTAATTCCAGCAATGGAAGCTTCACTACATCTGCGTTCTATACGGCACCCCCATCATCACAACCTACATTTGGTTCAGGTGTAGGGAGGGGCACGGGGAAGATGAATATAGGCATAATGCTTGGAGAAGGGTCGCCAAATACTTCCGGGATTTCATCGTCATCGAATAGAACATCTGGTGGGGGATCGGGCTTTACGCAGAGCACGAATGGAGGTAGACATAGTATGGGTAGCACACAGGGAGCAGCTACTCCAAGCTTCCAGGAGTTTGATGGAATCTCTAGTGCGGATTCACAACTGCCAGACACTCAAGGTTCGTCCGCTCCTACCAACACTTCCAAAGATTAGAAATTGCGTGCTAACCTATGCACCTTCGCAGTGCTATCATCGTCTGAGAGTGGCGGGCAAGGAAGTCAAGCGTACCCTATGCATGGCTCACAACCCCTCCCATCCCAGATGGACTCCTACCCACCACATCTCTTTGGCTCTGTACCACCGAACCTGAAGATGGCCGAGTTCAAGACTCCAGATGCTAAGGAAATCATTATAGATCTTTTTGCAGTTGATCAACTCCCGGATGAAATTGCAGGGAAAACAAACGGATTTTCGGTTGAGCAGTTAGAGCAAGTTAATGCTGCATTGATGGAAGCCATATGGGCAGGGCGAAATGAATGGAATAGAAATAAGGTACTGGAAAGGGTGAAGGTTACACTGTCTGAAGTGTTGAAGGATATTAAGTCTATGCAGGCCATACTGCCGGGGAGCTTTACGCTGTCGGAGAGCGATAGCTTCTCGGTAGAGCACGATGATTGATTAGATACTGGAATTGGTAGCTGGCTGTGATATTCTACGGTGGAGACTGGGTTTGTATTGGATTTTGTATGATGCTGGCTGATAGTATTACATTAAATAAGGGAAGGTGATTATTGTGTTTATCTCCTTTTCCAGTTTTGTGTACTGTGGTGTGTGGCTTTGTGAATTGTTTTCGTGTTGCGGATTTCTATGCTCTGATGCCTTTGTCTTTAAGATATGTGTGTTTTTGGCCGCCCATTGTTTTGCTAGAAGTCACTTGGGATGAGGGGGGCGGTAGTATGACACCAGTTTTTTCCTTCTTAGATATCCTCCTATCAGTGATTGTGATCAATGGATTGGTTGATTCAGTCCTTTCCCGGATTTGTAATTGGCAGGGAGGTCGAATTAGTGATGTGGTGACCCATGGTTCGAGGGTAGGAAAGATTCGGCTGTCTGAAACATACGGTCGACATGGCGTATATATCTCAGACCTCCTCTCAAGATGATTACGGCATCTGGCTGCTGCTATATATGGTTTCTCCCAGCTGCCATGGTGCTAACCAGTATATAGTACCTGCACTACTGGTTCCTTGGCATGGTGCTCATGGGATTGGAAGAAGGGCTCGAGCGGGCAGGTTATTTATTTACGTGGATTTGGTGGTGGAGGGTGAGGGGAGTAGGTATGCCTCCCCCCACCTCTCTGCTCACGTATGCAAATTACTCGGAAATGGTGTGCAGAATGCAGATGTGCAGTGTGACAGCCCCAATTTTAATACATCTTGGGCACGTACCGTAAACGTTCTGATAAGGAAACGGAACATAGAATGAAACACAACTCACTCTTGAAGGCGCTCTAAATTTATGCACCCAGAGATTTCATAGTCCTTCTGTCTCACATGTTTAGGGGAATTTTTTTTGGAGTCTATACGCCTTGCATGTTCAGGGGAATACCTACCTACCTACGGAGGCTCACAACAAAAGTCTTTTCCTCCTTCCTATTTGGGAATAGGGCCTTGGCAACATATATGCG
>Ga0307514_10003008_pt1 | contig 16659 bp, 26 predicted proteins | sample 16_EM_MG_FD_203088 | JGI IMG/M metagenome (GOLD analysis project Ga0307514, IMG submission 203088) | Populus trichocarpa ectomycorrhiza microbial communities from riparian zone in the Pacific Northwest, United States - 16_EM | ecosystem: Host-associated > Plants > Roots > Unclassified | place...
GAGCAAACAGCTGCTCAACAAAATTGACATTGTCAAGGAGCGAATCACGACCCGAGTTTTCATAATGATGGTATGGAAGGGCAGACCGATCATGAATGAAATTTTTAGCCCATGCTCGAAGTCGTCGACTGCAACCAGTTCCCTTCCCCATGATGGTAGCAGTAAAATTAGCGGCCTCAATCCATCCTTTGCCAGATGTGTAGATAGCGAGGAAGCGATTGAGGTGATCTAATCGAGTTCTGAGTACATCATCAGAATCAATCGGGGAGTCATGAGATTTGAGAAGAACACGGAGATCAGCCAAAGCGAGGGCGGCATCATTGGCTGATGGAGGGCAACGGGCCTCCCGATGGTGATCAACTCGCGTGCGTAGGGGCAAAGAGGAAACCGGGACGTTGGCATCCATGAGGACGGCGGGTGTCTCTGGTGGGGTCGGGGATGTGATATTGCCGAGGAATTGACCAGATGGACTTTGATTGCGGCCTATCGGAATGTCTACAGGTCCACTCGAGAGTGACCGAACATGCAAAGTGACGGGTGAAGTCTGATTGAAGCTAGTGTAGTCTTGTTCGATAAATCGCGAAGTGATGTGGCGCGCATTCTCATCGCCCCTCGGACTGATTGTCGGAATTGGGCTCCATCTTGAGCTCGATAAAGAGGCGACACTCTGTACCCTGGGCATGTTGGCAGTCTGGGAAAAGATAATGTTCTGTGGATGCCTTTTATTTCGAACAGTTTTTTGAATATTTCACTGTATTATTAAGCTTTTTCGGGTACTCAACCCGAGTCACCGAGCATCGGGAATCTCAGTCTCGTCGCCCTCGACGACTACTGCAATAGACAGGGAGGAAAGATGAACAGATATGTTCTACTGCAACATCACTACAAGCTCGAACTTTCCGCATGTTTGTAGGATAAGTATTTAGCGAGATATCAGTTTTCAAAGGATTTCGAGGGTTTTTTGTCACGCTCCCCATCACGCCTGACTGCGGAGGTTAACAAGAACTTTTCCCCCGCTACCTTACTTATATACTACTCTGAACACAGCCACCTTGACTGTGGATTCCTGTGCTGACTCCTCCTTAGTCATCCTGTGCACATAGCCCTAACCCTATGCTCACAGCCTTGTTTACGGGCGCAGCCTCGCTAGGCTGTACACCCTGGATAGCCTCAATACACTTGTGCCTAAGCCCTTGGTTAGGTCTTCCCTTGATCCCACATTCCCCATCACCTTGATGGGGCTCGTCACCGTTTGAGCTATGGAAGTCAGGGAGGACTGCAATCTCACCCACTCCAATCCCACTGGGTGCTCGCGTCGTCGTCGTCATGTTTGAACTTCCAATTCCATTGACATACACTATGTGGAGGGCCCCAGATATTCACGAGTAAATCTCGGCTATTGGCACCCTTCTGCAGCATTTGGAGATATTTAGGGCCTTACGGACAGTCACTCAATGTGTTTAAGCTCAGATAAGCGAGCATAACCTGAGGATAGTCGTGAAAATAAGTATCCTACACACTTTAAGTCGCTTACAGGTTGATAAGGGGTGGCACCCCCTCAACTTATTCCCCACCAGCCAAAAACGAGTGGCCCCCCACTGTCAATACATATACTTTAACATCATGAACGTGGCTCGGAGCGTTCATTTTACATAATCGAGGGTCAGGTTCGATCCCTATTGAACGAAAAATCGGCCTAAATGATCCGCACACTCTGGGCACAAATTTTATCCGAATTTCGGCATGAGAGCCTGCAAGATCGCTCAACAATGTCCACACCAGCATATAGCATCGACCGTGAAACAGCATGTGCCGAGGTAGAGAAGCGGCAGGAGGCCAGTCAGGACCCCGTAATGACCGTGGAGTACCCCGGAGTACCCGCGAAATGTTATCAGACTCTAGAACTCTGCCCACTCCGAATCATCCCAAATGTATGTATGCTCGGACCTAAAATTCGCCCAGAAATATCCTTTCTGGTATCGAAATCGCGTTCGGCTCCGCCAGGGTCCTATCATTGTATTGAATGTAAGCCGAGGACCGATGTTTCTTTGCTGACCCCCCAAGTCACATGACCGTGAGTGGGCGCTAGCTAGGGAAGCAATTTATACGCGAAGTTCCCCACGAGCGACTCTGCCAGCCCGTGCTTCTCGTTTTCCCGTCCACTCACTCCCACCTCCAGCAATGCACCATTTCTCCCAATCATCCAGTAAGGTCGCTCGTCGTGTCATTGGTGGTTCACCAGCCACACGTGTTGCGCGTCGGTACGCGCACAAGGATGTCAAGTTTTCCAATGAAGGGCGAGCAAGCATATTGGCTGGGGTGGACGTTCTTGCGAACGCGGTCAGCGTGACATTGGGCCCCAAAGGTGTGTACCATGCACCTTTTAAAGTTGCTATTGGTGACTGAACGACGACAGGGCGAAACGTCATCATTGAACAGTCATTTGGTGGTCCTAAGATCACTAAGGGTATGCATTTCCCCCTCGCTGTGGGTAATTTCCACGTTGAACCATAGTATAGATGGAGTGACAGTTGCCAAGTCCATTCAACTCAAAGACAAGTTTGAGAACCTAGGCGCTCGGTCGGTGGTCTCGTACTTTTGAGGCGTTGTTTATTCTTACCATTATATCCAGTCTTGTTCAGGAGGTTGCTTCAAAAACAAACGAGATAGCCGGTGATGGCACAACGACCGCCACTGTCCTTGCCCGAGCGATTTACTCCGAAGGCGTCAAAAATGTTGCTGCTGGCTGTAACCCCATGGACCTTCGGCGCGGTTCACAAGCCGCTGTGGAAAAAATTGTACAGTTCCTGTCCTCCCACGCCAAAACCATCACCACAACGGAAGAAATCGCTCAGGTCGCTACCATCTCTGCTAATGGCGACGCCCACATTGGGAACCTCATTGCCACCGCTATGGAGAAGGTCGGAAAGGAGGGGGTTATCACTGTCAAAGAGGGAAAGACTATCGAGGATGAAATCGAGATCACAGAAGGAATGAAGTTCGACCGAGGATTCATTTCTCCCTACTTCGTGACAGACGTCAAGTCCCAGAAGGTCGAGTTCGAGAAGCCGTTGATCCTCCTCTCCGAGAAGAAGATTTCCCTTCTTCAGGATATTCTCCCGTCATTGGAGATCGCCGCTCAGTCTCGCCGTCCACTCCTCATCATCGCCGAGGACATTGATGGCGAGGCCCTTGCAGCATGCATCCTCAACAAACTCCGCGGTCAGCTACAGGTCGCTGCGGTCAAAGCTCCAGGTTTCGGAGACAACAGGAAATCGATTTTGGGTGATCTGGCGATCCTCACCGGTGGAACTGTCTTTACCGACGAATTGGACATCAAACTCGAAAAGGCCACGCCCGACATGCTTGGGTCCACCGGATCCGTCACTATCACCAAGGATGACACCATCATCCTCAACGGCGAGGGTTCGAAAGATTCTATTTCCGCTCGCTGCGAGCAGATCCGTTCCTTGATTTCGGACACTACGACTAGCGAGTTCGATAAGACCAAGCTCCAGGAGCGATTGGCCAAGCTAAGTGGTGGCGTGGCGGTCATCAAGGTTGGAGGTAGTTCGGAGGTTGAAGTTGGGGAAAAGAAAGATCGATACGACGATGCCTTGAACGCTACCCGCGCTGCGGTTGAGGAGGGCATCCTTCCCGGTGGCGGCACGGCACTCCTCAAGGCGTCGCTAGCCCTCGGTTCGCCCACACCCTCCGGCTCCTACTCGAGCACGCAAGCAACCAAAGTCATCCCCACGACCAACTTTGATCAAGACCTCGGCGTGTCCATCATCCGCCGCGCCCTGACTCACCCCACCCGCACAATTCTCAACAATGCTGGAGAAGAATCGTCCGTTATTGTAGGAACACTCCTTTCTGAACCCTATTCCTCGCCGGACAAATTCTCATGGGGTTATGATGCTGCCAAGGGCGAGTACGTGGACATGATCAAGGCCGGTATCGTCGACCCATTGAAGGTGGTGAGAACAGCCTTGGTAGATGCTGCCGGTGTCGCGAGTCTCTTGACTACCAGCGAAGCGTGCGTCGTGGAGTCTCCTGAAGAGCCTAAGTCTGGCGGAAGCATGCCAGGAATGGGCGGTATGGGTGGTATGGGAGGATTCTAAACGTTCACACCGTTTATGCGAAAAGTTTATACGCCTTCAACTAATCGATAGTCACACACATTGCATTTATAGTTACTTGATCTAGTTTCAAAATAATCCAAGGTTGATTCCCCGCTCTCACTTGCCCGACTAAGCCCAAACACACGTGTTGGTGATGGCGCCACTACACGGCAAACAAATAGAGACAAACAAGGGCCGCTGTCCTCGACCAGCATCTTTCCTTAGTCTCCGCCAACGAGCATCATCCAAGAAACAATGTCTGAAGGTATCGGCATCGCCAACCTGCCCAACCAGGTGTGTATGTTTCTCCGTCGCGTCTATCTTCATCTCAAACACTTGGTACAGAAACATAAAATCGTTGCCAAACGCGGCGCTCACTTCACCATCATGGTCGTCGGTCAGTCGCGTCACCCACTTCTGATTATATTGCACGCACTGACTTTCGAGCAGGTGAATCTGGTCTGGGGAAAACCACACTCATTAACACCTTGTTCTCCACCGAATTGTCTGCCTCAAAGAACTACAACCGCCGTCACCTCAAGCAACTTGACAAGTTGACTGAGGTCGAAATCATCAAGGCCGAGTTGGAAGAAAAGCAGTTCAAAGTCAAATTATCTGTTATTGACACTCCCGGCTTTGGCGACTATGTCAACAACCGCGACTCCTGGGCTCCCATCGTTGACTTCATCGACGACCAGCATGAGGCATATATGCGACAAGAGCAGCAGCCTCTGAGAACCGACAAGACAGACCTTCGAGTCCATGCTTGCCTCTACTTCATCCGTCCAACTGGTCATACGTCCGTGTTTTTCACATACACCTGTTTTCCCGCGGCGCTCATTCTCCCCTTTCCTTTAGACTCAAGCCCTTGGACATTGAAATCATGAAGCGTCTCGGGACGCGCGTAAACCTCATTCCCGTAATCGCAAAGGCGGATACATTGACCCAGAACGACCTTTATGCATTCAAACAGCGAGTGAGAAACCAACTCCTCCGTCACCATTCAAACTTCTGATCCTCACTCCATGCAGATTCGCGAGGTGATCGCCGCTCAAGGGATTCGCATTTATCAGCCTCCCATCGATACTGATGACGAGGCTGCTGCTGAAAACGCTCGAGTGCTTCTCGACGCCATGCCTTTCTCTATCATTGGATCCACTGAAGAGGTTACTACCGCCGATGGTCGTGTTGTCAAGGGGCGGGAATACCTTTGGGGGGTTGCAGAGGGTATGTCTCGGCTTTCCTTTCTGTGAGAGTAAGGCTCAGATGTTGTTTTTCGCAGTTGAGAACGAGAATCACTGTGACTTCCGAAAGTTGCGATCTTGCTTAATTCGCACGCACATGCTCGACTTGATCTCTACGACTGAAGACATCCACTACGAGAACTACCGTCAACAACAGATGGAAACTAGGAAATTCGGTGAACCCCGAGTGAAGAAATCTGATAATCCCAAATTCAAAGAGGAAGAAGAAGCCCTTCGTAAACGCTTCACTGAGCAAGTCAAGAGCGAGGAGTCTAGGTTCAGGCAATGGGAACAACATGTTAGTTGCATTTTAATCACACTTTGCAGCGCACTCATATGGTCCCCCTTCCCTTGTAGCTTATTGCGGAACGTGATCGACTCAACAAAGATTTGGAAATGGCTCACAGTGCCATCAAGAGTCTTGAAGCCGAATTGGACAACCTCCAGGTTGGCTACGGGAGGGGGTCTGGTCGACGATAGGGGTCCAACGCTTCTCGCTTTCTTTTGATATACCCGTATCATTCACTAGTTTGTCGTTCGTTTCTATCGGAACATATACACTGCGTTTGCGGTCATAAAAGATGCGGTGGTGTGTGAGCAAACGTGAGAAAACTTGATCCTTCTTCTGTGCCATCCTCACAGACAGGGCGGGTCGCCCGGAATGCAGGATTCGATTGAGCACAACAGCTGTGCGACTCCTCTGCCCAAAAAACGACGTGAATGGAGGGATTCTTTCACCAACACTTTCTCCTCGAAGAAACGCAGACTCTCCCATTCTTCCCCAGAACGTCCGCAAAGCGCATTGGCGGTATCCAACGCCACTCAAAGCGGACAAGGGATAACATCCAGGGCACGTCCTTCAATCCCCTCTCTGGCGCCACATGCTGAACCCGTTCGCACCGTCTAGGGTGATAGATATATCCCAACCCGCCGACCGTTTTCTCTCCCCCTTCATGCGAGCCCTAGGACAGTGCGCATTGCGAACGTCTTTGGCTTGGCTGACGACCGCATTCTTTCTTACAATGACCGCACATTCCGGACCCCCGAGAGCAAAATGTTTCAATCGCTACGAAGTAACGTTATACAGCTCTTCCAACAACCCAAAGCCATCCCCCCCGTGTCTTCCCTAGCCAATCTAGGTATCAACAAACAATTCGTGCTGGCACTTGACGCCCCGGGCGTTCCTTCGGACCTCCTATCTTTCCCCCTCTCGTGGTCTACATCCAACAAGATCGCTGTGGCCTGTGGTTGTGATGTATATTATCAGGACCTCGACACACGAGAAATCACCCACCTATGTAATACCAATCCTCCGATAAGGGTCATTGACTGGGCAAAACAGGATTCCAACGTCCTTGCTCTTGGTGCGGAGCGGGGAACTCTTCACCTGTGGGATGCTACAAATTCAACTCTGGTCAGGGATTGGCCAGACAAGAAGCGTATTGGCGTTTACTCGCTCAGCTGGCACGATGAAGTACTGGCGGTGGGTGAGAGGCCAGGTTCCATCGGTTTATACGATGTCCGTGTCCCGCAAACCATTGCAAAACTAGGGGGACACAAGGTTCCGGTATATGCGCTTGAGTGGAGTCCGGATGGGAAGTACCTTGCCAGCGGCGATGCATCGGGGGTGGTACAAATATGGGATGCTGCTGCATGTAAGTCCCTGGGCGAAGGTAGTAAGAAGGGAGGGCGAATGAAGCATGGGGCGTTGGTCAAGGTAATTTCTACATCATCTCCATACAGAAGCTGGATTCACTGGAAACCCCAGGCGCTTGCGTGGTGTCCGTGGAAGCCGGAGCTTTTGGCCACTGGAACTCTCTCGCCAGATGGCATGATTCGCGTTTGGAACACACTGGAGGCAATTGACAAGTCGACTTCACCGACACACGCAATTCCCATGCGCACTGCGATCACCTCACTTCATTGGTCGCCCCAGTGCAAAGAACTCCTGAGCACCCACGGCGAATCATGGCAGGACAGCACCGGCGGCCTTAAGAACCATCCCACAGAACTCAGCAATTCGATCACAGTCCACTCGTACCCTAGCTACAGCAGACTTCTGAGTCTAACAGCGCATACCTCAGGGATTGGCCACAGCTGCCTGAGCCCCGATGGGACGAAGATTTTCACTATTTGTCCAGCTGAAGAGGCCATGAAGATGTGGAAGGTGTGGGGCGCTGGCGATCAAGAGGATGAAAATTTGGGAGGTGGGAGTGTTTTTAATGGGTCGAAGTTTGTGATCAGATAGCTGGTTGTGCCTCTGTCAGTTGGGTTGCTGATTGAACCTTTCGTAATGCTGTTCGTCTTGCTTTACTCGTTGCCTGTATAACACACTACTAGCTACCTGGCATATCATTAACACAACGCATGGTACGATCTCATCACCGATCGACGATTAACACCCGACCTGGACACGTGATCACGACCTCCGTTCACAACGGCCATCGACCCGTTGACTTCCCACTGCCAACAGCGATGTCTACCTTCCTTCGACGATTCGCGACCTCCGCCTCAACGGCCGCAAAGTATGTATCTCGCCACGTTTCATCAATCAAGTCTCACCCATTCCTCTCATATCCAGGCGTAACGTCTTCGTGAGTCGACACGCGCTGCTCCGTCCTCCGGGCTTGACTTTACCCCGTGTAGTTTGATGTTGCTATCGATTCAAAACCTGCCGGAAGGATTGTTTTCAAACTCTATGACGAAGCTGTTCCAAAGACAGCCCAAAACTTTCGCGAGCTTGCCACCGGTCAGCACGGATTTGGTTACCAGGGATCTACGTTCCACAGGGTAATCCCAAAGGTGCGTCATTATACCCTCGGCCATTACCCTACCCACCCACCTCCGACCCACGCACTCCCAGTTCATGCTTCAGGGCGGAGACTTCACTCATCACAATGGTACTGGTGGAAAGTCCATCTTCGGAGAGATGTTCCCTGGTACATCTCCTGTCTCTCTTTTCCTTTTCTAGCCATTCTCAAACTTTCCGATAGACGAAAATTTCAAGCTCGAGCACAGTCGACCCGGACTCTTGTCTATGGCCAACGCGGGTCCCAATACCAATGGTTCACAGGTCCGTTTACTCTTGGATTCAAGCCATATGTAAATCCAACTCACACGATACCAGTTCTTCATCACGACTGTTGTTACCCCTTGGCTAGATGGCAAGCATGTCGTCTTCGGGGAGGTAGCAGAAGGTATGGACGTCGTGAAGCGGGTGGAATCGGTTGGAACCGAGAGTGGGCGCACTCGAGAAAAAGTGACCATTACTTCTTCTGGCGAGGTGTAAAACTTTTCTAGTAGTATACCCTTGCTGGAGTACTTCGTCCCCACATTCCACATTACAACTATTCAACTACCACTCCTCGAAGGAGAGTCTGATCAGTAGTGTCGCCCCCGAGTCGTTTCCCTTCATGTTAAGCAAACTAACTAGTCTCCATCCTTCCTGTACGTGCGAGAGCCTCGCACAAAACACAGCGAGTTCGTCATCTCTTCCGTACTCATCCTCTTGAAGGAGAACCCTTGATTTTTCGGTCAGTCCAACTTCTCGCGACTCGCCCCGTTCACGATCTCACCGTAGGAAAGTCAGCTCGTCACTATCGTAACTGAACTGGAACTTCTCATCCCAAACGAGGTCCACACCGGTGCTACCACGAAGTGCTTCCCCTTGTCTCGATTTTGTCTTCCACTCATGAGTCCGTTTTGTGTGCATCAACTGCACTCGGACATATGAGTGAAATTTTGTATTGTCGTCAGGGCAGGGCACTAGAGACCACCCTATTGATATAATACCCGAGTAACGCAAGTGCTGGACCACGTACTGGCTGAAACACCATAGACATGACCCAAGAGCTTCACTCTTTTCAGACGCTCCTCGGGCAATCCACGCATGTGAGCTGGCTTCAATACCCATCCTGGCGTCCCGACGAACAGTGCCTCATTGAGTTGCATTCCCGTGTCATACTTTTGCCAGTTCAAGCAAACGATCTGCGAACCGGTTTGCCACTGGGTCAAGGGATTCTGGTTGCCCGACGTAACGCGAAGACCTTTGGGGTATACCCTTCTCAGATGTCTTCGAGAATGCGAGATTAAATGTTTCAGAAAATGTGGTACCAGGGAGAGCATCCCAGATTCGGAGATGTTTATCATCACTGGCACGGGGTACTCCGACCCTGTGAGCTTGGTTTTAGATCGAACTTTACTGCTGCTGGGAGGCACGTACTTTGGGAGTGCCAATCCTTCTCGGGCTTCATGCTTCTTGTGTAAGGCCCAAGAGCAGCAAGGGCACCAGATATTTTGGCTTTTACTGGCCGATTTTTTGTCGAACGGTTTCTTCCGACAAGCCTACTGAGGACTTGACTATGCCATTCCTGCGATGAGTCGGAATCTGTGGAGGAGTCGGTGGACATATCCATGGGTTCTTCTCCCGGTACCGGAACGTGGTAATATTCCACCTACACCAATAGACTCAGCGAATGAAGTCACACCAACGACCAGCATACCATGAGCAAGATCCTCCCTTTCAGCTCTTGCGGAGATACCCGCTCCGGGGTCGTTCCACGCAAGACTTCCCTGACAAGTTTATCGCCCCACGTTCGGTCCATGAGATCAATCATCTCAGGTTGATCCTCTACCCCAACGTGGCACTCGAGGCTTACGAAGATAGGCCAGTCATCTGGAGTAACAGAATCTCCTATTGCCTTGCAAACTTCGTGGAATGGGACGCTCTTGCTGAAGGTGTGTCCGTGAGTGACTATTGGTCCTTTTGCTGATGGCCACACGTCGATCTCGACGCATCTCGCGCCGTGGGACAGGACATGAGTGTAGGCGGCTGCGGTGGAGTGCCCAAGTAACTGTCTAGCCATGAGATATGTGTTATGCGAGGACCTGGAAAAAAAAGTGTGGTCCTTAGGCCGTCCGTTGGGAACTGAAGAACGGATTATTTGGAAACAAACGAAATGAAGTAATCCATGATTGGGTGTGTATCATCGACTGGGGGTGAGCTCAAAACAGGAAGATTCAGAAGTGCTTGGAGGTCCTGTAGAAACGTGTTCACGATGCGAATAGAAGGTTGTCATTCGATTGGCGAAGGGCTTACCAGTCCTAGCTGACTCGTAACGTATTGTTGTATCCCAACACTGATGTGTACCCCGGTATTATCTCGCGGAGAGAGGTTGATTGCAGTGTCTGGCCTGTAAACTTTGGCCAGCGCAGCTTCATCTGTTACGGAACCCATTGCTCGTTAACGTTGTCGTTGAGATGAGGCGTGATCGTCATCAGCGCCTGGACGTCACCGACCATATGTATATGCCTACTTCTATGTAAAGGAAATGCCTTGGTGGTCACTTTACGTCCGACAACTCGCCTGTAACGCCTTTGATGCCTCTCAGCATCGCTTCCAGAAGTTTCTGCTGTGTCTCCTCCCCAGCTTCCGGATCAGCCACCCGTTCGGCCATGAACTCTGCCACGAACCGAGCAACACCTTGTTCTCCCACCTCGCCATGTGCGCGGGGCCCCCATCTCCACTCTCCATTGCTAACCTCTTCTCCAGCCTGACTGGCATTTGGAACCCTACCCCGTTTCCCGCCTGACTTGACATCCCCGATCTTAGAGTAGTCAAGGTAACCATGTCTTACTAGCTGGCCAAGATACCCATTGACCGTAAGTGACTGGTGTGTCGATTTATCGTCGAAATACACGGATTCTGTTGGCTGCAACTGCAACTGTTTGAGGATGGCTCGCAACTCATCTAAAGTGGCCCGATGAGCGCGAGCTGGAGGATACAGATGATTTGCGTACTGTCAGCAATGATCCGCCCGCTGACGAGTATCAGTGCAAGGACAACGTATAGTATACCCAGCGAACCGAGCTGGTCAGAATCACTCCAGGAGATGATGCTCCCATATGTGACGAGGGCCGCATCGTCAGCGCCCTCAGGTAAGTCCTCGATCTCCTGCTCGTAAATTTCTTGGTCCGTGAGAGCAGCGTAGTCAAGAATGATGGGGTCCAGCATGGAACGCAGGATGTAACTCTTGCTTCCGCTGGAGGCGGCTGTACAGTTGCGCTCATTTGTGACGGTTAGCAGGGGCATATTTAAGGGTCGTGCCTACCTTTTTTCTTCACGCCAGTGGCCTTTCTTCGATCTCCGTCTGCATTGTCCTTGGATGTATCCTCCTTATCAAGCTCTGCTCGTGACTGAAGCTCAACTAGCTCCATTCCGAACGTGGTCCGCAGGATCCCCTGTGCCCTTTCTAGCACATCTTTAAGTGCACGGGGGGTATTCCCAAGTACTAAGAATATAAGGGTGAAAATCACCCCAGGTGTCTGCCTGAAACCGACCACATACCCTTCTTTGAAATTTCCTCGCGTTTTAGTGGCACTCTGCGGTTTTCTGTGAATAGCGCAAGACGGACTAGGTCCCGAGCTTTTTGATCCGCTTCCTAGGTGGTTTTGCGGTTATCCGGAGGAGAGTAAGAGTACGGTCACAACATACCTCATTGTTTACCCCCCTGGCATAATCCAGATCATCGTCTTCGTCGATGCCCTGGGTATTCGGACGAACCTCATCCAGCTCGTCTTCCGAGTCCTGAGCCCTGCGTCTCCCATGCTTCCTCTTCTGAGTCCGCGTTTGTTGTGTGGGTTGCGAAGAGCGAGTATTGAGTGGCATCGCTAAAGTATCGGTGCGAGTAATGAAAGTGTTAAATGGATCGACGTGACGCGACGCGACGTAAATGTAATAAGGGGACGTTCCCAACACGTGATGTTACAGGACATTGCTGTGGCCATACTATCTGGATTATCTACTTTTCTTAAGCCCATTTCTGCAAGATTACGCTGTTTGCGAGTCCTGCATCTTTTATCGTCTGCGTGTCATCGTCTAAAGTCTTGTTGGGAAAAGTTGTCCCAATGGTGTAGGGACGTGTCAAATTAACAGCATCAGCTCTGGGGACATGGTCGGTCAGTAGCAATAGGAGCGAATGTGGAGCACCTACGCATTGATGAAGTTCCTTATGTCGCCAACGGTGTGTGTGAGGTTCATCCTGCATACCATTCTGTTGCATCGTCAGCCAGAGTGCCGTGGGGGTGTGAGTAAGGGATGACACATGCCTAGTCCCATCAGCCAAACGGAGTTGAATGCTGGTTGTTGGTTGACTTTGGTCCACCTCAAACCTCGTTGTCACTCTTTGTGGCTCACTTGGACCACCCCTCTCGTCGAACCTTCCGGGCATTGGGTGTTCAGTTCCAGAGATGGGGTGAACGGGCGCTCCGAGCCGATTACCAGTACCGACGAACGCTCGCGTTGGGCCGGCAGTCGAGGGAACATAGTCCTCGTTGATTCTACGAGCAACACGCAGTTCAACGGGTTGTCCGACCTGAACGTTCAAGATCTGGGGAGGGGCACGGCTGTAGAAGAATGAGTGGGAGGTGGGATCGGAACTGGAGTAGATGACTGTACCCTGAATTGATTTCTTCCAAAATTTGTGCGCTATTAGGATCATCGTATCGCATTAACGGACCATCTTCAACACTAAAGCCATCCCGCCAGAACGTCAGATGTCGAATCGCAGGGGGAGCATCTAGCGGGTGTCTCAATGGCAGACGATCAAAATCGGGAATGTCAAGACAAACCTTGTACATCTGGGTCAGGGACGTAGGTGCTCTCTACATCATCACTCCCAAGGGTGTATCCGCCACCAGAAAACACGCTACTAGGTGTGTTATTTGCAGCCGGACCAGCTCTATGTATCACCGTTCGTAAGATGATCAATCTTGGTGGATACCTAACTCACTCCGCGGCCCTACGTAAGAGATCCTGCACAAGGGACCCTCCTGGAAAGTTTGGACGACCCGGATTCTCTACCGATATCCCACTTGAAAGTGGCGGATCAGAGACACGATTGAGGGAAAGGTGGTGAAGGCTAACCTTCGCTCGCCACCGGCAAACCAACTTTCACCCTGATCTCTGCTAGACTCCTCTTCGTCTTCGTCATCACTTACGTGTTGTCTGGCTGGTGGATCTGGCTGAGTACTGTCACGGAGGCTTGCGATTCTTGGTTCGCTGGAGCCGCGTCTGGGGTTAATGTTAGAAGTCGCTTTAAATGGACAGAAGCAAGATACAAACCTATCGTGGCCTGACTGAGAGTTGTTGTTCCAGTCTCCAATCCTGCCAATCTTTCTCGACATTTGTCTCTTCGTATCACTTGTGTGAGCTTGGGAAGTGACGTGACGGTGCGTGTGACGACGGCGTGAACATGAGGGAATGATGGATGGCGCATCCTCCCTCTCGCTCTCATCTACATCCGACACCACCAACAACCCCCCCGCGACATGCAAGGAAAGGTGACTTAATCCATCTGCATTCTCTCCTGCTCGCGCTCACTTCCTTCCTACAGGTCTCAGGTGCCGATAAGGCGACCATGTCTAGAGCACTGGGTGCCGCCTTCCTAAGCCACCAGGTCGAGCAGCTCGAGAAGTCGGTGAATACCCGCACCCCAGGAACAGAAAACTGGAGAGATCGTAGGGTACCTTACAGTGACAAAGGCGGGAGGAACCCAGGCGAAAAGTATCCCAATTCGCCAGGCGCTCAGACTCCCCGGCGGGTCTCTGGCTCACCGCCGAAGCAACGCATTGATGATAGGCCGGTTAGAGATCCTTCGAATAGGAAACAGAAGCGTGGCAAAGACACAAAGGATGCGGACGTCATAGTTCTCGACGCCAGTGTCTTAATTCACGCCTTGGGCCAACTCAAGAAATGGAGCCGGGAAGGTCGCGAAGAAATCATAATCGTCCCTCTTGAAGGTGAGTAGCAAAGATGCCTTTTGTTTCTAAAGTTTGACCCCCTCTTCAGTCCTGAACACCCTCGATTTGCTCAAGAAGGGGACCAGTCCGCTTTCTCAACGCGCCCGTGCCGCATCTCGAGTACTTGAGGCGCAGGTCGGGACAAATCCCCGTATACGTGTACAGCAGGATGATGCCTTCATTTCTTGGGAAGCCATCTCCTTCAATACCAACGCCCCAAACCCGTTGATGGGATCCCCCGAATGGCTGCGTAGAACCATCTGCTGTGCATGCTGGGAGGCAGGGCGCCCAGCAATACAGGCATCCTCTTCCGGTGCTGGAACCGAATCCTGTGACGCGAACCCGAACCTCGTTTTTGCTGTCATCGCCCAGAAGTCTGAACCAATTACATTGGCTCCAAAAATCCCTCCCATTGTGGAATCACCCGTTCCCCTTCCCACGCCCCACGTCAACAAGTTTGAGCCCCGTACCACTGGTACTATCGCTGCCTATTGGGCTGCCCGTGCTGGATTGAACGTGCTGGAAGTTCAGCCTCTACCTGAGGATACACATGGTAATAGGAAAAACGAAGATCCCGACGGCGCGTTCAGGAACAGGAAAAACACACCTCACTACACCCACGGTAAAAACAGGAACGGCGGTGCCCCTCCTGTCCTTCGCAGCGGTAAAGGCCTTGTGGAACGTCCGCCCGCCGTGAAAGCCATGATGGATGTGGTTTCTCAACCGAGTAAGGTCGTACGGGTCCTTGCTCGTGGCGAGAAACTGGAGCCTGATACTTAGCGTCGACACCTCGTATGTTTTTGTCTCCCCAGGTCTCGTCTCTCTTCCACTGACATTGACCCTAGTCGACCACGGCCTAGCATTTTCATCCTTCACTATGAGTGAAGAGAGATTACGTTTCCATCTTCGAGCGTCGGACCCAGAGGTCGCTGACTCCTTTTGAACGCTGTTTTGGTGGGCTGCTCTTAGAACGGTGACTTCGCGTCACTCTTTCGTGCCCGAGCCGAGTAAACAGACAGAGGTAGCGATTGTGCTTCCCGTTTTGCCTGGTATTCTCTCACCCTCCCTCTCGGACCGTGTTTCAGCATACGAAATGTATGTAAGATCTCTCACCATTTATGCACACCTTCCTCCAGTCTTCAGTTTGTACTCGTGGCTTTCATCGTATCGGTTACAGAGCGGATGGTCTAAAATGCCTGCCTGCTTAGGTCTTTACTTTCTTATGGGCACGTTCGTTACCGTCGTCCCGTAGGGCTTTGACCTTCTTTCGCTGTAACTTATCCAAATTCTGCTTTCCAACGTGCACGCGCCCGCGCAAGTCACCCATCTCGTCCACCTCGTGGTTCTTCCTCTTCCTACCCAGCCCACTCTCCACGTCCTTCTTTGCAATCTTTGGCCTCTTCAGAGAAGCCCTCATCACGTCCTCGGGTGCTTCTCGGATACGCCTCAAGACGAGGTCAAAGTGGGGTCCCATGGGCGTAAGTTCGGCTCTCGGTGTTTTCACACCAGAAGAGAGCATCCTTAATGTGTATGCTCGTACATGGACCCTCGGAAGGGAGCTGGAAGAGTCCGAGTTCAAGTCCGGTGGGGTGGGGGCGACGGTGACGCTGATGACGTGCTCCAGCCCAGATAAGCATATCGAGTCGATGACTTGCCCATTGAACATGTCCATCAATATTGTCTTGAGTTGTGTATATCGTGGATGGGAATCGAAAAGTTCGGATGAAAAGTGCATCAATGGTTTGTGTCCTGGTGTCGATTTCGGTGTCTTCGAACAGACGGTAATCAGATGACCAGCGTGGCTGAGAGTGGCAGTCATACCTTCAACTCCTTCATGCTGACAAAGTTCTCTACCCCGACCTCACACATATCCAACAATCGGTTGTCAAAAGTCCTCGCAAAAATGAGATTGTCCGGACGCTTCTTGGAATTTTGGCCGACGACAAACATCGAAGCGTCATTCTTCAGAGCCCAGAACTCTAACGAGGAATGATCCTCAAATGGCCTGATGAGGTTCTTCTTCGAGAATGAGATCGAATGCGGTCGTTTTAGAGCCATCTATATTACCAGTTGTTAACTGAAAGAGGGACACAAAGGGTATTCACGACGGACCAATTCTTGCATGACTGCATTCAACCTCTCCCCGGTGTGTGTGCCCTTGACAAATATCGCGGTACGGGGATCCTCGACCTCTTTTGGTTCCCGAGATTCAAGAGCCCGCTTCGACCGAGCATTTTTTGGTTTTCTTGGAGAATAAGCGTCAGTCCCTTTGCGAACACAAGGGGGTATGCACAATACACTGTTCGCAGCATGATCGAGAGGACGAAAAATGTGGCGGGTAATGCCGATCGAAGAGACGATCTGATTCTGGTACACAAGCTCTGCCTGGCTTCGCCACGGCGAATTCATGAGAAAATATCGATTGTACGATTACATACATAAACTCGTTGGTAGATAACTACATTACGGCCTCCAGGCTTTGCCATTCGTAT
>Ga0307514_10003009_pt1 | contig 16658 bp, 11 predicted proteins | sample 16_EM_MG_FD_203088 | JGI IMG/M metagenome (GOLD analysis project Ga0307514, IMG submission 203088) | Populus trichocarpa ectomycorrhiza microbial communities from riparian zone in the Pacific Northwest, United States - 16_EM | ecosystem: Host-associated > Plants > Roots > Unclassified | place...
GAAACACCCACTACGGTACGGACGGAAGCTCATATGACTGTAGTTGCGTTGCAGAGTTGACAACCACACAAGCCATATTTCTAGTACCAGAAGCTCCGATAATCCCATCGCTTAACTGAGAACTCACTCCTTGGAGACACCTCCCAAGTAATCGCGCCACCCTTTTTACACGTTCTTACTTCGCTTCAGACGCTCCTGCATCTGCTGGTATTATTAGTCAAGTTCTGATTTGTTTTGCGCTCTCCGAATATATGCACTCTAATAACTCTGCTTGCTCTCTTATTTCTAGTCACGTCCTTCCTATAGGCTCCCTCATGGGTACTATATATTTCTGTAATTTGGTAGGCATGTTCAATCTACTCCAGCTTCCAATTATGACCTCCTATAGCTGCTAGATAGGCTCTGTTCTGTTCAAGCATATTCCAGCTGGCTTCTTTTTCACGGTCACTCTCTGAGATAATTAATTGTTTTGAGTTTCAATTAATGTGGGGCATAGCCATAGACCTACTTACTATACGCATGAACTGTATACTTTAATGATAGCTTCCAAAGATCAAATATCATGACCAGTGGTTTGATTCGTAAACTGTGACTGCAATACAACGGTAGTTTAAAGGATAGAGAGCACATGCATTATTAGGTCAAGTTTTGATACTAATAACTCCAGCTATTCGTATGAATTACATACCTGGAGTATGTTATATACTATATTAGGCAATGACATAACTACGGTACCTGCACACACTTAATCATGAGCCAAGATATGATAGCATCAACCTACCCTGAAGTGCAACCGAGTATAAGAGCAAGTCCACCGACTATACCTATGAGAGTGAATAGAGCCTACGTAGCAGCTATAGAAGGTCATACATAATTGGGAGCCAGAGGGTGTCGAACACACTACGAAATTATAGAAATATGTATATAGTGCCCATGGGAGAAGGACACAACTAGAGCCTAAAGGAAAGTCAAACAAGAGAGCAAATGTCAAAATTTATCGGGGCTGGTTAACTAGAAATATGGTCTTGCCACAACTAACAACCCTTGTCGTGCAGAATTGGATATGAGCCGCTCAAATTGATAGGTGAGCTGCACGTGCGCTAAGCTTGTGCGACGTGATACATACCACCGATGAATTTATCGGTTGTGAAACGTGGAACAGGGCCTCGTTTTTCCTACTACAATTATTACGTATACTTTGCGTATTATGGGAGCAATTCATCCCGTCGCTGCCAATTGCCCTGATGTTTAGATGTTAGGCATTTCCTTGTATCCAAGATGCTGGGTTGGTAACGAGAGTTGATACCTTGGAATATGTGCCGCGAGCCGTGTCCTGGAAAGAAACATTTCCTTGGTTGCAGTTGATAAGACGCCGGGATACGGGATGACGCCACAAGTGCGGTTTTTCTAATGGCCCTGCTGGCATAACTAGTTAGGATTCTCGTTAGCGAATGCTTCTCGCTCTGAACTGGCATGGGTATACCTTAGGTACATGTAGGTAGTACATTGCCTTCTTCATTGTTTGAACTTGGCCCAAAATTAATATCCGGGACCAACTGCTGTGTTGTCGGCGGTGGCCCGGGAGGGAGGGAAGATGGTTGCAGCGGAAAGCACGTTCGGATGCTGCTCCTACAGCACATGCATACAGTGGAGGCCATGATGATATTGTGATGTCTGTTTATCACAGAAACTCCCATGTCCAGGAAGAGGCATTCAATCGACTGCAAGAAAACTGGGCGTGAAGCCCTGCCCTCCCAAGTAGAGTACCCATTCTTGACTCGAAAGCAACCGCCCTTGCCAGCGTGCAAGACAGTAGATAGCATTTGAAATGAACTGTTATAACTTACTGTACCTGAATAACATGCTGCGAGAGGTGCCTTGGTCCGGCGCCTGAATGCGTACGATCGTTGATGTGGGGTTAGTGTCAGAGCAGAGCATCTGTGGGCAGGGACCCTGGCCTATAGGTATCAGTACCTACTTCATCAATAAACCTGGCAACAGCTCACCCCAACCAACCTTGAAGCCAATCATGATCTCTGCCCACTCGGATGGACAGTCCCAAGAGTAACAGAGTATGTATGGGTCTACTGCACTTCGAGATGCATAATAGAATGGTGATTTTTACTGCGTGGAGAAAAAAAAAAAAAATAACCCAAATACTATCTATCCAGATGGCTAGGTGGGTCACAGTGATCGTGCAGCTCCAAGATTACTTAGTTCCCACGCCTGGTGGCACACAACTCACTCCCCACCCCCAGTCCACCTCTCCCAGCGACCTTTGCGTGTATATGCAGTGTACAGTACCCTACCAAGGGCCTCTGTGCTCACCTGCACGGCGGCTGAGATTGACGCAGAGATGCCCAGGATATTCACTTAAGTGGGGTGTAATGGGTACGCCCATTGGGGTCGATGATTCCTGCACCTCCAGTCTCGCCCAGCTTTTCTTTATACCAACAAGTACATACATGCACATGAGGAAAGCTGCCAATGCCCAGCTATTACTCCGTTTTCCAAGGCTGATTGATTCTTTTCCGTAGGTTCACGTTGTCACCTGTCTCGACTACCACTTCCCTTACTCGTGCTGAAGCAGAGATATGGCATTCTTGCCCATCCAGAGCAGACTGTTCTAGAGTGCTTAAGTGAAAGTGCCCTGGCTGCATGTACTTGTCGACTGACAATGGTTGCAGGAACCCAACGTCGACCAAACAGCCAGCAGAGAGGTGAGCCAAAGAAATCTCTTTTCCCAGGATTGGGCGGTATAAACTTGTATCTCTTTCTTCCTTTTTATTTTGCCCTATTTTTCCCAGAACGCCATCTCAGATCGATCCGCTCTTCAAACCCTACATGAAACATCTCGAAAATATCAAAGAGTCCTAGCTGGGATCCTCATCAGAAATTTAGAAGACCTTGAAAAGTGTTTGAAGAATCCTGAGCAGCAACTTTCACGACAGAGATCTCAGGCCCGTGATCAGCAGGCGCCTGGACAAACAGGAGCAAATCCGCTCGGGCAGTTGCACTGGCAGGTAGTGGTTGTAGGAGCATTCCACGGCATATTATACCAATACCCTTACTGTTTGTCTTCTGCAGCTGAGCTGCGTTTACCAGCTTTATGCTACTTATCTACACAGCGATATTGCTTCTGTTCTTGTTTACACATGCAATAGCTTTGTATAATAACAAAGTTCCCATTCTAGCAAAGCGAGGTCCCGCTGTTACGCTGAACGGCCACTTCCTAATAAGGAGGCAAGTGAATACATCGACTCCGAGCGCTCCTGAAGAATCACCAGCTCCCACAGATTTACCTCTAGTTACCGATACCCCTCCTCCGGGGGGGCCATCATCTTCATTTAGCCCTATAGATACTCAATCTACCGTGGTAACTCAGGAGAGATCAACAGTGGAGACCCCAACTAGCTCTGCCCTAGACAGCAGCACCGCAAGTGTGGACAGTTCGGTGGCAGGGTCGACTACTTCTTTGGAAGTGTCCAGTACGGAGAAAACAACTTCAGACGCTCCTATAGAGACAAGTGAGTCCTCAACCATGAATAATGTGACCGGTAAAACTCCCAATTAGAACTCCTTGTTGAGAGAACCCATGGCTCCTCCTTCCCCTACCTCCCTCCGCACCTGCTCCAGGAGAATAAACACGAGAGAATGGATATGGTTCACCCCTCAACCAATATAGACAGGGTGATGCTGATGTAGGTGAATTATTATTTGAAGATACTACAGAAACATTTACTCCCTCTGATACCCAGACTACTTCTACAACAATTCCAGAAATGTCGACTACCAATAAACCGTCTCCAACAGATTCAACTACTGACAATCCTCCTACCATTTCCACTACCAGTACAAGTGATGAATCTACAACCCGTCCAACAACGGATAGTCCAACAACGGATAGTCCAACAACGGATAGTCCAACAACGGATAGTCCAACAACGGATAGTCCAACAACGGATAGTCCAACAACGGATAGTCCAACAACGGATAGTCCAACGGATAGTCCAACGAATAGCTCAACAGATAGTCCAACAGGTAGTCCAACCGATAGCCCTACAGACAGCCCTACCCAAAGCCCGACTGAGCCCACAGATGCTTCAAGTTCGCTGACACCAACCTCTATTGATGCTGGATATACAGATATCCCCTCTAGCACAAAGCAGACCACGAGCCCAAGCCTCACACCTACTCTTACGATTATCGCTCCTCCATCCCCAACCACAACATCGCATACTAGTAGGGCCCTTTTTGCTTTACTCGGAAACAAGATTTGACAGGACTAATGGCACGACAGCAACAATCAAAGATGGTGCAACTTGCTCCCAGGGCCTCTATAGATGTGCAGCGCAATTTGGAGGTACAGCAACTGCAAATAATTTGATAGTGCATGGCTAATTATAGTCTCAGGTGGATGTTGCTCCTCTGGGTTTGAATGCGCAACCAGTATATGCGTCATGCCTACGGTTGGGTGCGGGGACGATCTCTATATGTGCCCTGATAGCTTGGGTGGAGGATGGTAAAGATTTCCAGACTCTGTTAGACTTCTAGTTGGTAGGGCTAAGTTTTGATAGTTGCCCAAGTGGCCGGCGGTGTGCCCGAACAACCTGTGAGGCCCAACCCACCACTGTTATCATCATGAGGACCACAACAGTGCTGCCCCCACCAGTCATAACGACTGATAGCGCCGGCTCTGTGGAAACTAAGACTCGCCCACCCACTGTGGCTTTGATTCCGACCTACACAGTCAGGACCGTGACAGTCATAACGAAATTGCCACCAACGACTTTTTTTAATCCAAGTGGTACTATGACGCAGGCCCCAGTGGTGACCCAGCATGCCTCGAGCACACGAAAGCTAGGAGGGGGCGCAGTTGGTGGGATAGTGGGCGGGGGTATCATTGCTGTAGTGGTCCTGCTGTCAGCCGTTATATTTACCTGGCGGAGGCTTTATGCCCGTGGAAATTTTGATCTACCCACTGGTTTCGGAGGGGTTACTTTTGGAGGGCACCAGCGGAAACGAGGCTCAGGCAGGGGGGATGCTGCCGATGGTGGAGCTATTATGAGTGGTACTTATGACCCGCATTCTTCCAGAAGGGCTGCTCAGAGACAGCAAATGCTCCAAGACGCGAAGTTTGGTCGAAGCACAAGCGGATCAAGTGGTGGGGGAGGGTACCGGGGGGCCACTACTCTAGGGGGAGCCAACCGGAACAGGGGAGGTGAACCTTTCTACCCTTCAGGAACTACTGTGGCGGCTAGCGATGGTGACGACAAGTTGGTCAATTCTCAACCAGTTGTTTCCGTTCACCCTGTCACTCCGCCTGCTGGAGCGACGCCGCCAGTGTATTACGAAGCTGATGGCGGCCCACTCCCGCTGCCACCTGGCTCATATGCAGTTATGAACCACCAGGATGCATACCCAGTGGAGATTGCTGATGGGGAGCCCTCGCCGCTCCCGGTACAGCGATGGCAAGTGACCAACCCCGACCTAGAGTCCGTTTCCAGCAGGGCTCCAAGCAGAGTGGGGCAAGGGCGAGGAGATCTGATACAGGTACACACTGGGACTAATTTCTGAGTGAACGAGATTTATGGTCGTTACTACCCTGACAATCTTGGTCACTCCTCTGGATATTCGCTTTTGACTGGACACTTCTTTATATCTTGAAAGTTAACAGTCACTTTTCTCTTTTCTTCTGTCTATTTTGGGACTATATATGGCACGGTCACACTATCAAGATGGGAAAGGAATCCTTAGAATAGGCTCTGGTAAAGGTGGTGCCGTGGAAAAATCCTTTGGCCTTTCCTCGGGCTGTGGACTGTTATACCTTCAACACTTTGAACTTCTCGATTGCCTTTTCACTTTTGTAATCGCTCTGACTTTCTTCTACATATTACGTATCATATATGCTAAATATCTCTTTTGTTTTCCTACTTAAATCTGGGGTTCTAGGCGATGGGGTTGATTAGGACTTTTCCTTCTGTAATATATTGGTAGGGGGATACACTCGCTTATTTTGGCATCTTTCATCAGTATCTATTATATTTTATTTTGGGTCTTTTCGATTGTGTGAATTATGGCATTCGAGAAAGTCATGCTCGCATGGTGTTGGTTGAACGATTCGTTTCGGGCATCTTACTATACGGGAAGAAGAAGCGGGTCTGGTTGCGTATCTCATGGCTTCGAGAATTTCCATGCGGTGAATTAGCAGATAGACTTTCCGTCTTCTAGATGTTGGTGTGCCCAAATGTGCAGGAGTTGAGGGTAACTGGGGGTCTGTCGTACATATGATCCGCAATAACACATGTGTGCAAGTAATGCAAAGTGCATAAATCCTACTCGACTTGAGGTCCCTCGTAAGGTAATCTGAAGTCTTGTGATGGGGTTAGTGCAGTGTACTACACGAGAGAGTGCTATTTATGCCTCAAAGCTTTATTATATCCCCACTACCCTATAGTGATCATTCCGCATTCCTTATTTAAAAAGGTTGGTGCCTAGTCTCGTAGCTTACTGGACAGCTCCCCTGGTATTTATTTATATGTAACTGCGGATTATCCTCTTAATTCTCCGGTGAACATACGTCATGGCTTGCACGGAGAGCTAGGTATCTCTTGAAACAAAGAATAGCGGACCCCCTAAGCTTTGCCGTCTTATCCTACGTTCTCTACTTGGATTTGCACACTAAACCACTTTGTGCGGCATATGGGTTGGAAGATGCGCTGGTTGAGGTGTCTTTGCTTAAGTACTGCCTTGGGATATTGTACATCGCTCCGAAAGAGAGTACAATTTAGGTTCTAGGCGCCCCCCCCACCTCTCATGGGTGGATGCATCTCTTGTGACCCCCATAACATACAAATAATTAAAGTCGAGCTTGTTATTACCCTGATCCCAACGATCTGCAATCCAAGTTACAATACAACACGCTAAGGTTGACAGCCTCGCTCCTGATGTTTTCCAAGTCAAGCTCTCACTCCCCCGAACAGAACCCCCAATGTCCTCCTATTCACGGAGATCGAGGCTACCTCCTATTCTATCCACAATGCGTGTGGAGCAGGACCTAGCAGTTAAATATGCTGTAGTCTGTTTGCTGTTGTGCAGGCTGCAGGTATTGGTAGAACTCTAAAACCTAAGCGATCTCAGTTTTCAGTTAATACTTCTCATGTTCTAACGCTTCCCTGGGGCATATCTGAAATTTGAGGTGTATATTCATGTGGATATTTAGGGCATTTATGCATGTGTGAGATTCGGTGTGGAATATCCCACGAGCCACAAACCTAGTACTATTATCCAGCCCCAGGACCTAAATTTCTTTCCAAGAAATTAGTAATATATACATACACACTCTACTTAAACCCCTCCGCATCACCCTTCCCTGGTACGCGGCGTCTATATACCACCGGGAAACTAAGATATAAGAAAGAGAACATCAAACTATGCAAGCACCTCCACACCCACAAGGATCAGTTGGCGTTGGCAAATGCAAATAATGTATATTTTCCGATATCCGTCCCTCCCACAGCCCCTGTACCACATAAACCCAAGAAGCCCTCCACTAAATTCCAAGAAAAAATGAATAAAACGAATTGAAAATGGGTATAAGAGTCAGCAAAAACACCATATATACATAAAACATTCTATATATACTATTGAAGATTCAGAGATTGTTAGGAGAAACGGAAGAAGACTATGCAAGATGATGCGAAAACAACTGACAGACCAACCGCCCATATGAACCGCCTGTAAAAAATTCAAATACAAGAAAATGAAAGCTGGGTAAGAGAGACCCCGGAGCCCAGTATGAAATTGGAAGCGAGGAAGGAAAAGTAAGTGTAAATGTTGAAATTTTGGAAATATTGTTAGCCATTCGCCCAAGCCATTTTTGAAGCATCAACCACTAGCGGGCATAGATAGATGTTGGCGCATCTTATATACAATATCTAAATTCCGTGAGCGCTTGTGCCATTGCGGTTGCTTATACTGCACGGCCTAACCTTCCGACTGCTGTAGCCCCAACTTCGACCCAGTCCTTGATGGTCCCACTCCGGGCCCTAGAGACACCCCCCGAGAGGCCAGTGACATCGCTAACTCAGCCGCTCTTGCTTCTCTTCCTTGTATCAGATCTTGATACTGCGGTAATACTGCAGTTCTCCAGCATCGATCCCTGGTGAAGTCGTTACCTACTTCAGGAACTAACTGCCGCTTGTCCCATGCTAGCCGATACCTTCTCCCGTCTTTTATGATGTAGTCGCTCAGTCGTGGTGATTCATCACGCAGAACAGCCATGCACCGCCGTACGTAGCGGAGGTTGGCTTCGGGGGTGAGGGTGTTCAAAGGCCGCCACTTGTCGCCAGGCGAGGTTTCCGGATCGCTGCTGTTCATTGAGGTTGATATTGATACTGGAAGATCTGTAATTGGTCTCCTATTAGGTGAGGATGAGGGTGAGGAGGTACTTGACATTGCCACGGTAGCTTGAGAGGCCGGCGAGGGAGTTGAACTCTCAAAATGTGACCTTAGCTCGCGAAGTTCTTGTTCTATAATTGACTCCTCAGAATCACGGGGCCCTCTCAACCCCCATGGGAGAGAGGTTCTTATCAGCTCATCCCTGTCTAGAGCACCATCCTGCCTACTTCCACCTTCATCTTCCCCTTCTGTCATGCTTTCGATCAGTTGTGGAAACTGTGATCGGATGATCCTCTCTTGCTCTTCAATAACCGGTGCTCTCCGCCGTCTCGGAGTGGTTTGGTATCGAGGTAATGTACGCTCTTCCAAAGCGGGTGATAAATCTACTGCGGCAGAAAGGGCCTCGAGCCAAGCGATGCATTCGTCAACACTTTTCGATGAGAGTAGGAACTGCTCTGTCTCCGCGCGAACACGAATCACGAAATGCCGCCTGTGAGGAAGGACAACTGTCAGTATCGACCTCCCGGGACATGTAGAAGAACAGGGTCGAGCCTCACTTTTTATAATCCGTCGCAATACCCACTTCCGCTCCTTGTAGAGTATAACTCTTCACCAATTCGCCAGACATCCACCCCTCCGGCCTTATGCTCCCGTCCTCACCCAATCCGCTTCTCATATCTGGGCTTGCAAAAAAAGGGACCCGTCTAGCCTTGTGCACCCTCAGTAGTGTCCCATGCAATACCACATACACTTTGTTCCAGCTACGGTTCGTGGCTCGATCAAATGGACTGCTTAGCTCCATTTTTGTATGGAACACCGCCTCCCTGTGAATAGAGCAGTAGTACCCTGGCAACAGCTCCCTCCCTTCCTCCTCCCTAGGCCATACTGGATTGCGTCTGGGCTGGAGAGAAGGTCGGTTCCGTGTGTCATCGTACGGTGGTGGTGGATGACTCGGACTCGGGGCGGATGATATGGTGGGAAATGGATTCAAATACCCTGAGAAGGGAGTATAATAGTCTGCCATTGAGTGTTTTACGGGGAGGGCATGCCGGGCGAATTCAGCAACGTCAATCCCGCTGTCCCCGTCGGAGTCCAAAGAGCCTGTGGAAACGTGAATTTTATCTCGTTTCGATGTACGGAGCGAGGGCATAGTTCGCCGGGACATGGATTATATTTTATATATCACCGCTGTCCGATTAACTCACATCCCCAGCTAAAAGTTGATGTCCACAATAGCTTGCTCCAGAGGGTATGTATATAGCAACGAATCACTCTCCCAGTGAGGAAACGCCGACAACGACTTTCCTATCCTGACCTCTAGCGGCGGGGACAAAAAAACCGTTGGAGGAACCCACTAGTCGCGATGACTGTTTAGAAATGGGGTATCACTCGCTTTAAACTCGGGTAACCATTAAGGAGAACCGAAAAAAGAAAAAAAGAATAGAAGTTTGGCGAATGTATAGAAAAAAAAAGTTAACTTTTCCTGGGATGTTGCCAGTGTTTGTAGTGAGTGAAAGCCTTCTGCAAACTTTGCAAGGGCTTAAAAGTAAGTATGGCAGCCAATAAGTGTCAGCTAGGGGCCACAAGCACCAGAGATATAAGTAAGAGGAAAGAAGAAGGAAGGTATGGAGAGAGTGTATCTAGGATGTAATAGTCTCAACGACACAAGCCATGAAGCAAGCATCCACAAGGCCTGGGGGGGCCCGTTGAATCCAGTGTCAGCCCGCGACCCCCCTTTCCCCCCCCCCCAAGCCGCAACTGACACACGGACAGGCGAGGCTCTCGAGCAGCAATCGTTGAGCGTCCGTGACCTATGGGGGTTAGAACACCGTTGAAGCCGGGCATCCCGTTTGCCTTCTCCCATCCCTCAATCTGCCCCCGTTCTTCTCATTGTGCGGGCCACCCAACTACCTGGTGCATGGCTGACTGGCACATTGATTTAGCCCTGAATGGAGTGCAAAAAAAGTGCGTCCGCGGAGATTTGGGGACATGGGTCACGTTAGACTGTGCTGCACGTTCGGAGAGGAGTTAACGGCCGTAATCGTCGCTTCTCCGAGCTTAGCTCCAACGGCTTTACTCAGGGCAAGGCTCTTGCTCAAGTCGGGCGCTGGTACATATTGTACCTATGAAATGCAAGGACTGCAAGGACCACCACTGCATTCACGCACCTTCCGACACTAAAATCCTGACATGGGTCGCAAGATGTATTGAAGTACTGTAACGATCCGATCAGCAAACAAATTTCGAAATGTTGGCACTCTGCTACCCTCCCTAGATCTGTATTTGAAACACACCCGCAGGCTGTGGATGACTGTTCTCGGCTCACCCGAGGAAGCGGTCAGTTTTTTTTCTTAATCCTTTGAGTTCGCTTACTTGCAACCTTACCTACATTCCTGATGCCATACCCAGCTGGTCGGGTACATGTCACGCAGGCGGCATCCCGCGGCCGGGTGCTTTATTTCTTTACCTGATCCCACCCCTCTGAAGTGACCTACTTGCTCCGGGTTACTACCTGCTCTTCTCAAGTCAGGCCTAAGGTTCATCCGAGACACCGAGTATTTCGCTCACCCAGTCTATACACCCGGGGGATATGGGCTTCCAGTTCGCATTACAATACCCACCCCATCGAGAGAAGGCTCCTTCGCTGCAGAGAACCATCACACACATTTCGGGGTTGACGCAAATAAACTTTGGGACTTTCAGTTTAGGAGCTACCGAGACATGGTGTGAGGCCCCAGAGACATTGGTAATCACTACCACAGACCCCACGCTACTGAATTTCCTGCCTGCATACAATACTGATGGGTATGCAAATATGAATGCCATCAAGCCAATTGCGTAGCCTATGCACAACCCCACTACCAACGCAATTTCGGAACGAATCTTCGCGTTTACAATTAAACTTGGACTGGCACTGGTGGGCCACGAGACCATTGGGCCATGCGTTATTAGGCACGTAGAACTAGTATAACGCTTGTGTATACAATAGCCATGACACAACAAACCCAACGGCTTTTTCTGGTTGCAGGTTCCGAACACCCTGGTGTTGGTGCATCCTGGTGCACCCGGTGAGCAGTTGATACAATTGAAACGATTACAATGACATCACGGTGTTAGTGGTGTTAATAGTAACTTCAAATTCGCTTATGTCTGTATCCAGCCCTTTCCGCTACCAGGAAGCGATACATACAACAAGCCCGTTTGTGTTTCAGGGCTGGAGAAATTGCACCTTTAGTGCCCGAGCGTGTGAGTACTTTCCTTCGCGATACCCACCTTTATTGGCGATCTCATTCAATGATCCTATCCTTTACTCAGGCTATAGGTATTGCAGCAATTTCCAAGAAGACATACTAGCTTCTTGTAGCCGTTGGCCTAGCTACGAACCATGGCTCATCCCAGGCCCATTGATAGTTGAGGATATGCAGCTGTGCTGCTATGGGAAGGGTTAAGCACTGAATGGGAAACTCACAAATGGTCAATATTGAGATTACATCCTATACTTGGGATCACCTACCTCGTGAATCTTTATAAAGGTGAGTGGCTCTATATATCGATATACGCCCGACGGTAATGGTATTGTGCAAGGCCCTCTGCTCATAACTGCAAAACGATTGTAGTATCCACATTACTACGCCCATGGGTTGTATACATGTCTGTATTGTGGGGTTGCCGCCGTTGAGGTAATCCAAAAGTGAGAGAGCCGTTAAGCGGCACGGCTACTGGGAAAAAAAACTGAAAGAATCTCCAGCCGCGCTACGACATACTGCGGACAGCCTGGCGTCACCATGTTCGAGGGAGAAAAAAAGAACTCGTGCATAGAGTAAATGCCGACGGTGTTTCCTGGGTTTGCCTAGTCTGTTTGTTTTCGTTACTCCAGCCTCAATCCTAGGATGTTCGCTGGCATTGATCACCGATGTCGAAGCAAGTGGGTCCAGTTGCTATGGTTTGCGATGTGATTCGCCCATGGAGAAATATCAGATTTACGGCTGCTTAATTTAATGCGGTGCTCCTATCATCGCCGAATGGTGGGGCCGGGATCAGGAGTATACCGGTATGTTACTTCTCTTGGTCTCTCCAGATATATACTGGATTGAGCAAGGTTCACAGCTGCAGCCATTATGTCGTCGAACCAATCATGGTCTTGGTAAAGGTTCGTGGCTGAGAGATGGAGTACCACGTAGTGCGCCACCTACTTACGCCTCAAGAGGGCCCGTATGCAACACTTCCACAACGTGTAACGGGCCTTCTCACAACATGGTTATGAGTTGGAGCTTCACATGAGCCATTGACCATAACTGAGAAAATGTCATGCAAGAATACTTTACCTAACGGTCATGCATGCAGCTAGTTGAATATCCTAGGCAATCATCCTGCAACAGTTAACGTGTGCTAAGCTTTGCCATCAAAGCTAGGATTAAAATAAGGCCAAGGCCGCCTGTGTCACAAAGTACGTAATGAATTCATGCGATAAGTCGCCGCCACTAAACATTTTAAGTTCATTATAAGTTGCAGCGAGTATTTTATTGATAACAGGGAATGTCACACCCAACTTTCGAGCTTGATAACTATTGCTGAGTATCTATATTCAACTTCAGTTTCAACTTCCTTGGATACCTATATAACCTTCACCGAATCGTGGATAAGCACTAGGAATTAATCTTAAAAGTCCCATTACGGATTATCGTGGCTGTCAACCATTATACCACGGCCATATATCACAACATTTGGATACAATAGGCATACATGCATATATGCAGCTCTAGCTTGTGTCCAAGGCCCGCCTTCGGGGACCCCCCCCCCCAAAAAAAAAAAAAGCCCAGTGTTACCCTGAACATTTGATGCACTACCTATAGTTATGCAAGGCCTGGCGGCAAGGCACTATATGAAGGTAATCGGCCCGCGCTAGTCTGGTTGGTACAGCAATTTCCCACAGGTTCAGCTGACTACAAAAGTTTTTTTACTTCCATTTCTGGAATAGTGTGCTAGGCGCGAAGATAGGTACAGTACGGAGTATGTACCATGTACGGTCTGAAATCCATGTATGCAAGTACTCCGGTTGCAATCTGAGGGGAGGGCAGGACGAGATTACTACAGTAAGTAGTGTGGTGGGCCAGTCGTTTCTTTGCCAGTTCGAGATGCATACAGGATTCTGTGACGAGCAGCTAGAGTGCCTAGAATATATATATATAGATGCAGGCCGATCTGTTCACGACCTCGTATATTGTATACGACCGACGATCCCAGCTTCACCGGCATATTGGCAGAGTCGCTGGCTGGTATTACAAGTGATTGCGGCAATAGCAAAATGCTGATATAAAGTAGTCTCCTCAAGATATAAATTTCAAATTGACACATATCCTTGCCTACTTGCAGGCTATGGGGATTTTTGATCCATAATGTACAGCTGTATGTATGCAACATCAGATTCCTACCCCCTATCATTACATATCCAGTAGAGCATGTTGTCCCGTGTGTAAACCCAATCCTTTAAAAGTGCGGGAACGGGGCCGCCTCATATCCCTTTGGGGAAAAATTAAAAAAAAGAAAAAGAAAAAAGATATCCAGTAGGATTTGGGTATCAACAAATTCGCTCCGCCCCACAAATCGTACCACCCAACATTCCCTCCCGGTCCCACATCACCGAGGCAATGTCTCACACAATGTCTCAATACAGCTTATCTGAACCCCTCACACCACCCTGCATCGGCCTTGCCTAGCTCGAGGATCATGCAAATGCAGCTCCTTTAGTCTGGTTCAGCTCGTTGTGTCAATATAGCAGGGGCGATCTGGTCCTAATGGACAGTCGTGCTCTGTAGTGATCAGGCAGTGGCGCTTGCCCAGCCAAAGTGAAACAGTCGAATAGGTACCTAGTCCTCAGTTAAGGAGTGCACGGTATCCATTGCACTCCTGCCAGTGTGGCGGCTGCCCAATTCACCTACCTAGGGCAGTGCTGACTAAATTTTATCGGCGAGTCTCAAACTGTTCTCAATTTAGGGGTCTTGGTATGAGACTACTCAATTTGCTTCTAGATGTATCTCCGTGACCGGGAAACTTATATCAGTGCAGTAGACGGCCGTGATTACAAGTCAGGGGCATGAAGTCACGGGCTCTGTTGCCGTTTGGTCGATCGGATTAGAGCTCCCAAAGGCGTATAGACTCCCCCCCCAAAAAAAAATAAAAAAAGCCTGGTTAGAGCAGTCTTGGGAGTTGAGATCTACAAGTGTCTGGGCCTCCCTGGGCATGAATCCACCCCATCTACCTCTACCTTCTTGCTGCCCCCTCAACAAATACTCTCCAACACTCATTTTATATACAGGTCCAAGCTACAGGAAATCCAAAATTTTGTTGCAACTGGAAGCGAGTGTTGTTGCTTGATAAACTATCACCTTAGGTAAGTCGATTAATTAGAGAAGTTGGACTTTGTTGCACGCAGTGACTAATAGTGTTAACGGGTTGATTTTAGATAGTATATCAATTGGCAAGATATGATCGCAGGGGCTTATCAAAAAGAAGTATCCGGGAAGCTTTGCTGGAGAAGAGTATATCGATATCCCTGGCAGCGGCCATGACCATGATGGCTATTGGGGTTGGGGTAGTCTAACAAGTTTCACAGCTTCACCGCATTCTACATACTCGTTACCAGGGTCAAGTGGTGTCTAGCGCTTGGCTGTGCAGAGGCCCCTCAGAGTAAGAGCCTTTGGCTGGGGACCACAGACAGTATGCTAGACAAGACTTTATGCTGATACGGTGGTACGTTTTCCACATTTCATTTCCGAGAACACAGAACCATGGAATATTCACCGAGTTGCCCAATACCAGTACTAACACCCGTTCTCGCATGCATTTTGTTTGATACCATACTCTATCCGTTTCTTCACCCGGGATGATCAAGCGAGTAAGACACCTCACCTCCGAGGCCCAAAACCGAATAACCAACTACAGGATTAATAAACCCCAATACAAGGCTACGTATACATCCATAGTACTGTACAATATTATGCAGCGGTAACCCCCACCACCACAAATCAGCAGTTTTCTACTCGAAACCTCGGCATAGGCCAATCGGCGGAAAATCTCGGCTACTTGTTAGCTCCAACGGTTGTGCATGAGACATGTGATGTGTGACATTTAACGGTCGTGCTTAAAAGCTTGGGCCAATGTCGGGTTTGGGTGGGTGCCTCCGCACATAATTACAAACACATGCTGGGATATTGCGGAATTGCGGAGTGGAGTGGGTGGAGCACAATACCTACCTAGGCTCTATGTTTATTCTCTTGTTCCGGACTGCCTGTGATATACTTGCAGTTCGGCATTGGGCCAGGCGTTTAATTACGGAGTACATACAATAGATCCTTGATGCGCGGTGCCGCGGGAATTATGGGGAAATACAGTCCATTGGCCGTGGAGCCGAATTGGATACGACCCCGGATCGGGTATACACTTCCGAATGGGGAGGTGGAGCCCCCCCCCGCATTAATATTCATGGCAACCCAGAGTGAGTGAACAGTATATACATACATACAGCACATACATACATATTACCACAACCCGCAGCGGCCATCTCTACCACAGAGTTGCTGCATACATTCTTGCTCATCAAAAATTTTTTTTTTTGAGTCTATACGTCATTCCCCGAAGGGAGAGAGATATATGAGACGGCATTGCTCATGAGTACTAATGGGCAGATAGGTAGATGTACGTACGTATATATGCATGACCTAATATTTACTTTATGGGATAATTTTTGAATTTGGGTGTGTACCGTAGTTGAGGGTAATTTCCGTTCACCACCACCTGGTATCACCACTCCAACTTCTCTTTGCCTCTACAACAAGATCATCATTATACGTGACCAGAACGACTCACTCACGCACACCACAAACCTCCCATCTCACCAATTTCGCCCCTGTAGCCTTAGAGCATAAATAAAATTGTCCCATACATACCAGGCCCCACGATTGCAGGTTCATTTCGTTTCGTTGAAGTCTAGGCTTTGCATTGTCCTTCAAACTCAACTCGATATTTGGGTGGGGCTGTAGATGTTCCAAGTAAAAAGATTTATTCTACTTGAAAGTTACTTACTTATGGCCATTCATTGACTAACCGAATATGGGAATTGAAACAATGAATGACTCAAATAGGCACTAGACTGGAGTCCCGATCGGGGAATTCTGCGTTCCTTGCGTTCCCATCAGAAAAACAGCTTTGTCAAACACATCTTTTGTAGATTTTTATGCCCGAATTTTGCTTGGATGTGA
>Ga0307514_10003010_pt1 | contig 16657 bp, 22 predicted proteins | sample 16_EM_MG_FD_203088 | JGI IMG/M metagenome (GOLD analysis project Ga0307514, IMG submission 203088) | Populus trichocarpa ectomycorrhiza microbial communities from riparian zone in the Pacific Northwest, United States - 16_EM | ecosystem: Host-associated > Plants > Roots > Unclassified | place...
TTTTGCTATAGATAGTGGCCTACAAACTTATGCACCTTTGTGTCCTTTGTGGACCATACCTTGCTAAGTATCGCGAAGTATACTCTTGTCCGGTTTGCTGATGTAGGTTTTTTATGCATTCTTTATGTGGTCATAATTCAATTGTTAAACGTGTTTCTAAGTGATCAAGCCAAGCGGTTTACCGAGTAATGTCAAGTACATAGTATGGGTTTACATATACTTAGGTATGGACGTGATTGTCTCAGAAATAATTCCCGACATTGTCAGTGTGATGGTGATGAAATCTTCTCCAGGATTGTCTGTTGCCATGCTGGAGGGTAGGGGGTTGGAGCTGGAAGTTGCGGGAGAGACAATTGGCGATGGAGGGACAATTTTCGGTGGAGAGACAATTAGCGACGGAGAGACAACTAGCGATGTAGTGTTCTGGGATGGACACGATGAGGACCCGCCATCACGTCTGATTGGACAGTAAATCTCTCGCGAGTCTATACCATTCCAAACGACCGCAGGTTGAAGGGCAAGTCTTGCATATGCCAACGACTTGATGAGATCCCTCACGTTCCTCGCAACAGATCCTTGGACTGAAAGTTGCGCTCTGTATTGATCCAGCGACAAGAGATATGCAGCGAGGCCAGCAACAGCAGGACTTGCTAAATCCCCGTGTCAGAAGTTGATGATATATGCATTGAAACGATCTCACCATAGGATGTTCCCCACCGTTGAGTACCGCCCCCTTCTCGATATGCACAAGAAACAGTACCGACCGCTGATACTGTCAGCTCTGATGCGAGCCCTTTGCTGTAGGTTGCGTAAATTCCAGACATCTGAACTGCGCCGACAACCACTATGGGTAATTGACTTGCGAATAATGCCGGGTAACTGTCAAGCGCAAAACCAGGCGTTCGATCCTAATCGTTTCCATCGTAAGTACGAAGTGTCAATCACCGTTGCTGGTAGGAGAAAAACTAGGACTGACTCCAATGTTTCCGGACCCCACAATTACTGCAACGTCCAATGCAATCACATCTCCCACACCTGCTTCGTAAGTGCTCCTAAAGTTTTCGCTTGTTTGACTCGGATGTATATACGCTGGATTAAACATAATTAAATTTTCTCAATATAAGACCCTGATTGCTCACTGGCCATTTGAACACTAACGACGGCCCTTCCCTGCATGTTAGTTGAAGCAATATCTCTTGCGATAGCCCCCCACGCTGCGACAATGCGAGACCCTTCAACTAGGCGATTCACGGGGGCTAGTTTGACTACAACAAGGTTGACACCCTTTGCCACTCCAAAAAACCCACCGGCGATTTTTGAGATAGTACAAGTTCCGTGGCCAATCTCATCACTTTCGGTGTTTGGTTCACCCGGTAGAAAGAGCCAACGTATCCTTCCGCGTCTTTGCAAATGTCTGAATTCCTGGAAAATGAGTGAGCCTCATTGACTATCGATAGTTTGTCACACTTACTGAGTGCTGTGGATTAAGTCCTGTGTCAATAGTATAGACTGTGATCCCCTGCCCGCTCCTTGAATCATAGGCATAACCAGTAAGTTCTGAAAGCAATGCACCCCTTGCCTGTGAAAACAGCTTGAGGTCTTCAGGCGGATTTTGCTGTACAAGAATGGTCCCATCACGCTTTCCATTCGAGCAGCCTGAGCTTTCTGGAGGACATTCTGGTGACGGGACAGTGTTGGTTTCACTTGCTTCCAAATCGACCTCTAATGACCGATCCACCTCAAGGCCCCGAACCTAATCAGGAGATTATAGCAGCTGCTGAAATTGTATGACACACTTACAACAGGATTATGCTGTACTTCTGATGCCTGAGCAGGTGTCAGGGATGCGACCCACAAAAATAGTCGTTCTTGATATCCAGTGATGCTCCTTACGGAGCCTGGCCGAGCAATCTGCTCCAGGTCGCGTGCAAAAGCAGACTGTTGGGATGGTGTGGAGCCAAGTCTAGGGTAGATATTGTAGGGTGTCGGGCTTGCTGATGAGCTTGATGACGTCGAACTTGATGTCGAACTTGATGTCGAGCTTGATGTCGAGCTTGCGGATGAGCTTGTGGTCGAAGTGTTAATGGTACTCAGCTCGTCTTGACCAGATCCGTTCTCCCCGATAATCGCTTCCGTGCCCCCAGCAACGGGGAGAATATGGCCTCCGACAGAAACAGATCCACCTATACCAACACCAACGACCAGCCATCCTACTTGGGCACTAGCTGTCTGGCCATTACGAATCGTCAGCGTTTTAGAGGCAGTGACCACTGGAGTTATCAAGGGGGTTTGGGGTATCGTCGAATTCGTAGCCGTCTTTGCTGGCGGAGATTCCGCTGTAGCTTTCGCTGGATGGGACGCTCGGGAACTCACTGACTTTGGCTTCCGGCCTGTTGTTGACCTCACTTCAGTCGGGTTCGTTGAGCTACGACTTCTCGTTTGAAGACCTGTTGCACGGTTGCTCCTTGTCGGTACTTCCTCGCTGCTTTTCGATACGGTCTTGTGGCTTGGTGGCGTCTTGTGGCTTTTCGTTCTGGTTGCACTGTGTTTTGGTGATGTCTTATGGCTTTTCGTCGGAGACATGGATGCATTGTGGCTGCTGTGTAGACGCGTTTTCTCGCCGCTCGTTCGGGACGCGATTGTGCGGCTTGGAGGCGTCTTCGTCAGAGAGCTCAATGTATTGTTAGTTGTGGGCATCTTATGGTCAGCAACAACCCGAGGCGAGACGAATGCTAGTATGCAGGGTATAACCTTGAAAATACATGACCTCATTGGAAGACAAACGGATGTAGTGGCCGAGGAGGGACTATGAGCGCAGATGCCACCAGCTTTTTAAAATCCATTATTCCTATCGACCATATCACCGCACTGGTAGCTTCTCTGGGCAATAAAAAAAACTGCTGGAGAACTTCCGCCAGTTATTTCGGGTCCTAAAGTTTGATCAAGCTTTGATGAGATTCTACCCTCGAACTCAAAGGCGAAAATACTCCGATACATGACGGTCTCAACCATAGCTACCCCAATCGGCAAAACGAAATATAAGCATCTGACTGGCCAGAATCCACTTTCGCCCTCCTGTTCTCCCCGAAGTTCATGTGGAAATACTATTTTTCACAGGGTTATCAGAAGTTGATCCTAACCTGTGAAAGGGAATGACTTGGATAAGTCGTCATATGCAATACTATCACGGACGGCTTTCAAGAGGTACTTTGGAAGTAGTTGGCCTTGCTATTTTCAGCTCCCTAAATCAGGAGTGTCAGTATTTATGAGACCCAAAATTCGAGCTGAACAATAATATCATACAATCGCCGATCTTCGAAAACTAATTTGATACGTCGACGTTCCGTACCTGACCATTCGGATCCTTCTCATGGCCGAATGCTCTTGTTTGTGAGTATGATAAAAAATTTGAACGGACGGCCGTGAATGGCAAGATAACAAGAGATTTCTGCGAACGAATCAACGTTGATGCAGAGAGATGACTATGGATGACTGCTCCTATCAACTCTTTCTGAAATGGCTATCGCAGTTCCGGATGAGTTGGAGGTAATCAAATGCGAGTAGACCTAGGGCAGCGCGGGCTCCGCGACATAAGACACCTTTGGACCCAGAACATCCAAGTCGTTTGGGTCATCGAGGAAGAGCTGAGGATGTGTTTTCCCTGGGTAGAACGTTGAGGGACACGGCAAATTGACATATAAGATTCCTCCAGGGCTGTCAGGTTCCCTGCCTTATATGAGTTTGTTTTTCCTCTTAGGCTATCGAGATCGTGCTTCAATATGGCTGAGCAACGAGTGGCAGAACTAAATGTCTTTCAAGCTTTCCCCTGGAATTATCATGAACACGGTGGTCCAATAAATTCCACTTCAAAGTTAAAATTAGGCTGTTTGCTGTTATCGTCATAGAAAAGACTGACCCGCTTATATTGTTTTCAAGGCAGTCAGCCGCAAAGTGTGGCAGCCACTAATGCAGAGGAGCGCAAACGCTTTCCTTTGCATTCTGAGGTTTCTTCTTGCAATGCTTCGCTTTTCGAGCCTTCGGATGTTTCTCTCATGTGAAGCATTTTTTCTCTACTTGGGAGTCTTTCGTTAACTTCTTGCTGATGAAATTCGCAGTTGCCATTTCTTTGACGGCCTGTGCTTCTATTGTTATTGGGGCCTTTCTAAGGGATTCCTTTTTGCAACGTGGCTTTGGGTGGTTGTTAATAGTGATCGAAGCGTTCAGTGTTCTGCGGTCGTCCTGGTCGTGCGTTTGATTTGTGGCAAAACTTCTATTTTCAATCTGAAAATTATGCTTAGAATTATCCGCCGCACCTGCTTATCAATATCCCAGTCCGTTGCCTCAGAGGCTATTGGGTTATTCGTGCTGTGTCCGTTTCAACTTAGTGGGTTATCTCGCTGTCCGATCGTGTTTGAGTACTTACCGCCGAGTTTTCGAGTCATCATCCTGGTTATATCTTCGACTGCGCCAAAAGGTGATACGGACAATCGGCTCTATAACGTCTTGCAAGCTGTTGCGACTTGTAGTGCTTGCCTCCGTGAGTCTTTTGCTGTCTGGCCCGAGCGAGACTCTCACAATTAAAAGATCTAGCATATGCTGTAGGACTCATCACGATTGCGACATTAACAGTCACGGCGTACGACGGAAATGTATGGTTACGGGACATCGACGCTTGTCCTTCCCCTTTTCCTTTAGAAGTCCTTTTCGCATACGTTTGTCCGTGTGTTGCAAGTCGGTTCTCAGCAACAGAGTCGCTCGTTCCTTCGCAGACACCCGCTACTGGCCTTCGCCTGATTGTTTGTTTACCAGGTTGCAGCTGCCAGTCACAGGAGCGTGCCATTTCGAAGTCCTCAGTGGGGCCGACGGCAGAGGTGGCAATCGTGAACGACTCGGACGTCTCACATGAACGTCGTAGACCCCCAGTTCTTGCACAAAGTCTCATACGAATTCCAAATGCTGCTGAACGTAGAAGTACTATTACTGTGGACCTTCCTTTTGAGGAATACTTTTGAATGATACTGTATGCTTTGATCACGATGGTTGAGATAGGGGTGCAACGAAATGGACGCGCTGTGACTTACGCGTTAGCGCGTCTGCTTTGTCAGCTGTTTGCTCTCCTCTACTACAACGCCTTCGACGACGAGCTGGCTCTTGAAATGGCGGAAACAAAAGTTCTTCGCGTCCTTTACACCATCAACAGTTCTCCGCAATACATTCTTGCTCGTTCGCTTTCGCCAGTTTCTGTAGTTCTCCATACACAGGAAGAAGACTCCAAAGCCTCTCAACCGGTCATTTATGCCAGTGTTTCCCTTAAATTATGTTTGGAAACGATTTGCCGATCCAGTCCTGAATTGATACAAGACTCAACAAGGGACTTTTCGCTATATGTCCTGGATCCATTGGAATCGAACTCTGCACCTGCGCCTGTAAATATTGCTAACGCACACGGAGATGCAACTGGTTTAACGAGCAGTGCGCAACCCAGAGGGGTTGCTGTAGGTCTCGGGCTTATGTCGTGGGCTTTAGCGGCAGAAGACGACGCGATACCCGTGACCGGGACCTTGGTAAAGCAGAGCATGGGGCAGAAAGCCCTCGAGGTTATTTTTGCTCTTCGTGAGGTTTGTTAATAATTTGATCATTTCAAGTCCTTTGGCTCATTTTGTAAACACAAAGACAATGGCGGTGAAACAAAAGACGTGGAATATTCCGTCGGTGCCCTTGCAACCCTCATCAAGCTTGCAAGAACTCTCTTCAACTACTCCCTCTGGTAGGACGGAGCCAAGGCCACTGCAGTGGTACTCCCAGGTATGTTTGAAACCTATTAATCTTACGGCCTCTCACGCTGGGGACACCAGAATATCCAAGGGTCTTCCTTTTCTTATCAATCTTCGTCCTCATCCATTTCGTCTCGGTCAGCATCTACTTCAGATTTGACTCGAGAAACGCTGGCTTCTATTCACATGCGCACCAAGGCGAAATCAAAACCACCAAAACCCCCTCGACAAACAAACACACCGGTAACAGAATCGGACAAGTTGATGAATGCCAACACGTACATCGGTCCCCTAAAGAAAAAGGGTCGTCCAAAGACAGCTGTAGAATCCAAAACCTCGACCAAAGTTCAGCACAACGCACAGCGCGCAGACTTGTTACTCAAAGGAACAGACGTCATTGTCATTGATGGTCCCGAAGATGGCCGGAACAATGCTTCTGAAACCGCTATCGTTTCTTCAGAAACATCTGACGGTCTAAAGAAGAAAAGACCCTCACAACAACCAAAATATCCGCCTTTCACCACTGCTCCCCTACTTCGACGCAATGATCAAAGTTTGCCAACGATCTCAGATGTTCAAATCACAACGAAGTCGAATGAACTTACATTGCTCGACATTCTCAATCAACTCTCCGTTCCGTCGCAGCCTGGTGAATCAAATACGGCACTGTTGACAGTACTGAATGCAATCGACTCAGCAAAGAATCCAGTGACTGTACCTGCTGACAATACGACAAATCCTGCTCTCGTTAATGCTCTCAAGCAACTGTTTGCTTTCTGTGGGCAAGCTGCGCCTTCCCCTCCTGTGTCCCTCCCACCTGAACGTATTCCCCACCATCGTCAGTCTTCTTCAAGTTCACATAGCGATGGAGTTATCATTTTGGACAAAGAAAATGTCAATCCCATCGTTTTCGAGAAGCGTACCGTGAAGGATTTTTCGGACAAACACTCTGATCCGCTACCCTTGACATCCGCGTCGAGGGCGACACAGAGCCTGCGTCCAAGCACACGCCCGAATGAGACTAGCACTCCGAGAGAAGCAAGTCCACAATTTACACCCGTTGTTCGCAAGAGGACCTTGAGCGACTTCATGGACGAAAAGGATTTAGAAAAAAATAAGAGTAAGGAGCGCGCACGGGTCGAGAAACTTTTTGGGAACCTTCAGCAGACGTCGTCTGTAAATGACACACTGAAACACTATCCCAGTATTTTTGCTGCGACACTACCACGCATTGAGCGGCCTTCCAATTATTATCGGATGCCAGAGCAGTCGACGTCTCCACTTCGCGGAAAAACTGATGAAAACGAACATGCCTCAAACGCTGACAAGTCTATGTCTCGTTCTCGAAAACAATGCTCGCCTCGCAGTCGGCGGGTATCCGCTTCCTCACCTATTCGTGCGCCGAAAGGTCGCAAGAGATATGTTGTTCCGGAGTGGGCAAGGACAAACACGGCTACACAGCCCAGGTTATCCGAGGAGGCCCAACGTGCGCTGGAACAAGCAGAGTTGCGGAGAAAGGAGGAAAAGAATGCAATTCGGAGAACGCAGGTGAAACTTAAACCTAAAGATTCAACTGATACACTGAAGACAGGGCCGATTAAGACAAACGAACAACATTCATGCCCACCTTTTGTTCTTCCAAAGACACTTGACGCCCCTCAAGGCCCCATTGCAGCTAGCAGTGATGGGCCCATGATTGCCTTTCCCCTAGTTTCGTCATCCAGATCATCGTCACCCCCTCCTAATCCCACCTCCATTCCTCAAACACCTAAGACACCTTCTAAAATTCGAGTACGATCTACCCCTGGCGTGGAGAACGATTCATTATTTACTCCTATCATGAGAAGTGGCTGTAAATTTGGCAGTGCTTTTTCTCAACATTCTCCAAATGCTGCAGTTCCATTGGTATTAACTTCGCCGCTTGGGAATAGGAAAAAGGCAAAAATCTCGCCTACGCGGTCGATATTTACAGGCAGGGCGTTTACCGCGCTGAACTCACTGCTGAACGGAAGCTCGCCGAGAACTCCCACTGATTCTGCTCGTTCGGAGGAGAAGTCGCCTATTGGCAAGGAATCAGAGCAGTTGGATCTCGATTGTCCTCCTAGTTCATTACCAATTGCTAGTAGCGACATTGATATCGACCGTTCTTTGTCGCAAGAGGACAGCAATCACGGTGAGGACGAAACAGAAGTACAGCCAATCAAGCAACACTGGACGGGACTTCCGCCTTCGTCTCCACCGGCACCCTCTAGTCCCATGCTCATTCCAGAAGGAGACCTAGATGGCGACGACATGGACGACCTTCCGATTGCGACTTCGGATAGTGAAGTGGATGCTGATATGAATACTCCCGACATTGACGTTACGTCTCCCAATACTGCTGGAGGGAGTCCGGCAGACGGCACGACCACCGAAACAACCATGAATTTTACCGAAGACGACTTCTCGGCTTTGTTTACGATGGAAAACAATCCAACGCCTACCCTTCAACCTCTTTCATCCTTAACAACCCTGGATCTCTTTGAACAATTTACAAACGTAAACGCACAATCCGACGACAACCCATCCTCTTTTGGCGAATCTCCTGTTGCGGAAGATGATTTCCAGAGTACCTTTCAGAATGGTATCGACACTATCGATTTTACCGAATTTTGGGAAACCTTCCAACCTATGATTAGTGAGAGTACCCAGTTTGCTCAGCCGAATGCTGTAGAGCATAACCCTAGCAGTTTCTTCGACATGGCGGACAACCAGCTACCACCTTTGTTTGGGGAAATTGATCATGTTAGACTGGCTGACGAGATGCAAACACTTTTGAGTGGTTGTTTGATGTAAGCTAGATTTCTTTGGTTTAGGGTTTATTCTTTATGATGTTGGGTCAACAATCTCGCCTTGCATGTTTACCCCGCATCTTACCATTTGCATGAGCATAGTTCTCGTTCACGAACAAGTAATATTAAAACTTGCAAACCCTTCTCTTTTCATATGGCTCATTAACCACTGAGAGTTGTGGCATAATGCATTTCATTCAATTCCTAGTGCTTCGGTGTATACAGCGTTGTTGGTGTCCGTTTGTATCCCAGAGCCACCCACCCATCAATGCGCCCTCATCGATGCGGAGAACTGAAGTCCCATACCTTACCTGTGTTAATCCCAGGAAGATAGTTATTGTATTGGATATTCTGCGCAGCCTCGAGAGACTTGAATGGGATGTGCGGAATGGGCTTGCCTGGAGGTCCAAAGGAAAGGTGGAGATCTCTAACATCGCCAGTCACTTCGTCGTATACGAAACCATGAACGAAGACGTCGACGTTGTTCTTTGAGGGATTGGAATAAGACCTGGCTAGGAGACTGGTATCTCGAAGCTCCTGCACACTGCGTTTCACATTTTCTTCCACAAGAGCACGGAAACCGGCTAGTTGTATGTCTGTCAGAAAGGTTGGTAAGGTGAGAATGAAAGACTAACCGTCATGGGCAGGCGGTGCCTCCTTGATCCCATTTGGAACTCCTCGATGTGGTTTCCTGGAGTCACGAAGTTTCGCAATTTCGACCCTAATGTATGTTTGGTCAGTGTGCACGAAATATACAAAAAGGTATCGAGACACAACCTTCTCGAGGCAAAGTACAAATCTGTGATGGGTTTGATCCAGGCTTTTACGAGACTGTTAAGATTCTGCGGCATAGTGATGGCACTTTCAGCTCCTTTACATCCATAATGTCCCAACACGATGATATGCTGAACCCGTAAAGACTCGACCGCGTATGCGACAGCTGCAGTTCTGATAGTAACTATTTTAGACGACTGCGGTTCCGAAAGGTCTTCTATCAACAACTTACACGCTCGCATCTCTTGAGGAATACACGTTTCCAATGTTGTTATGAGTGAGAATGCTGCCCGCAGGGGCATTGAAGATAGCGCTTGGGCTTCGCCTATCCCAAAAGTAAGTCAGTGGACTTTTTGGCCAAGAAGTTGGACCTACCGATTGTCGGTACAACCAATGAACATAAACCCAGGTTCTAATTTATCCAAAATTCAAGTTCAAGGCCTGCAAATAGGGCAGAAAAATGCTCACCCTGCTCGGTCATCGTCCTAGCTTTCATCCGGACATTGTTACGGAATCTTTGGTTCCCATCATACAACTGCTGCAGACTACGAAAACCGGTAGTTGAGTTCATCTTCACTGCAGCTTGATTAACGTGTACTCCGGGACCGTTCCCACCAGACCTTGATGTCTCTTTGACAATCCGTTGGAATGGGTATGCCGAAACCAGAGTGATGAACATAAGCATAAAACATTTATACCAGAGTATGGTCATGATCTTTGGGTCTCCAGATTGGCACCAGGCCAATGTAACGAGGATTCGACGAACCAGCGCCTACTTGCCTACAGTTGGGACAAAGAATTGATCAAGCGAGCTGTGTACTGTGCGGCAACACCACGTGCATGGGCGGCAGTTAGGGATCAACGACCTTCGGTTTCAACTTGACAGCTTTGTCTCTGCTCACCTATGCTGAGTGAAAAGGCGAAAGGAAAACAACGAGCTATAGAACCACCCGTAGAACAAAATGTTGCTGGTCAGAGCTCTTCTGCAACCCCAAACGACACACCCCGGGATCTCCTTATCCGGTTCACAGAAGGTGCTCCAGACTTGACCATATCTGTCGACAAGACAGATCATGTGCGAGATGTTAAACGACGTGTGCGTGGTCTTTGGTTTAAAATTCGTTAGAACTGACATTCATCCTCCATGCCTTTCAGTTGAGAGAAAAGCGACCAGAGTTAAACAACCGTCGCCTGAGACTCATTCATTCTGGTCGTCTGCTCACTGACGGTATATTTTTGTATTCATGGCTGACATCTCTCGAGGAAAGGCAAAAACGCGCTCAAACCGATGACGGAGCTGCTGACGGAGCCGCTGCTACTGCGAAAGCAGCTACGACATGGATTCATTGCTCTGTTGGTCCTGCCATAATCCCAGACGAACCGGAGGACGAGGAACAATCAGAGGTAATGTTTACCAATTGTTCACTTCATGGCTCATTGTTTTATTCAGCCGACACAAATTCAACCTGTGCGGGGGTTCGACAGGCTAGCTTCTGTGGGCTTTTCTCAAGAAGACATCGATAATATTAGACGGCAATTTCATAATCAGTCATCCAGTAATTATTTGGATCATGACTTCGAGACGGAGGAGGAATGTGAGTTTATTTTCTTTTGCCCGTATTGACGCCTAAAAAATTGATTTTTGCAAGTTGACGAACATGCTCGAGCTCTAGAAGAACAATGGATCGATTCCATTGATAATGTAGGGACAGCAACACTCTCTCAGTCGTCATCTTCAAGCTCTGCTATCCTTCAAGGCGTTCTTGTTGGGTTCTTTTTCCCCTTCCTGCCCTTCTTTTTCCTGCGAAGCCAAAAGCTCGCTGTATTCTGGGAGGATGGCAGTGAGCAGGAGACCAGTACAACCGTGATATTCTCGTGAGTCGCTACTATCTTTACACAACCAAGCGAATGATATCACTTCAACAGGCGGCGCATGTCTATGGGTCTCGTTGTCGGATTTCTCGTTAATATCCTCTTCGGAACGTGGCGATACCTTCTTGAATCATCGTAAGCACAGACGTTTCTTGATCTGTTGCGATCAAGTGTATGTTCAAAGCAATGAAATATACATGTTCCCTTTCGAAAACAACTACCATTCACTCAGCACATCTGAGTTTCTCCTTTTGCTGGCGAGGGAGGATAAGTATAGAATAACACGTCATACAACCCTTGCCCAGCCGTAAGGGTAGTTATGGAAATCCTTCTGAAGAGTCTAAGTTCCGGTTCAGTGGGAAAGCCATCCACCAAATTTGGAGTGAGCAGTGAGGTCATCAACTCTGGTCAATGCTCTGCGACCCTCGAGGATACGAGTCCATACAAAGCGCATCAAGATCTACCGAGGATTAGCCATAGCCCTCACTTCTTCCTCGACCCGGATTGCAGGCGGAGCCACACATCCCGATACGCCAGAAGTTTGTCATTTGTACCCCGCTCTGAACGGCCCCACTTCGACGGAATGTGCGGACTCATGCCTTGTGAGGTTCAAGTTGGACTCCCATTTCTCAGCACACACACCGCCTCACAGTCGGCACGGCCGAGCGAATGTGTACTGTGGGTGAGCTGTGCGGCAATGTTTGCAAGTAATGCAACATTCGACAGTTATTGCAAAACGGACGCTGCTGCTGGAGCCGGCTCTCTTACAATGAGCAGGTATAAAGGAGCCTAGACAACACGCCAGAGATTCTAATGGCGCAGGAGCATTACTGTCCACGGACAGCATCGCGAAAGTGGATGATGCACTCAGTGAGCCAATGTTCATATTGCTGCTTTCTCTATTGTTTGAAGGAGAAGTCGCATGATAATGCCGAGAAAGCGCGTCCTGAAACTTTTTGAATAGATACAGTTGAATTTGGAAGTTAAGCAGATAAGATAGAGCTGTGGAAAAATTGAATGCATGCATTGTAATGGAATTAGTGAACTAGGAGGAAGACAGAAATAATGATAACTCCACCCAGCGGAATAGTTATGTAAAAGAAGAATCATGAACCAGTGTTTGAGAAAAAATGTCAACGAATGGCAACGAAAGGTATCTGGTAATCAATTAAATGCGATGTACATAGGTAAAAGGAGAATGAACTGAATAAATGATATCCTCAAATTTTCATCAAGCCCTTCATGGCGTTTGCAATAGCAAAACTTGACTTCGCCATCGTTTGCCGTGAGTCCTTGGTGACCTCAGGCAATGACTGCACCTCGCTTAACTTGTTGGCATGGTCATCGAGTTCCCGTAGTATCTCATTGCCTTGAAGTGAAGACGCTGGAGGCAGGTTATCCTTACACACGGCGACGATGCTTGAGACGATCGTCGTAATCTGAGTGAGGTTCTCGTTCAATGTCGCTGAAGGTGTAGGGCTGCGCACGCCCGACAAGACGGCTTGGATTGCGTACACGATTGATTCAGTTTGGGCCTCAAGGTAGGGCTAACAAAAAGGGAGTTATGGACGGCTATCGGTAAACAGAATCAAATCCCCTCACTTTCAATTCTCCCCAGGCGTCTTCAGACCCATCAGCCTGTGCTGAATCATCACTCGCCATACCACCAGAGATCCCTTGTGTGTCGAAGATAGGCGGAGGCGAATTCGTCTGCTCAGAACTAGAGTTGGCGGAAGGCGGCCGCCGCCTGCTGTCCATAAACGACCGGTTTTGCACAGACGAACCTGGTGACTCTGTAAGTCGACTGCCGCCACGGCTCGAGACAGACGCCTGACTTCCTTTCCGCTGATGCCCTGACCTCTCTTCCACAGATCGCAATGATGGCGTGAATCCGTTGGCAACACTGGGACCGGAGTATCCATAAGATGCTTGTTCTTGCTCAGCCTTGGTCGCTTTGCGAATAAAGATCGTACGTCCAACCTCGGTGATTGTCACGGAAACGTGGCTGGCTGCTGCGTCCAGAAGACTAACCGGCGACATACCTGAACTTGAGGCATGGGTCTTGGATGCTGCGACGAGATTGCTGAGCGTTGCTTCTGCTCTTTCTCGTAAAGAACGCAACACTTCTACATCGACATCTCCGCGATCGCGTTGGGGTCGTCGTTCGAATGCTTTCACCTCGTCGAGAATGTTAGTGACGGCGTTGACCACTGATTTCATGTGCGTCAGCACACGAGTAGGCGCACTCGATCGTCCGGCAGTTAGCAAATTGTCAATAGCGGACAAGAAGGCCGTAACATGGATATCAAGGATGCCTCCATCCGAGGTGACAGGTAGTTGGTCTTCTGCTAATCTTGGTGCTTGAAGGAAGAGTTGTGAGGTGACTATTTGGTAATCAAGGTCAAAAATGGTAATCAAAGTCTAAGTAAGGATATATACCTTTAACACTGCGTAATTCTGTCTTCGCCTGCTCATATTTGCGCCTATACTCCTTCACCTGATTATCGAGCTCACGAATGAGCACGTTGTCTGCATCTTTGGTATTCATCAACTCGTCATTTCTTCTCGACAAATCATTAACTTCCGTCAACAAGCCCTCCATGTCAGCTCGGAGTTGGTCGACGGTAACAGAATCAGCCTGAGAATAACATTACATCGTTAGCAAAAAAGTTGACAGCGTCACTTACCTCAGCTTGTCGCATTTCCAACTCTTCTTCAAGTTTCATGCACCGATCGCGAAATATTTTTGATTCTTCTCTGTCTTCCTCCGCTTGACGGGCCTCGCGTTCACCAAGTGCTCTAACATCGCTTAATTCCTTCTGCAAAACACGCATGGTCGCTGTCTGCTCCTCAGCGCGCTGGACAAAAATGAGCATCAGGTGGGCAAAGGCCAGTAAGGTATACATACTTGACGAAAACCAGCCAGCTCTTCTTCCAACTGCTTCACTCGCTTCTCGTTCTCCCGATGCAACCGCTCGCCCTCAGTGGCATTGCTCAAATCACGCTGTAGATTCGAGATTTGCAACTGCATCGTAGCGATCTTGTATTCGTACTCGCTTCGCATCTTCTCCGTTTCGCCTGCCACACTCGTTCTATCATCCCGCATCTGTGAAGTAGCATCTGCTGCCGAAGACCGGCCAGACTCGAGCATCGGCCGGACGAACTTATCGTATGTATCATCTCCACTTCTGCTTCCTGGTCGTATATCATCTTCATATTCCATGCTCTTCAACCGTGCAGTTAAACCTCCAAGGCCACCTGATGGACTTCGTCTGCTCATTGGGTTGGGGTAGTCACTGGTATCGCCTCCATCGTCCCTTACCGACCCCGCGTTCCGTTCCTCGATTCCGCTGTCTCTTCCATCCCTTCCATAAGGAATGTCGATGTATTCCTCTTCGATCGTGCTCTTGTTCGGTATGATGACTGCACTTGTTGCCGTCGTACTTTGTGCGGGAGGCTGATTTACGGTCGATGTACTTTCAGTTGTGCTGCGCGTCGATTGGCTAAGCTTGTGTCCAAATTCCCTATCACTGTCTTCACGTCGAGTAATATCTTGTGAAGCTTTGCGCCGAGACGCCAAAGCTGTTGAAAAACTCTCGTCTCTTGCCGCGTGCACATCATCGGGTCGTCTGTATGAATCGTCACTCCGCCTCCCAGTCAATTCTGCCTCACTTGGCCGACGTCTGTCGGCCGAGGGTCGTCGGCTACCACCATAACCACTATCCGATGGTCGATCAGCAGATTGCCGACCAGAGGTACGAGATTCATTCCTTAGACCTGAGTTATTTGAAGGAAAATCTGGAGCGGGATAGTCATCATAATTTGAAGTGGTAGAAACTCTTCCTGAAGGCTGAATCTGATTGCATAGTTAGTGGGACCTTCTGTCGGTGTGGAGAAAGTCACGTACACCCTCTTTAAATTCCGGATACCGCCGTGATAATTCAAAGTACACGTCGCTGGAAAGGTCTTCGAAACGAGATACGGGCAGCGTGGCCAACTTCTGACGTGCTTGATTACGCTTCGGGTGAAATTCCTCACGAACAGGGAGGAAGGGAACTACTTCATGATGACAAACGTTCGACGACCAATAAGTGTATAGAAGTACCTTCATTCTCATTCTTCCGCCGAACTAGCTCATCGTATACATCCGTCGAGAGTTCGTGAAATTGTTGAACAGTCAGCCTCGTCAACTTTGATCGAGCGGTCGACCGGGAATTGGGAGGCGCTACACCGAGTCTGTCACAAAAACCAGGGTATATGAAGAGTAATGTGCGCACCCTTCTCAAGATAATTCGCCAGATATTTTCCTAGCTCGTGATAGTGGACCTCGGAAACCTTGCGATAGTTGATTCGAGGAACTGCAGGAGCATCTTTAGCATCCCTACGATGTGAATCTGTGCGATAACTGGAAATCCCAGAAAAAGCCGTTGGCGTTGGTGAGGGGGCACGAGAAGAGGCCTTCATGATAAAATCGGGAGATACAATCGGAAAGTAAAGAACATTATCCAGCTGATGTACTACAGCCTACCACAACCCTTGCGCCGAGTTCTGACAGTGAACACGCCGCAATCGCATTGTAATGCACACGTGATCATACATTCTTTACATAAACACTGACACTGCACACAATGCACAGTCCAGGCCACCTAGGGCCAGTATTTTAAATTGTTAAATTGCAGCTTAAACCTATCTTTGGTTCGGCGATAGATGCTACCTGAAGGAATTTTCCAATTGACACCAGTGGTGATCACGTCGCCTGCAAATTGACCAGGGTTTCGTCGGTCTTCGCCTTCCGGCTGAACGGCGTTTTGTGAAGATTTGCGATCAGAGTCTAATGTCACTGGAGCACCTTCGTCCCTCGTTGATGGTGCACGACCGGGCATACGAGGCTCATTTCGTTGGGATAGATCATTTAAAGGGAGCTCCGGAGCTGTACAATTCGACGTAGTAGAAACTCCTGCATCAGAAGGCTGGACAACCACATAAATTAGCGGCTATTCTGTCAGTAGGTTTCACGTACGTTCTCTTTGAACTCTGGAAACCGACGTGCCAGCTCATAGTAAACGTCACCGGAAAGGTCTTGAAGACGATTTACAGGCAATGTGGCCAACTTCTGACGTGCTTGATTACGCTTTGGGTGAAATTCCTCACGAACAGGGAGGAAGGGAACTACTTCATGATGACAATCGTTCGACGATCAAAGTTAAGTGTATAGAAATACCTTCATTCTCATTCTTCCGCCGAACTAGCTCATCGTATACATCCGTCGAGAGTTCGTGAAATTGTTGAACAGTCAGCCTCGTCAACTTTGATCGAGCGGTCGACCGGGAATTTGGAGGCGCTACACCGAGTCTGTCACAAAAACCAGGGTATATGAAGAGTAATGTGCGCACCCTTCTCCAGATA
>Ga0307514_10003011_pt1 | contig 16639 bp, 13 predicted proteins | sample 16_EM_MG_FD_203088 | JGI IMG/M metagenome (GOLD analysis project Ga0307514, IMG submission 203088) | Populus trichocarpa ectomycorrhiza microbial communities from riparian zone in the Pacific Northwest, United States - 16_EM | ecosystem: Host-associated > Plants > Roots > Unclassified | place...
CCATGGAGTGTCCAGTACCGGCGGTCTTCCACCGCGTTGGTCATGGCGAGGAACTCCCGTTCCGATGCCGTTGACTTTCGTTCGGCTTCATTAAACAGGCCGCCTCTGAACTCCAGGATTTTTTCCTATGGTTGACATGGAGCTGACAGTTGAAGCCATGTTAGCGGCGGCCTTCAACAGACTGATCAAGTATGGGCTCATATCTTAGCAAGTGCGGAGCGGGATGAGCCGCTGGCACCTAGAGGTGAAATGTTTCGATTGATCTGTGTGCACTGTGTCCACTAATTCAAAGTCGAAGGAAATATGATGAGAATGAAGTAAACTGAAATATACCCAGTGCACTACATACTGCAAGTATATGCACTTCGGTGGCTTATTTGTCACTCTTGAGGCGTGGCTGGGCTGGAGTGATACATCCACAATCACTCACAGCTTGTCAAAGTTGGCTTCATACATATCGAAGACGCACATTTTGGACAGAATTGATGATCGCAGTTGTACATGATCTTAAATCATAGGCCGGGAGAGCCCCGGCAGCGAAAGCTGCATTTGGCCAAGAATACCCGAGTCATGCCTCAGCTTCCGACTCTCTGCGACACGAATCAGAGGTGTGCCAGAACTTCAATGATATGCCACCAATTGCTGCGGCTTTGCCATGAATAAGTGACCCCATGTCTCATATTCTGACACAAGTACTCAATATCGCCTAGATTGCCAAAGGGGATTGGGAAACATGCAGTGCTGGATCTGCCGCAAAGATCTGCCCAGGATTCTCAGGTGCACCAGAACTTCAACCATAGGCCAGGAAATGCTGTGGCCATTCCACGAATGTCCTGACACAGGTACTCAATATCACCTAGTCTGTTTTAATTGGAAAATGAGATTGGCGAATATGAAGTGTTTCATCAGACATGAAGATATGCCCTGGATACTGCGGTGCACTGGAAAGTCTTGGGAACATATCGTTATCACTGATTGATCACTGCATATTTGCCTATCCCATTTGGCATAACGACAGTCCAAGCAATATTGAGTACCTGTGTCAGGATAGTCGTGGCATAGCTACAATATGTGCTGGAATATGCTTGAAGTTCCGGTGCACCTGACCTTCGATCATATGTGGGCAAAAGCTTCCGCTCTGCCACACATATGCAAGCTGTGTCTCATACTCAGACATCAATACTTGAATATCATCTAGACTGTCCTATTGCTAAATGTGATTGGCAGATATGCAGTGCTCAATCTGTCATAATGAATCTCGTGACTTTTGCTGAAGCGATTCCGGTGCACCTGACAGTGGGTGAATCTTGCTTTTTCATTCGAAATATGTATGTGGCTTCAGGTTTCTGGTGCACTTCAAATTTGCAACTGACAATTGATTGAAGGCCTTCACTGCATCATTCTCACAATTCAACTCATATCATCAATCATGCAATAGGTCTGCCGCAGGAACTTCTAATGTCACGTATCAATTCACATCATCTCATCTGGTCATTAATCATAAACACGAATGCCAATGAAATCTCACTCTAGCCATTCCTAATTCAAGATACAACAATTCCAACATTAGAACTTTGATTCACTTCAACATTGAAGAGAGAAAGAATTTATCTATCCAGCATAGTGTCCCTTACAAATGACCTTTTTGATTATTTGTATCAGTTAAGAAGATTATGTTGCTTAAATGAGTAAAGAGGCATACCTTGATGAAGCGTCTAACACTCTAGGATTAATGGTTCATCAGACTGCAACGTGTCTGCATTCTCTATCGGCTGTTTCATATGGTCCTGATGAGCCTCCAGAATGCGGTACATCATCGACGTCGTGATGTTCAGTTGACTCATCTAGCCAGGCAGGACTCTTATGTGTGCCACTCCAGAGTGTTCGTAGAGATCACTTGCCCAGTTATTTTAGTCACTAGCACCTGCCATCAGTAATCATGTGTGTGGTACTCCATTTTGCCCTAGCCATACAACTTGGGCAATTGTGTGCTGCTGCTCATGCAATACCCAAAATTTCTGAGTTATTACTGCATGATTTGCCGCTGTAAGATTTAGGCCTGTCCCACCCACTTTGGGTGCAGTTATGAATTCAGTGGGATTTGGTGAATCCTGGAATTTGAGCTGCATTGGAGTCCGTTCATGATTGCCCATTTTGGCATAGATGTGGAATATATCCACCTGATCCGCAAAAAACTTTGTTAGCCACCGCTTCAAATGACGAACTTGGCCAGAATGAGGACAAAATTGCGCTGCCTCTTGTGGAGGAGGTGCACTGGGCGGTTCATTGCCATTTCGCTCTTCTGGAAGCAGCGTTTCTCTTGATGCGTTGACTTGGTCAGGTTCGGGATACTCTGCTGGTTCCTTGACAAGGAATGGCAAAAATGTTTCTCTCAGCCATTGGAGAATCAGAGATTCCACCCAACCATTGAGTAGCCATTCATTGTGCCATTGCCCAGAATCACCGTTCCGGTCCTCGATGTCTCCCACCACTATCGAGGAACATGCTAGGTGCCATCTATAAATTATCCATGCTCCAGAAGCACCTTGCGAAGTGTACCTCTCCACCACGGTCTTCAGATGTGCTTACTCTTCATCAGTCCCCTTGAGATCAATGAGGTGAGCGTTCCGGTGCGGTATCCGGATGCGTGGTGTTCCGTTGGCTAGTTTCGATTCTGTCCACAGCCATTGTTAGGGGTTTTCCCCTAGCAGTGATAAAGATACATAACAGATCGGAGAAGGTACATGTCTTAGGGTAACCTAAGGGATGCAAAACACCTGCCTTCAAATACGATGTTATGTTTGTCTGTCAAGTGGTCTTTAGCGGGATTACACTTGAGTCACTCGTCGATTAAGCAGTGAGGATACGTTCCTACTGTCGGATTCACTTATGATGATGAAGCTATACTGCCTGCTCTGGAAGTGAAAAACCTTTCAGATGCGTATAGTTCTTGGCCATGATTACTACACCCTAGCTAGCGGGGCAATGCATAGTTAAGTTGCGATAACGCAGAATTACATGCACAGCAGACGATATGCAATATGCAATTACGAAGGATCTGCAACTCATGCACTAAGCGGTGAGATTACTTGCGGCACTCCTCGGACTACGGAAGGTCAAGTCCTAAGCATGCAGTGTCTGAGGGATTATTGGCATTGGCTGAAGATAAGAGGCCTGGAGCGAACCGGCTTATTGAGTTAAGACCGTATGCATCGCAACGTCATATTATGACGTGTCAAAATCTACGTTGGCATAGTATCAGTTGGTCGCTGAATAAACCTATGAAGCAATGCGGAATAGCCAATTATGGTGAGGCGAGATTATATTGCAAAAAGCATTAAAAAGATCAAACACAGTTAAATTGCGATTACGCAGAGTTACGTGTCAGTCGTTAATGTTCCAACTACTGAAACACACGGGTACGCAAAATGTCCAAGTTTAAGTTATGATCTGAGACGTCATTTGATATAATTTAATATAATGGATGGCCTGATGTTAATCAGGAGCGTAACGCTTCAAAACCACATTATATGAACACGATAACCAAAGGGAAGCGTGGCAATCTCTTATTGGGCGTATTCAGTAGAATGTAAGACGCAACGATAACATTGCAATTATACGATAAGCGGACTCATAGCATGGAAATCTGGGCGATAAGAATACTGTCCCTCGAACATGACTATAAGAAGATCACATTGTCCCGGCAATGGAAGAATAAGCTCTAGCAGCGAACAGTCAGAAACCTACCAGCGAAGGAAGACCTTTATTTATTATTGAGTTTTTATGATACCTATACCTATTATTATATACATACAAATATACTAGCATAAGTACGGCAGCACCGTACTATTAAGTATCCCTATCGAACGAATGACTATAACCTTCGAAAACGATAACGACATTATCGTATACGCTTTAGAGAAGATAATATCTTTTGCCAGGGATAATTAGTATCTCTTTGTGGCAAATTGTGTGTGGTGGATAGCCGGTACAATTGGACTGGATTCCGGGTTAATCATCTTCATCGATAATTTGGAGTCTCGGAAACCTGTCAGGCATCATCGAGAAATATCCACAACACCAAGAAATATTGCAAGATTAGAGTCGGAAGATTCGGATCAAAGAAACCTGGAGGAATCGCTTATACGAATTAATATTAATAGCTTATTACCTAAAGCTAAAATGGTTACGCAGTCGAATCCTACAGAAGGAATACAGAAACTCTCCCGAAAACAGAGAAAGCAGACCTCTGGAGCAACGCAGTCGAATCCTACAGAAGGAATACAGAAACTCTCCCGCAAACAGAGGAAGCAGACCTCTAGAGCAACACGGTCGAATCCTGCAGGAGGAATTCAGAAACTCTCCCACAATCAGAGGAAGCGGACTTCTAAAGCAAAGCGAGCTTAAGGAAATAGTGCATATTAGGATCTACGGCTGTACTAGTACCAATAAGGAACACCTAAGTACCCCCGTAACAGCCATATTGTGCACGGCTTTGCAATCTGAATCATCCAGTGACCTGCAGCCTGTTGAGCTTCTTCGTCTTTTGTTTGGATAGCATGCCTCAAACTCTTCACAGCTCAATTCAATGCCTCAGCACCATGCTTTCTATCACAGGATTATCCTCTGGATCTGCAGGCGCACCTGAAAACAGGCACATCATGCGAAAACATGAGTCATAGAGTGAATGGAAGTCCCGTGTAGCAGTGACTTGAAGATTGTATCCAATTCTCGCATTCATCGCAATTTGACAGCCCACACTGTTCTTAGTCTTATACGTATGGGACTCATCCAAAATCCCAAAACTCCATGAACAGTAGGAGAGTTAGCCGTTAGATGGTGGTTTCACTCTGGATTTTAAGGTATCCAATGAAATACGGTGGATAATCCATCGGTTTTCTAGCTTGTCAATACTGGTGTTCAGATCCTGCTGGGTGAGATTTGCATTTTCGGTGTGCAATCAGTTGACCTGTTTCAGGATCTGTTCCATGTGTCAACTTGTCGATGATACTTTTAAAGGTCTCTGCCACTATGGGCATTGTTACCACCAGGATTGGTTCCAGGGTTGAGATCAGAGCTGGATGCCCATGGGGTGGTGTTGACTGGATCTCCAACAGGTGGCAGGGCACAGAATTCAATCTCTGGAGCGGATATCACTATCGTTCTCCACCGACCATGCCGGGAAAGTCGTTGTGCGCCAAACTCACCCACTCTTCAATGGTTTCCCCTCATAAAATGAACACTGGCAACCCCATTACAACTTTCCCAGTAACCAATTTGCAAAGCATTTCAGCTGCAACCGAGGTGAAAGTCTTTCCAAGACCCAGTTCATCTGCCACCAGTGCTTGTGGTATATCACCATCCCAAACCCATCTCCTTACGATGAACCAGATAGCCCAAACCTGGTGCTCCAGAAACTTAGTTCCAGGCAGGCATGGAATTGAATACTTGCGGCCTGGAACACGATCATCTGTTGATTGGCTAATTGGTTGCGCATTCAGCAGCCTGACTTGATCATCAAGACAGTCGTGTTCAAATTCATTGATGATTGTATTGAGAACTGTATTCGGCACTGAGCTTCTATCCTCTGGATGGAGGACCTCCTCACCATCCTCCACTTGCTCCTGAACCTCCCTTGCTCTTTTGTCACTTTTCATTTCATCCTCTCTGATCTCTTTCAGTTGCTCAGATGTACGCTGGGCAGATACGCTCATATTCTGGCGCTCCTGAAATTTATCTCAATGTTAGGGATTTCACAGAGAAGCAACCATTGGAACTAATACACATGGATGGAATATAATTGACTCTATTCTTTCAATCAGAACATATATTAATTCAAGTATCATTCTGCTGCGCACCATCCTCCTCTCTCTCCACTTCTCCCTCTCCTTCACCCTCTTCAGAACCTTTCAAAGTCTATGTATAATGATTAGCAGTTGCTCACCTTAAACCTAAACACGGCTAGCTGGGATTACCTTTGTTGGTTTAATTATCTGCTCGGCAATCTCCTTCCCTGCCGCTCTCATCATTTCTACCGAAAATATCTTCACATTATGCCAAAGTTTCAACTTGCAAGCATTTGAAAGGCAACAGCTGTACGAAATCTGGCCATATATGGGGTCATTGATCATTTGCCCGTGTATATATAATCCCATATACTCCTCTTCCAATTCGGCCTCCTCCGAGGTACACATGAACATTGATGCGAGAATGTATGGCTCTTCTGGGCTGGCGTTTTTGTGGATGAAATCGACCAACCCCTCAGAGCGCCTCCCATCAGGATGTGAGGCGTGGAGTTGTTTGGGTCTAGAACGAAATCCTTGCCAGTTGACACCCAGCGAATCATAAATGTAAACATTGTATTTGGCAACTCTGGGACGTTACTTCTCGCTGTTTGGGCCACGCACTCTCCTATATTCGTCACCGGTCACTTGTTGCCTCTTCTTTCCTGTTTCCTTGCCATTCAAATTTTGCAGGCACATTTCTTCAAAAACATATGAATCCACTGCCAGCAAATTGATTCATTATTATCGAAATTAGCTAGCGGCAATAATCTCTAGAATGTGGCCAAATAATCTTTGACTGCCGTCTGGCAGTTCAGGGGTCAATTTTCAACCTGTTTCAAACAGATCTACCCCCGGATGTTGGACCGATGCTTCTTCTCGAGCAACACCGCCACTCATACTTTGTTCCACTTGTTGAATGCACTGTATTTGGCCTGGCCCGTCCTTTTGGCGAATTGCTTCAATGAGGATTCAGTTGGCTTCAGGCTGATTGAGGGTTTGCCTTCTGCACCGCCCAAGTGCGATGAATCCTCACTCTCATTAGCTGCATCATATTCATCGTAGAATATCTCCAGCAATGAGGGCAAGTCTGCCCTACCTGCCACATCTGTTTTCCGCGGTTCTGCTGGCAGCTAGAATCTCGTCTTTGGGATCTAAATGGGGTGTCTGCCAGGTGCACTGGAAGGAGGTTAAGGTGGAGGAGTCCAGCTGGAAGATGTTGGCCAATTGACTGGATGATATCCCGGCAGTCCTGGAGGCACTCTTGGTGCACCTGGAGATGCCGGCTGTTGTCCTGGAACTGCAGAGGGGGAAACATTTAAGCCCCGCCATATTTACCTTGCTGCAGGTCGTATTGTTGCCATGGTGGCCCGTAACTTCGAAATCGTTGCCTCACGCTTCTGGTAGGTTGCGAACTGTATGTCATGTTGAATGGAGACTGGTGATAAAACTGCAGAGTGCCTGGACATAGCTGCTATGAAGGAGGGTAACTATACTCTTGCGGCGGATGATGTTAATCAATGTGTTTCCGAAATTGAATGTCTTTGCAAGTGGAATCTCATGAACAATTATCTGGTGATTCTGAATTGTCGTCACCACATTGTTATGAGCCAAATAGACCAACCTGTGGAGCCATATTCTCTGTCTTTGGTGGAGATCCTTTTGTCGACATGCTTTGATAAAGAAAGTTTGTGGTAAACTGCTATAGATGTGCAATGGGATATAGAATAAATCGAAGTATGTTTGGGTATGTTGCAGGTAGCGGTGACCTTCGATGGAATTGTTACGGGGGTATTTTAAGTCCCAATAATCAATACAACATTTATTAGACTACATACAGCCGCCTATCTCCCTGTCCTTCTCTCCTCGTCTTCCCAGACTCAATCTCTTATCCTCTTAAGAATAAGAGCTTACCACTCTTCCTCGTCCATCCAGGGTCGCTCATCGGACCACTCTTCGTAAGGTAACGCACCGGTAGTGATGTACCTGTGCATGTCGTATCCAACCCCTTCGATAATGGCTAACTACAAAATAATGTGGGAGATGTGGGTTAAACCCCGCTCCTTGGTAAATTGAATAAGAGCGCCGAAAGTTTCGACGACCTTCTGGTGTGCGTACTGAGAATGTGTTGGTCTCCACGAACTCATATAAAGCGTATTCTCGTAGTGAGAATAAAGAAGCAATTGTGAATGTTTTTAGGTAGATAGAATTCTTAATAATATTTTAAGGTGTTCTTTGCTGGTAATGTCTGACTGTGGATTGCTGCTAGAGCTTGGTTCTTTTCATCGTCGGGGACAATGTGAGCTTTTTATAATCGGTTCCTTAGGTCAAGCTTGCCTTTGGATTTCCGTCATGACACCATTCTTGCTTGATAGCTTATCTCCGGATACAACCAGTGTGCTCCGTTGATAATGCCAAGAGTTCCCTTAGGTTATCGTGTTCATGCATGAGATGTTTTAAGACCTTACGTCCCCTGTCGGACAGTCCTCATGAACATGATATCAAACGCAAATAATGACAGCTCATCACCTCGTGTTCGACATCTTGCTTCCCATTCATTCAGTAGCTAGAACATCTGACGACCTTAGTCTTTTCAGTGCTTATCGCAATATAATATTAATAGCTCTTCACTATTAAATTGCTTCACCATTAATTTGGCTATTCGGCATTGCGTCAGAGATTTAATTGGCGACCAACCGATACTCCGCTAGAGTACAATATGACACGTCAACCTCGTATCTTAAACGGGTATGACGTTGCAATGCATTCGGTCTTAACTCAGTAAGCCGGTTTGCTTCTGGCCTCTTATCTTCAGCCAATGTCATTAATCCCTCAGACAATGCATGCTTAGGTCTCGACCTTCCGTAGACCAGGGAGTGCCGCAAGTGCTCTCACGGCTTAGCGCATGAGCTTGCAGATCCCTCATTCTCGCATATTGCAATAACGTCTGCTGCACATGTAATTCTGCGTAATCGCAACTTAACTATGTATTGTCCAGCTAGACAAGGTTTAATAGGTGTGGCCAATAATTATACGCACTGCTGAAGGTTTTTCACTTCCCAGTTATGCCGACATAAATGCATCATCATAGTTGAATCTGCTAGTGGGACCGTAGTCTTCACTAATTGATCGACACGCGGCTCAAGTGTAAACCCGCTAAGGTTCACTTGACTGACAATCATGTTTATGTACTCGCAGGTAGGTGTTTTGCATATGAGCATCGTAAATATTTTGTCACATGTACCTGCTTCATTCAAACATGTATCATTACCGCTGCTAAAGGAGAACCCCTAACAGTATTTGTGTAGCCATGATTTGCTGTTGTGGATAAGGAGAGGAATATGATAATGAAAAGAAGTGGGAAGTCCTGAGGAATATATATCAAGCTTCACATAAACAGCAACAGAGTAACGGCCAACATGCATGTTCTACTCACAATGAAACGTACTGCGTACAGCTGCCAGTTTCAGGAGTTTGCAACTGCGACGTGATTTTTAGTAAGTTAGCTCAATATGCTGTCTGTGTTTTCAGGGATACATACATGTGAACAACAGCTGAAATCTTGTGTTTCTTAGATGTAAACAGGGAATTCTTCAACGGAAAGGAAGTCTGGTGATTCTCTCCGGAGATCCCAGGGATCTTTCCTGAAACTGACACTATAAACCAAGTTATATTGTACGGTAAGCATAACACTTCCCAATTTAGTGACAGTCAAAGCACTGATTTTGCATTGTTCAAGTTATTTAAATGTACCATCCTTGATATAAAAAATGCTGCTTGCCACCATATTGTCCATATCTTGCAACATCCCACATCTCACCTTACACCAAAGTCAACACATAATACAATGGTCAATGCTTGGAAAAAGAAATTTTCGCACCCTCCTGCAGCCTAGTATAACAAATTGACACTGCGGTGCCCATGATGACGTTATTCAGTAAATGAAGGCCAGAGTGGCTTCGAAGCAGAAAGAGTGTCAGCACTTGGGACAGTTCACAGCTTGCAATCCAAAATGCAGCTTGCAGTGGTGAAGAAACAAGGAACAAACTTTTTGAGCCATAAAGAGAAAGATTAATAGATCAATAATTATATGGAGAGAGAAACTGCGGTGCCAACACACCAAGTTGAAGAAGCTGAGAAAGTGATTAAGCAGGAGCAGGAAGATATCAGAAATGCTGACAGGGCGGGATTGACAACTAGAAAGTCCTAAAAATCGCTTAAAGATATGCTGAATGCTAGCCGTGACAGTCTGAACAATCTTGCCAGTTTCAACAATGCAGAGGATGGGGAAAATGAGGACAATGATGAACAGTATACAGAGCAGGGCAAGCTGAATGAAGACGGTGAACCTGCCTGGGTGATGGGCGCTATTTCCGAAAAGGTTCAGCACTGCAGGGAGAGAATTCCAAAGCTGCGGATGAAGTTTGACAACTTGATGCAACTGGCATGGGGTGACTTGGCCAACTACCTCTGTGAAAGAGATTAGAAGTATGGAATAGCCGCCTTGGAGATTCTGGCAGTGATGAAGACCCAAAACAACAAGGTAACTGCGACACCTACACTGACAACATTTGGAGGGCTTATTGAGACTCTAGATATTGATTCCGGAAAATTGCAATTCCCACCAGGGTAATCTTGACCTAGCAGTACTCATATGAGGGTGGTTTCCGCGAAACCTCAGTCACACAAATTTATAGCAGCTCTCCCGACTGACCCAAGGCCCGATTTGTCACCAAGTAAGAATGCAAAGCCTGTTGAACACATAAGCATATACCCGTTCATATTGCCACCGTAGCTATTGTCACAATAGGTATCAAATTCGGACAAATCGATCGTGATGGCTGGTGCATCACTGGAGGAATGGATAGGCAAATCCCTATTTTTAATTTCAATCCTGGAGTAAATGTACATCGTAATACTGATTTGCTATGTGTCAGCATTTCCTCAATTTCAGTGACCCAAATGTGAGACAGAATAATTAGTTTCTGCTTGTGCAAGTGTCGTACATGACATGCGACAGTTCTTGAGTCCAAATCAGGTTGTTTGATGATCAACAAACATAATATAGACTTACTGGTTACACTCAACAGAGAAAGCAAAACCTAAATTGGTGACAAAATATACTAACAAAGTACAAGTCAGTGATGTCATACAAGTCATAGAACCAGCAATCAGTAAGCAATACAAATCAGTGCAATTGGTGACCACGATGCTGTATTCAGTGATGCGTCCAACTGTATTACTCTCTGTTCAGACCTGGTGCACATGGTCATGTTTGGAAAATTGCTAATTGAATGTCATTGAAATTGAGGAGAACATCAGGAAAATGTGAAACGGTCCATAAGCTACATACATACCTCCCAGACACTTCAGTTAACCTCACCAGTGCTTCTAAGTACTTCCAGATACCTCCAGGCCCCCCTGCAGCTAAGTAAAGAACTCTCAGACACTGCAAGCCCATTCTCAGGTGCTTCTGAAAGCTCCTGCAGTAATGGAGGTGAATTCAGAATGCTTTGATATTTGACTTGTAAGATAGTCAAATATTGGAGCACCGGAAGCCTCTACGCAGATCTGTGGATGACTTTGGGAGCAGCTGAGACCGCTACGCAGCTCTGTGGAAGACTTGGTGCTGTAAACTTACAGGATTGGTTTCATGTGTACAATAAGAATAAGGCATTTCGTCGAACAGATTTATCTTTGTTACAGTCACAAGATTCGCTATCTCATAATACGGCATGCATTATATAAGTATGTCTAGGTATATAGATATGGTTAATCTGGCCACAGATGGTAGTCGAGCATAATTGGAGCAGCACCTGGAAATGCCTATTCAGTGAACGTAGGGATGCACCACTTGGTAGCCATTGGGATGAAATGACAGTTATAGAAGGCAGATTGCCCACCATCAACAGTCCACCACACCACTTGTGATATTCAAACCAAATTCTTCAGACAGAGTGGTTCCAGCTCTAGGAGCCCAGGAAGAAGGTTTGAGGAGAAAATACAACCTGGCAGTGAGGATCCCCAAAATCTAGGAAAGAGCAACTGAGACCAAAATTTCGGAGTGATGGAGTGTGTATTTTTGTTAGATGATATGATGAGATGAAAATGAGATGATGTCTATCTACAGCGGGGTCTCCTGAACATAAACTCCCTGTAGCTCCATAACAATGAACTTTGAGGCCATGATCACACAAATTTGGAGATGCGACTGGAGACCAAAATCAAGGAAACCCAAAGTTGCACTGGGAGGCCATGATTAAGCAAGTTTTGAGATGCACTTGGAGACCATGATCGAGCAAGTTTGGAGATGCACTTGGACACAGATATCCAGTGAACTCAAAGATGCTTTTGGAGGTGGTGATCGAGCGACTTTGGAGATGCAATTGGAGACCAAGATTGAGTAAACTCAGATATGCACTGGGATGCAATGATCAGGCGAGTTTGAATATGCCCATGGAGGCTGAGATCAAGAGAACTGAGAAACGCACTCTGGGGCTGTGATCGAGGGTGATTGGAGGCGTACTTTGACATGGTTGATCTGGAGGGAGGTGCAATGGCAGCTGAAACACTTTGCATTGGTTTACATGTATTTAGAGGAAGGTGGAGAGTTAAGTACAACAACATCCACCGAGAGATAAAAAACTGGCATGGAGTGGGAGACTATTGATCGTAGGATGATGGTGTACTTGGAGTACGCTGTACTTGGAGTTAACTCATGATCATGGCAGGGAGAGATAGACAGGGATGACTCAACTTCGTTGTATTCAGTGATGGTAGAGTTGAACAGATGAAAGAGAGAGATTGGTGGTGGTGGGGGAAATCATCATGAGATACTTGAACTTCAGAGAATTTTGTATGCAGGTCAATGTACCATCCCTGATTTGGCGGGTAATAACAACGATACAATATCTTCTAAACCCAATCAGGCAATATGTATATCTGCAAAATGTATGTAAGTCTCTGAAAGCCTCCAGCAGTGTCTAAGAGGATGTGCTAAACTTAGATACATCAATTTCAGCAGAGTATCAGCCCTACGAGGGCATTCCAGCCGGCCCTTGAAGTAACTCAGATCTCTGAGGACTGGTATAGGAGTACCATGGGATTGAATGTGATTAGATTGGGAACACCTTGGAGCACCAAAGAGAACTTTGGATGCATCGATGGTGGAAGAATCTTGGAAACTTGCCATTGAAGCCCAGGATCATCCGTGAGCATTAGCAGGTGCTTCAGCAGGTACACTATTGGTGTGTCAATTGCCCAGTGTTCCATCTCCCAAAATGGACCTGCAAACACAAGAAGCTGTAAGTTTTGGAGTCTGGTTAATGCTCCTCTGTCAGATTTACAATATTTACTATGCCCCAAATTATACATAGTTGAAACTGAAGATAAGTATCATCCGAGGATGGTTCGCAGATGGGGCATGTTGAACTGTTGTCCGGAGTTACCAGTTGGATTTGAGATCTGAGACTGATCTTCGGATTCAGGTTAAAGATCTCCTGTTTGACGATGCACATCTCTCCAACATCGTTGAGGATAAGAAATCACAGTTCACCCGAATAGAAGTCCTTGATCTCATTTTCCATCAATTTTTCTCTATGGCCAATAGCTTGGGGTGACAGCCAACGACATCCCAATATTTCCGACCCCTCGCTCTGCAGACTTTAGCCGTGGTAGCCACAGCTATTTATTGTACGCTCTCTGAATATGCCACTGGAAAGAAGGCCACAGTTAGGTTTTCTCAAGATGAATATCAAGGTACATATTGTCCATCCCCTAGGATGAATTTTACTCCGGAAGCCACTGGACTCATCAATTACACATTAGTGGTCCGCTTTAAACCCCCCCCATCCCCCCACGATGTGGCGCAAACGCCGCTCTGAAAGGCACTCCACAATCCCTATCAGTGCCCCTCATCCTACATTCACCCTCTTCTATATCCTTCCGTTGTCAATTCCTCTTCTTTTAGCGCTCCTCTGTAGGGATGGGCAATTCGTCATCCCCACTGACATGATTAGAGCTCCTCTGTTGCATTCGGCGCTCGATACCCCCATTTCGGTGCTCCTCAACCTCGGATGGGAGCTCCTCAATTCCCACCGGTGCTCCTATAGTAGATTCTGCAGTCCTTACCCACTCTCCCCCCTTTCGGCGCTCCTCTGCTTGGAGAACACTGCCCAATCCCTATTGGTGCTAGTCCACCTGGATTGGTGCTCCATGATTTAATTTGGCACTACTGACGCCCCCCCTTTTTTGGTGCCGCTCCGCCAGTTTGGACGCTCCACAATCTCTGTTGGCGCTCTGTGGCATAGATTTGGCACCCATCTTTTCATTCCGCCCTCCTGCAACACAGCACATCCCATCTGGCACTCCTCTTATCATTCCACCCTCCTGCAACACAGCCCATCCCATCTGGTGCTCCTCTTATCATTCCGCCCTCCTGCAACACAGCCCGTCCCATCTGGCGCTCCTCTTTTCCCTCGAAGCTGGTCCCCTTTTTCATCTAAATATATCTTATTACCTTTTAAACCCCAGTTTGGATTCACAGCTAGCTAACATCTCTTTACACCTTTGTTAGATATCACAAATCGAGCGAAACAATATTGGAATTCAATTTCAGCCACTCGCCAGGTAAGAATATTCAGTAAATACCAGCAGCACCTCCAGGTTCCTTTTGCTGTTGATGAATTACGTGTTCCCCCATTCGTTGGCCATGATGAGATGGGAGAAGTAGTGGATGACATCGACACCATGATTGATTGGTATCTTTTGACTGTTTAGTCCGGTTATTGTTTCGGTATGCCTGTATTTATATTTCAATCACTTGCCTTTTCTTTGGTGCCATAATGTAGCAAGGCAATAAATGCAGTGTTGAAGAAGATGGTAGCCAATATGATTCAGAATTGATAATGAACAATAATCCATGCATCATATTCGCTGTTGAGGGAAATCTATTGCTCGTGGACATCCGGAGAGTCTCAGATAACACCTACAGTCCTTGAAATGAATATCTATACGCACCCAGGCATCTCCTAGAGTGTGTTTGTCATTTCTCCAATGGTGCAAAGAAACTTCCAGGTGCACCCAAAGTTCTCTCCGGCACTCCGACGTATTCCCAAACTTATCACAATCACTCCCATGGTACTCCTGTACCAGTCATCAGAGATCACAGCTACTCCTGTACCAGTCATCAGAGATCTCAGTTACTCCTGGACCAGTCATCCGAGATCCCAGTTACTCTGAAGGCTGGCTGGAATGCCCTCCTACAGTCTCACACTCTCCTGAAATTGACCCTTCTAAGTTTGCACACCACATCCTCTCAGACACTCCTGGAATCTTCCAGAAACTAAAATACATTTTGCTGATGAAGTACAATCATCTCCATTAAAGGAGAACCCCTAACACCCTCACTGTGACGGCCATTCACTGTTGTCTGTCAACCTGGAAAACAGGCTAGTTTAGAGTCCCACCAGAGTTTGGCCTAGGAGGTGGAGCACAACGTAAGTGCAATACAAGAAACATTAGTCACCCAGTTAATAATACTTGCACAGATGTATCTGCGGGTGTCAATGCAGATTTTTGTTTGTTCTTGCCAGAGGTTCAAGCGAAAAAGATAGACAGTATCCACAGCATGATTTGCCAAAGGATCCACTCAACTGGTATAGACCCAGCGATGGCACAACCACACAATGATCGCAGCAGCTTTGACTGTGTGGTGAATCAGTTTTGCGATCACGAGGATTTCGGATGCCTGATGCTGGGATACTTGAATACTGGCGCATAATGTTAGCAATGGTTCCGGACCATCACTTCTGGTGCGGATCTGGGTCCAATCTACACGGTAGCCAAATTGGCGGTCCAGGTTGTCACTGAACCCGAACCGTCAACTTGGGTCTGGTTCTCTGGTACTCTCCCACCCCATCTGATTTGGGCGGGTTGTCAGTGGGTCACCCAGTGGGTCCATCCATAGATTCATTTAAGGCTCTTGTTTTTGGAGTTTGTTAATAGTATATTATCAAAATCGCGTTTTCAACAACCAATAATAGGCTTTTGCATGCTTTGCAGCTTGCAATATCAATTTATTTGGAATCGGTGTTTTACCTTTCATATATTGTATTTATGCCCATCATGGTGGTCAATAATACCGTTATAAACGCGAAGGTCTGCATGATGCCTTGATTACCAAACATGCCACAACTAAAACTGTGGATGGTCCGTTGAGGCTCATTTTCAGGATGTGGCAGGGAGCATGTTGCTGTTGTTTTTGCTAGTAAAGGCTACCAATGTTTGATAAATGGATGTCTGCAACCAATTGGAACACAAATTACCAAAGATGCGAAGCAAAAAATTGTTGACATTTGGGTGACGCTCATTCACAGGATGCGGAAGGGAGCATGTCGCTTGAGTTGTTCCCAGTAAAGGCTGCCAATATCCAATAAATGGATGTCTGCAACCAATCGGAATATAAATTACCCGAGATGTGAAGCTAAAAATTGTTAACACTCCATTGACGCTCATTCTCAGGATCCTGCAGGGAGCATGTCGCTGTAGTTTTTCCCTGTAAAGGCTGGTGGCAATGGTAGACTCACCCATTGTCAGAACAGCTGAGAATCTCGTGCAAGTTTCTGTTACGGGGGTATTTTAAGTCCCAGTTTCAATACAACATTTATTAGACTAAATACAGCCGCCTATCTCCTTGTCCTTCTCTCCTCGTCTTCCCAGACTCAATCTGTTACTCTCTAAGAATAAGAGCTTACCACTCTTCCTCGTCGGTCCAAGGTCGCTCTTCGGACCACTCTTCGTAAGGTAATGCTCCGGTAGTGATGTACCGGTGCACGTCGTACCCAATATTGTTGATA
>Ga0307514_10003012_pt1 | contig 16639 bp, 10 predicted proteins | sample 16_EM_MG_FD_203088 | JGI IMG/M metagenome (GOLD analysis project Ga0307514, IMG submission 203088) | Populus trichocarpa ectomycorrhiza microbial communities from riparian zone in the Pacific Northwest, United States - 16_EM | ecosystem: Host-associated > Plants > Roots > Unclassified | place...
GGCAATAGAATTAACAACGGGATACGGTAATTTCTGCCCCACAAAATGACCAACTAGGGTGGATTTCCAAAGTTCGCAGCCATCTTCAAACACATCAAGTGGAGGAGCTACTGTCAAACGACCATCAGTCATAGCGGGGGGAGCAAAGTGCAGATTACGGACTGAATTACTACCAAGGGTCTTTCTACCCTCATTGTCATCAACATCAGAACCCTTCAAAGCATTTAAAAAATTCAATTTGGGTCTAAGGTTTAGCTGTTCTTGTTGCTGATGGACATTAGAGTGTTTCTCTATGCTAATATCAGAATCAGCTTGAAACTGAGAAATCCTCATCCCATGGCTATTCAACATATCTTGTAGTTCTAATCTTAATATATGTCCAAACTTAACTTGATTGTTTTGTTCATTGTTAGAGCTAACCATTGGAACATTTTCCACATAAAAACATAGAGACATGATGGCAGCACACAAATACTAGAGAGAACAAAAATTCTAAGAAGAGAAATTGAGTCCAAGAAGCAACCTAAGCTCAGAAATAACAGCAACCTAATCTCATAAACAACAAGATGCAGATTAGTTCAAGAAGGAAGAAGAGAATTACAGAATTACGAGGCCATTATCTCCCAGCACACTGATTGTAACGATGATCCGTTCGGTCAAGATGTAGAGCAGGTTCCAAAGAACAACATACTCAAAAATGGTAACGATCCAACGGTGAACAAAGGAGATCAAGCTACGACAACACCACTCTGAAACTAGCAAAAAATGGAACTTTCCAAAGAGCTGTGATTTAATCTTCAAGTATGGCAAGGGCCTTCATGTCTATGATAGCCATAAGAGAACCCATGAAGAAAACCCATTTGCTCTGCTGCAACTTCACCACTTCTCCATAGTTCCAGAACTGAAAATGTAGAAATATTTCGAGGTCAATATCTCCCCCCTCGTTGATTGGAACACAGATCTGTTCGGTCAATGTTGAGAGAAGGTTGGAATGAACAACATAGTCAGAAATGAGAACGATCCAACGGTGGACGGAATAGATGTAGCTCCGACAGCACCACACACTCTTTCTTTTCTCTTCTCGGGATTCCTATTCATCTGAGTTAGAACCACAACTTGTATACCAGCACTAATGCACCGGATCCCATCATATTCATGATGTTTTTGCAACAATATATCAAACCTTATCATAAATTGCTCAAATTTCATATTCTTTCTATTTGGGTTTTAATTGCAATATATCTCAAAGTTTAGGTCATGATGCGAACCTCGTGATCACGTGGTCATGCAACGCACACGCAAAGACATCAATTCTCAGAAAGCCAAGAAAATAAGGTTTGATAGGAGTGTGACACAAAGATAACCTGTACCAAGGCACCAACACTATTGGAAACGGAAACCCCCACCCAACGAGTTTTGATTCGTAAACCAGAACTATAAGGATGACGCCACGAAGCCAGTTGTTTTTTGATAAGTCGTTTTCAGTTCTTTAGAGAACCATGTAAGGGAGATTATCTCTCCAACACCCACACACACACACACACATAAAATGCGACAAACAAGAAGTTTTATTAATCTGAATTGTCTTACTTACATGTATGGTAATGGATTGCCTTTATTTATACTAACTCTACACTTAAACAAACCCTAATGGACCCCCCTTACGTGAACTTGTTTGAGGCCCAATTACAATTGACTCAAATAAGTAATAATAATCCAAAAACTAAGAAGAAAAAAATAAAAATAATAAAAATCTGAAAATTACTATCCTAAAGGGAACCTCGTGATCACGTGGTCACGCAACCCACACGCAAAGGCATCAATTTCCGGAAAGACAAGTAAATCAGGTTTTATGGGAGCGTGATACAAAGATAACTTGTACCTGGGCACCAACACTATTGAAAATGGAAACCCCCGCCCAACGAATATTGATTCTCGAACGAGAAGAATAAGGATGTTCTTCTATAGGTTGTTTTCAGTTCTTTAGAGAACCATGGAAGAGAGATTATCTCACCAACACACACACATACAAACACAAAGTGCAGCAAACAAGAAGTTTTATTAATCTGAATTGTCTAACTTACATGTCTGGTTATGCCTTTATTTATACTCACTCTAGACTTAAATAAACCCTAATGGACCCCCCTTAGGTGGACTTATATGAGGATCACTTACAATTGACCCAAATAAGTAATAATAACCCAAAGACTAAGAAGAAAATAATAAAAATCTGAAAATTACCATCCTAAATATGCTAGAATCAGATTTGTCACCATTAAGAAGTCCCAAATAGACTAGGAAATCTGATCTGAAGGTAGAATTTATTCTGAAGTCTTTTTTCCTTTTTGTAGCTAGGATGAATAAGGAATCCTTATAAGAAAAGGATTTTGAAACATTTATGAATCCTTACAACACATGAAATATGTTGCAGCCCATTAAACATCTTTGTAGAATTAGGAGATTTCCAAAATAAGCTGCCACATCCTTTTAGGAAAAGAATCCTAGCCAAGGTAAATAACAAAATTCATACAGCCTCTGTTGACCCGTATTTAGATGCCTTCCCGAACTCTGATTGACCTGAAAGTTTAACCCAAGGTAGGAAAGTATGTCAGCAGACTCCACGTAAAATGTCAGCTCGATCCAACGGTCGGATTGAGAATTATGATTGTTGCCGTAAAACTGGATAGTTGCACATTTTACATAAAAATCCGAATTTGACCTTGCCTGGATCGTATTAGATTATATGCTAGAATCAGATTTGTCACCATGAAGAAGTCCCAAATAGACTAGGAAATTTGATATGAAGGTAGAATAAATTATGAAGTCCTCTTTCCTTGTTGTATGTAGGATGAATAAGTAATCCTTGTAAGAAAAGGATTATGAAACATTTATGAATCCTTACCACACTTGGAAACTATGTTGCAGCCCATTAAAAATCTTTGGAGAATTAGTAGATTCCCAAAATAAGCTGCCACATCCTTTTAGGAAAATAATCCTAGCCAAATAGGAAGTCCACAAGTCAAAAAGAAGTAAATAACAAAATTCGTACAGCCTCTGTTGACCCGTACTGCGATGCCTTTCCAAACTCCGATTGACTTGAAATTTTAACCCAACGTAGGAAAACATGTTAGGAGACTCCACGTGAAATTTCAGCCCGATAAACGGTCAGATTGAGAATTATGACTGTTGCCGTAAAACTAAATAGTTGCACATTTTACATCAAAATCCAAATTTGACCTTGCCTGGATTGTATCAAATTCCCTACCCCTTTTTGACCTAGGTGTTTAAGAGAAGTCCATCGTAATGTCTACTCATGGATCCTTGGGTACATGCAAAGGGATATATACAAGCCTTGTGGTTGAGTCCTGGACTTTGCTTTCCTACAAGTTATGCATTTATCACATATACGTTACACATCTTTTTTAATTTTAGGTGAATAAAAATGTTCATGCAACTGATGCGAACCTCGTGATCATGTGGTCACGCAACCCATAATCAAGATTGAGATCTGATCCCGGAAAGCCGAAATAGGTCTGACAGGAGTGTGACACAATGGAAACTTGCCCCAAGGCACCAACACAATGAGTAGAATGACGCCACGAAGCCAGTTAATCTTCGATAAGTCAGATTCAGTTCGTTCAAGAACTGAAGAATGCAAGAAACACTCTCACTGGTTAAAATTGAAAAATTCAGAAGTAATAATCATGCAAGCTGCCAAAATTTTGGTTACATGAGTTTAAATAGCTCTTGAAAAATTACAGCCCCGTCTACCGGTCGGATTGAGAATTATGATTGTTGCCGTGAAACTGGACAGTTGTGCATTTTACGTCAGAATCCGAATTTAATTGTTTTTTCATTGCCCGGATTGTATCAGGTCAATTGGACATCGTTGACCGTTGGTTCTAGATTCGGACTTAATTTATCAGAAATGAGTCTGTTTTTAGTTCAACTGATGCGAATCATGCCAACGACCCATTGGAGGTGCCAATTGGGCCAATCAGAAGAGCTAGGGCAAAGAAGCTTAAAGAAGTATCGAATGTGCTTGTTCAGAACATATGGAGCAAAATGGACGTAGAGGGGCTTGGGACATTTAAGGAGCATGAAGGTCATCTAGTTCAGGTCCAAGAAGAGCCCAATTTGTGTGTAATAAGTGGCTGATGTGTCCGACACCATACCAGCCTTGTTAGGCTTGTTTTTTCCTATTTTTACAAGGATAGAAAGTCAACAATTTATTCTCCTAATTAAGTAAGGAAGTTGGCCAGATCTTGTTCTTAAAGAAGGGAAGATTATTTAATGTTTTTCCTAACCTAGGAAGGAAAGTAATTAAATCAGTAATAAAAGAGGAAATTTGTTTTCGTATTTGATATATAGCTGGTTGTATTGGTGTCCCTAACAAGTTTAGTTAGGTCTCAGTTTTTTGTTCTGTGGCTAGCGTGTAGCCATTTGTTGTTTTATGTTTCTGATCCCATTGTAAATCTGGGGTATGTCCTTATAATCTTTGTATCTTCTTCTTTTATGTCAAACGTCAACTTACCAAAAAAAAAGTAATTAAATCAGCAATAAAAGAGAAAATTTGTTTTCTTATTTGTCCAAGTGAAACAAGGAAATCCAAGCTAATCAAACCATGACAATGACGATGGAAAGAATGAATTTCGTGAAGGGGAATGTGTGTGACAGACTTGAAAAGGATGAGTTAGGAGTTTCAAATATTTATGATCATAGTTCTTTTATGATAAGGAGCGCAAGGTTGAACGACTTGCAAAGGTTTATAAAGAAACAAATAAAGAACGTGAAGAATAAAGAGCTTTAGTTCAGCTATAAAAGGATAAAAAACGAAAGAGGGCAGCAGTTGTTATCATTCAAAAATATGTACATAAGTGGAAGGCAACGCGTGCATATTTGAAATTATTACCGGCTACTACATTTATACAATGTTGTTGCAGGTAAGTGCGTGCAAGAAAAGAACTCCAAAGGCTTCGCAAGAGGCTAAGGAGTTATCCATCAAACCTGTTTGTGGTTTGAGGATGAATCATCTTGAAGAGAGAGGGAATGGTACAATCAAAGTAAGGTCAGATTCAAACTTTTACATAAAATTTCCTACCGTCCCGTTTTACGTTATTGAGCATAACTTCAAATCCAACTGTTGGATCAAGCTAAATCTTTACCAAACAATTCCAAAGGCATTGTTCTATGTTGGGATAAACGTTTAGATGAATCGAAGTTTGGGAAGGATTTGCGATATAGGTCAAACAAGTTTTATGAATTTTGTTATTTGCTACCTTTTGACTTGTGGAGTTTCTATTTGGCAAGGATCCTTTTCCTACAAGGATGTGGTAGCTTGCTTTGGTAATCTTCTAGTTCTACAAGGATCTTTAATGGGTTGCAACATAGTTTCCAAGTGGCAAGGATTCATTAATGTTTCAGAATCCTTTTCTTACAAGGATTCCTTATTCATCCTAGCTACACAAAGAAAGAATGATTAGTGGTATTTAATGAAATTTTGGTTTCTAGAAAGGAAACTAAATTGGAAAGTATAAAAGAGTGTGGTTTTCTTCATTAATTATCAATGCAAAATAAGAAAACCAAGTACAACAAGGCAAGAAGACTTCCGAATTAATTTCATATTCAGATCAGATTTCCTAGTCTATTTGGGATTTTTGTTATTTCAGTTTTGGATTTTTGGTCTATTAGGGTTTATTTCAGTTTAGAGTCGGTATAAATTAAGTAATAATCAAACATGTAAGGTGACACGATGAAAAGCTTGGTGTCTTATCTCAAGTGCAGGAGTGTCGAAGTAATAAATAACCCGGCAAGACCGGGGTCGAACAACAGGGAGGTGAACTATATAAAATTATGGACAGCAAATGAAAAGGAGTTGAAGAGAACTTTTGAGATGTGATATTGATGTAAGGATTAAACAAGGATAAAATAATTGTCAAGGTTAAAGGATCCATTAACGGTATTTCAAATAAGTATAGTATAAACTCTTTTTATTACTCAACTAGAAAACCACACACAAAGAAGGTTCCAATCGGATTATAAATTATTAACATGATTATATTAATTATCTTATTTAAGTAATGCCAATACTTGTAAACGTGGTCAGGTATTCATGGTGATAACTTATATTAACAACAAATCAAGTTTCTTTCATAGCACAGGTGTCGGTTATACCATACAGTATGCTATGAAAGTGCTAAGTATTTGTTGTACCAAGGGTTGTACAACACAAATCTAGATTAACCATTTAACAAGCAAGGTATTAAGAGTGAGTAAGATAAAAATTACAAAACATGTTAGTATCAAACATTAAAGTCCATGTTGAGTTTATATTATACTTATTCTTACACCATTAATGTATCCTTTTCACCTTGATAAAATAAACTTAGGTAAACATCATTAAGAACAAAAACATAAATAAACAATATAAGAACATAAACATGATATAAGTTAACTAAGTATAGTAAAGGAAATGAAAAGTGTCATTGCTAACATCAGAATTTGAACATATAGTCTTCATAAAAGTTCTAGGCATTTGTCTCAGCTTTCCAACAAAACAAGAATGAGCTCATTTGGACTTCTAGAACTCGAGATATGAGTTGAACACTGAAAGGTTTCTGGGTTACATGACAGATTCCGACTTCTCTTTTGTTGCTACAAGAAAGTTTTAGGCCTATGTCTTAGCTTTCCATCCATATAAACCAGACCTAAATCTATGTTCTACAGCTCCAGTTATGATCCAATAATCGAATGATGTTCCGGTTTGAATTGAACCAACATCTCTTCTTTAAGCTTAGTTAAACACGTCAATCAATCCTTTAAATTATGAGATATGCATGCATTCAAAAAGAGCATTTACCATAAATTAAAAATATCTTATGCTATCATACTTGTTATTATAAAACATGCTTAAGTTTGGGAATTTAATGATACTTTAAGTGCAATATGATGATATAAAACCTTAAGGAAAATGCACTTTTTAAGTACTAATCATACCCCCTAACTAGCTTATTACTGGTCCCTAGTAATTAAAGCGTTAAAGTAGAAAAACAATCCAAAAACAAGGCATTCATCATTTAACTTCCATTGATCTATTCAAATAAACAAACTCTCATTAGATTTATATGTCTTCTCAATATATCAACACATAGTTATGGGGCTTTACTTGGATGAAAACACAATTTTGTTCTAACATTTTTTTAAGATTAACTTCCTTGGGTTGTGATTATTATCTTTTTTTTTTAATATATATATATATACATATAACTTAAAACATAATGCATCTTTAACCCATGTAACGAGCTTTAGGTTAATGACTCACAGACCAGTTGGTGTTAGGGCATTAGATGTTGAGACACCCCTACGAGCTCAATAACTCGGGTTGCAGATACTGATACGTATAGTGCATTGTTTGGTTCCCTTAAGCTTTTCTCCTGAACCCATGTAACAAGTACTGGGCTAATAGCTCCCAAGTCGGTTGACTTTAGGGTATTAGGTGTTAAAACACCCCTTCGGGCTTAATTGGTTAGGTTAGGAAGGCTACGAAACCAAACTTATCTACGTTTTTATTATCATCAATATTATATTTATTATCATTTTTTTTACAAATTGTATCTTAATTGTTACCTTTAACAAAAAAAAAACAAAATTAATGTAATGATCCAATGTGCAAACCCACAAACATGTGTTAAAATGTGTGTGTGAAATTGATGATTTATAAATACTTGTTAGATAAGTATATGAGTAGAATCAAGTGATAATAATGTGAGAGTTTGTAAATTTGAATATTCCATAAGCAGTATGTGATATAACCTTGTTCTTGAATAATTACTAAGATGCGTCTCAAGAGTCAATAAAATTCCTCCTTACTCTGTCATCTTAATAATAACAGTTTTGTCAAATGGTTTTAATAACAACAAAAATTTAATTTTTTTTTAACTTACGACTACACCCCTCCCCCCAACCAAAATGAAATATTGTCTTCAATGTTCTAAGGTGGAAAAATAGAGTATAGAAGACATCACCTGAAGCAACAACTATTGACAAACCTGACACACACTGAAGAAATTAGCGAAACAGAAAATATTATGCTATTAATAAAACCAAAAGACACAAGTTCTTACAAACTAAGGCTCAAATCCAATCTAAGCTTTTTACGGCTTTTCCTATTTGACCAGTCTATTCGATCATGAAAGAATCAATTACAGGGATGAAAGATTGTAGTTGATCAAACAGTTGTTCAGCAGTAGCAGTAGAGATTATGATTTATCGTTCCGAAGATGTTAGAAAATTCTGTTCCACAGCATGATCAAGAAAAGACAACAAATTATCATAAAAACCATTAACATTGAGCAAACCTATAGGTTTTTGGTGAAACTGTTTTTCCGATGATATCCACTTTGGCTAAAGCTTTTGGAACGATACCCAAAACTTGACTGCTTCCTAAAAATGCAGTTGTTGACACACTCCCCATTAACCCAAGGCTGCCTCCCCCATACACTAAATGAATCTTTCTCTCAGCTACCCGACCAAGAAGATTTGCTGATTCTAAAAACTCATTTTCTTTCCCAGGACTGGATCCACAAGAAACACAAATATTTCTTATTTGATGACTTGAATAAGTTGCAATTTATACACACTTCTATATCTGTTGAATGCATGAGTTGAGTAGAAATGAAGGGAAGGAAGAGAAGATTTTACAGATGAGAAAATGGAAAATGCAATCATATCACCTATATGTAGGCCAGTTGGAGTCTCTCTCTCTCTCTCTCTCTCTCTCTCTCTAGAACATGTGTATGTACAAGTAGTTGTGATTGAGGCTCACATCTTCCTTGGTTTTACATCTTAGAATGGCTGAAACGCCCCCTATGGGTCGGGGATAAGCTTCTCATCTAGTTTTCTTAAAAACTGACAAACAAGGTCTTTTTTAGTCAGATTCCCAAGACTAAGTCGATCATGTTCTTTATGAAAATGGGGCCATAAATCATGAATTGCATGATGTTAATCTCCACTAGGATGCGTCTCAAGAGTTAATAGAAGATTATCTAAAGACTTCTTACTCAGGCCATTCTTAATGAATTGTATTTTATCTTCACGGTTTATAGATACCATTCAAATTAGCAAGTTCTACTTGTCCACTTGTCTGAGGGTGATAAGGGGTGGCAACTTTGTGTGTGATTCCATATTTCTTCATTAAAGACTCAAATGGCTTGTTGCAAAAATATGTTCCACCATCACTTATCATGGCCCGAGGGATTCCAAACCGACTCAAAATATTTTCTTTCAAAAACTTGATTATTGTTTTATGATCATTGTTTCAACTTGGAATTGCCTCTATCCATTTTGAAGCATAATCCACTACGACTAATATGTACACAAAACCAAATGGAGGAAATGGACCCATGAAATCTATATCCCAACAGTCAAAGATATCAATCACAAGAATAGGATTTAAAGGCATCATGTGACGTTTTGAAATAGATCCTAACTTTTGATAATTTTCATAGGTTTTGCATAATGCATGCGTGTTCTTGAACATGGTGGGCCTATAAAATTCACATTGTAGGATTTTTGCAGTCGTCTTTTTTTATGAGAAATGACCCCCACGTGCCTCAGAATGACAAAATTTAATGACACTACTTACCTCATTGTCGGGAATGCATCTTTGAAATATTTGATTAGAACAATATTTGAACAAGTAAGAGTCATCCCAATAAAAGTTCTTCACTTCAAAAACTTTCTTTTGTCTTGGGTATTCCAATGAGCTGGCAAATATCCTGTTGCAAGAAAATTGACAATATTAGCAAACCAAGGTACGTAGAAATAGAAAGTAAGGATTCATCTGGAAAGTAATCATTGATTTGTATGGTGTCAGATGTGGAATCTATTGTCAATCTTGACAAATGATCCGCGACAATATTTTTGGTGCCTTTCCTGTCCTTGATTGTGATATCAAATTCTTGAAGTAACAAAATCCACCGCACCAATCTAGCTTTAGAATCTTTCTTAGAAAGAAGATATTTCAATGCTGCATGATCACTAAAAACAACAACAGGTACGCCAACAAGATAAGACCTGAATTTTTCACATGCAAATACTACTGCAAGTAATTCTTTTTCAGTGGTGGTGTAATTCATTTGAGCATTATTTAAAGTCTTACTTGTATAGTAAATTACATAAGGTTTCTTATCTTTTCTTTGTCCTAAAACAACACCCACAACATAATCATAAGCATCACACATTATTTCAAAAGGTAATGACCAATTAGGAGGTTGAATGACAGGAGCAGAAGTAAGCAAGTTTTTAAGTTTAACAAAGACTTCTTCACAATGTTCACTCCATTCAAAAACATTATCCTTTGTTAGAAGGTTACACAATGACTTAGATATTACACTAAAATCTTTGATGAACCTTCTATAAAAACTAGCATGTCCTAAGAATGATCTAACATCTTTAACAGATTTTGGTATTGGCAAGTTGGCAACTAACTAGATTTTAGATTTGTGAACCTCAATTCCTGTTGATGAAACAATGTGACCAAGTACAATGTCGTTTGTTACCATAAAATGATATTTTTTCCAATTCAGCACAAGATTCTTCTCTTCACGCCTGTTCAAAACCTTTTCCAAGTTAGTTAAACAATCATCAAATGAATCACCAAAAACAGAAAAATCATCCATAAAAATCTCAAGAAAACATTCAACCATATCACTAAATATGTTAAGCATGCATCTTTGAAACGTGGTTGGTGTATTACATAATCCAAAAGGCATCCTTCGAATGAACATGTGAAGGTAGTTTTCTCTTAATCTTCAAATGCAATTTCAATTTGGTTGTAACCTGAATAGCCATCTAAGAAACAATAAAATTCATGACCTGCAACTCTTTCTAGGATTTGATCCATTGAAGGTAAAGGAAAATGATATTTTCTTGTCATTAAATTAAGTTTTCTATAGTCAATACACACGCGTTAACCAGTAATAGTCCTAGTTGGAATTAACTCATTTTTCTCATTTGTTATCACAGTGCCTCCAGACTTTTTAGGTACAACTTGAGTAAGATAAATGATTTCATTATCTAGAAGCTTAATGACTTCATTCCTCACTACTTCTTTCATATTAGGATTAAGCCTTCGTTGCATTTCTCTAGAGGGTTTAGTTTTTCTCCAAATAAATTATATGTGCAAATCAAAGGACTAATTCCTTTTATGTCAGCTATGGTCCATCCTAATGCATTTTTGTTCATTTTTAGAGTTTGTAATAAATTACCTTCTTGATGTGCATTAAGTTTGGAAGAAATTATTACCGGAAAAGTTTCATTTTCTCCCAAAAATGAGTATTTGAGATTGAATGGTAACGGCTTCAAATCAGATTTTGGTGGTTGAACACTTGAAGGTATGGACTCAATCGATCGTGGTGGCAATTCCTCAATTTTTTATCTCCAACTACTTGCCTTTGATTCTTCCTGAAAATAAACCATTTGCAAATCTTCTGATTCATTTAACTCAATTTCACTGGAAGTATTTTCAAATTGATCATAAACTAAATTTTCAATAAAGTCTACTTCTTGTAAATCATTATCATCTCCAGGTTGCTTGCAAATGTTAAAAATATTCATCTCCAATGCCATGTTTTCAAAAGATAACTTCATCACTCCATTCCTACAATTAATCAATGCATTAGAAGTTACAAGAAATGGATGTCCTAAATAACTGGAATTGAATTACGTTTTCAACAGGTTGTGTATCTAAAACAATAAAATCCATAGGATAAATGAATTTATCAACTTATACTAACACATCTTCAACTATTCCTCTAGGCGCTTTTGGCTTGGAGGTTATGATCTTTCCCTAAGGTTATACATATCTCCACTAGATGTATGAGGTTGAGTTTTACCCGGTGCCTCATAAGTACCTGTAGTGTCCCAATTCTGAGCATTTTCAGCTAACAAGTCCATGTATTCCATTGCTTCATCAGGGTTTTTATCTTCAAAAGTCTCATTACACATTAATTCCACCATTTGCCTATCTTTAGGTGTTAACCCTTCATAGAAATATGAAACCAATCTCCATGTTTCAAAACCATGATGAGGACAAGTTGAATAATAAGTGTTACAAACTTCTTCAAATTCTCTCAAATGCATGGATTTTCTAGATCTAAGCCATGAAAAGAAGGTAAAAGTTGAATAATGTTTGGCTTAAAATTAAAGTGAGATGCATCAGGAGGGAAAACTATACATGAGGGCGCACTTGTTCTTGTTGGATTCATGTGGTCTCTAAGTGTTCTAACTCGATTATTCTCATTATGAAGCGACTGGTTATCTTCTTCGGCTATATTTCTTGAAGAGGATGAAGATTTCCTACAAAGTCTACCACTTAATGTGTGTAACCAAACTCTCATGCAAGTGCAAAAAGGAAAGAAAAAGAAAACAAAAGAGATTAGAAAAACAATAAAAGTGAAAATAAAAATAAAATAAAATATAAAATTTATACAGTAACTTACCTCCCCGGCAACGGCGCTAAAAACTTGACACGATCAAAAAATTGATGTCTCATCCCAAGTGCAGGAGTGTCGAAGTAATAAATAACCTGGCAAGAACGGGGTCGAACCATAGGGAGGTGAACGATATAAAATTATAGACAACAAATAAAAAGGAGTTGAAGAGAACTTTTGAGATGTGATATTGATGTAAGGATTAAACAAGGATAAAATAATTGTCAAGGTTAGAGGATCCACAGATGGTATTTCAAATAAGTATAGTATAAACTCTTTTTATTACTCAACTGGAAAACCACACACAAAGGAGGTTCCAATCGGATTATAAATTATTAACATGATTATATTAATTATCTTATTTGTGTGATGTCAATACTTGTAAATGTGGTCAGGTATTTATGGTGATAACTTATGTTAACAACAAGTCAAGTTCCTTTCATAGCACAAGTGTCGGTTATACCATACACTAGACTATGAAAGTGCCAAGTATTTGTTGTACCAAGGGTTGTGACACGACCAAAAGATTGATGTCTTCTCCCAAGTGCAGGAGTGTCGAAGAATACATAATCCGGCAAGACCGGGGTCGAACCACATGGAGGTTAACTATATAAATTATCGATAACAACAACAACAACAACAACAATAATAAGTTAAAGAGAGCTTTGAGATGTGATATTGATGTAAGGATCAAATAAGGATAAAATAATTGTCAAGGTTAGAGGATCCACTAATGGTATTTCAAACAAGTATAGTATAAACTCTTTTTATTACTCAACTGGAAACCACACACAAAAGAGGTTTCAATCGGATTATAAATTGTTAACATGATTACATTAGTTATTTTATTTGAATAATGTTAATACTTGTAAATGTTGTCAGGCATTCATGATTATAACTTATGTTGTTAACAAATCAAGTTCCTTTCATAGCACATGTGTCGGTTATACCATACGGTTGGGCTATGAAAGTGCCAAGAATTTGTTGTACTAAGGGTTATACAACATAAATCTAGATTAACTATTTAACAAGCAAAGTATTAAAAGTGAACAAGATAACAAATATAAAACATGTTAGTATCAAACATTAAGGTCCATGTTGAGTTTATATTATACTTATTCTTACACCTTTAGTGTAACCTTTTCACCTTCACATGATAAACTTAGCTAAACATAATGAAAGAGAAACATAAATAAACAAGGAAAGGAAATGAAAAGCATAAGCAAGAGATTAAATAAGCAAAACTTAAACATTACAAAATATAAAGAGAGAGCAAGAACATGATCTTGATCTGAAACCAAGATGCCTAAATCCATGGCAAATGCCTCCTTTTATAGGCCAAAATTCGGAACTATTGATTTGTTGACTAATTGTTGAGTGGGTGGCCACATCTTGACTTGGTAACAATCCTTATCTTCTTGTCTGCCAAAAATGTCATTGATATCGTCATAATTTGAATAGACTTAAATCATGAAAGTTCTAGGAAATTGTCTCAGCTTTCCAGGAAAAAAACATTGAGGTCATTTGGACTTCTAGAACTCGAGATATGGGCTGAACACTAAACAATATCTGGGCTGCAGGACAGATTCAGACTTCTCCGTTGTTAATACAATTTGGACTTGAAAATGGCCTTTTTAAATCTTGGACTTCCATGAAAGTTTTAGGCCTATGTCTTAGCTTTCCATCCATATAAGGAAGACCTAAATCCAAGATCTACAGCTCTAGATATGACCCAATGACCGAACAGTGTTCCAGTTTGAACTGAACCAGCATCTCTTTTCTAAGTTTGGCCCTCTCTTTGTCCTTTCAATTTCCGTACTTAAACTCATCAATCAATCCTTTCATTTATGTGATAGGCTTGCATTTAAGATGAACATTTAGCATAAATTAAAGGTATGTTATGTTATCAGACTTGTTATTATAAAACATGCTTTAGTTAAGGAGTTATTGATACTTCAAGTGCAAAATGATGATATAAAACCTTGATAAAAATGCACTTTTAAGTACTAATCAGGTTGTACTACACAAATCTAGATTAACCATTTAACAAGCAAAATATTAAGAGTGAGTAAGACAACAAATACAAAACATGTTAATATCAAACATTAAAGTACATGTTGAGTTTATATAATACTTATTCTTACACCATTAGTGTACCCTTTTCACCTTGACAAAATAAACTTAGCTAAACATCATGAAGAAGAAAAACATAAATAAATAATATAAGAACATAAACATGATATAAGTTAACTAAGTATAGTAAAGGAAATAAAAAGCATAAACAAGAGATATAACATAAATAAAACTTGAACATTACAAAATACAAAGAGAGAGAGAGTAAGAGCAAGATCTTGATCTGAACACCAAGATATCTAAATGTATGGCAAATGCTTCCTTTTATGGGCTAAAATTCAGAACTATTGATTTGATGACTAATTATTGAGTGGGTGGCCACCTCTTGACTTGGTGACAACCATTATCTTCTTGTCTGAACAAAACATCATTGCTAACATCAGAATTTGAACAGATAGTTTGCATGAAAGTTCTTGGCATTTGTCTCAACTTTCCAATAAAACAAGAATGAGCTCATTTGGACTTCTAGAACTCGAGATATGGGCTGAACACTGAACAGTGTCTGGGCTATAGGACAGATTCTGACTTCTCGTTTCTTGCTACAAGAAAGTTTTAGGCCTATGTCTTAGCTTTCCATCCATATAAACCAGACTTAAATCCATGTTCTACAACCCCAGTTATGATCCAACAACCGAATGATGTTCTATTTTGAATTGAACCAACATCTTTTCTTTAAGCTTAACCTTCTCTTTGTCTTTTCACTTTCAATAGTTAAACACATCAATCAATCCTTTAAATTGTGAGATATGTCTGCATTCAAAATGAGCATTTACCATAAATTAAAGATATCTTATGTTATCAGACTTGTTATTATAAAACATGCTTAAGTTAGGAAATTTAATGATAGTTTAAGTGCAATATGATGATATAAAACCTTAATGAAAATGCACTTTTTAAGTACTAATCATAAGGGCTATGGAATTTTCAGATTACTAAACATCTTTTGGCGCAATGTTTTGTGTGAGTGGTGATATATTCTCCCTTTCTTTGTTTTCTAAAGAACTGAAATGACATTGAAGAACAACTGATTTCGGGGTGTTATCCTTATACTTTTCGTTCGCGAATTAATTTCACATTCAGATAAGATTTTCTAGTCTAATTGGGACTTCTTAGGGGTGGCAAATTTGATTGTAGCGTATCTAGGATATTAATTTCTGGTTTTTATTATTTTCTTCTTAGTCTTTGGTTTATTATTAAGTTTTTAGATCAATATTGTAAGTGGACTCAAATCAGCTCATTTATGGGGGTCCATTAGGGTTATTTGAGCATTATATAAGTGTTTTGTATGCTGAAAAGCAGGTGGCAATTGATATATGAAATAAACTTGTGTTTCGCTTGATGCAACATGTCATCTTTGTTGGGACAGATTAAATCTAACCTATGAAGATATAACTAACTTTGTAGCGTCATTTGATTCAATTTCAATAGTGCTAGTGTCTTGGTACAAGTTTCCATTGTGTCACACTTCTCAAATCTAATTTTTAGCTTTCTTGAGGAAGTATCATCTTCGTCGAGGGTTGCTTGGCCACGTGATCAAGAGGTGCATATCATATGTATCCTATTAATTTTCTATTATATTTACATGTTTAACATATTAAAGACATTTTTTATATATATATTTGGTATTAAAATCACCTTCTTGCTATATTGATTAATGTAAATTTGATCTTATAAACCCTAAACTTATCTTTTTTACATGGAATTCAATTATTGAGAGGTCCTAGACCAATGTTTTTCTCGAGTGGTATATATAATTCTGTCCATCAAGGGGAATAAATAAACTGCAAACACGATTTAAAATGCCATCCATTGACTTATTAGTCTTTGTAAAGTCTCAGTGTGTGATGCAACCATATTATTCGATAGTTTCACCCATATTTAACTAGTGTTTTGCCTATGTTTTATATATAAAATGTCTTGATATTCTTTATTTTATGTTTTGAAGGCACTTTTGGATGAAAGATGCAAAAAGGAGTAAATTGGAGATAATTGACAGATTTGACCTTCAGTCGATG
>Ga0307514_10003013_pt1 | contig 16638 bp, 7 predicted proteins | sample 16_EM_MG_FD_203088 | JGI IMG/M metagenome (GOLD analysis project Ga0307514, IMG submission 203088) | Populus trichocarpa ectomycorrhiza microbial communities from riparian zone in the Pacific Northwest, United States - 16_EM | ecosystem: Host-associated > Plants > Roots > Unclassified | place...
AGGAAAAAAAAAACGAAGAAGGAGAAGGAGAAGGAGAAGATGACAACAAATTTTGTATGGAACTATGCAAAGCTGCATTCCAATTAGAAATCGGTACCAGGTTTTAGACCCCAGATGCATTACACTCTTCAAGTAGTTTTAGTAAATTATGCTCGGGGGCACTGATAGAAGGCAGTATCAGTCGATTGGACTGGTTAGGCCGCGGTCGCGGCCTCGACTCAACATTTTCAGATTCAAGAGCCCCGCCTTCTTTCATGACTGGCAAATCACCTCTTCTATGCACAGTTGCGGATACTCGTTCCTTCCATAATCTTCCATCCTAAATCGAGAAACTTGAAATTAGAATCTCAAAACCCTTAAAAGTGTTGAATAAAACAAATATATTTCTGAAATAAAACAACGGAGATCTTATTTAGCTGCAGCAGATTCATCCACAAAAATCTAAACCCAAAAAAGAAAAAAAAATCATACAGAACCCACTCCCACAGTTCAAAACCATGCCATAATTCTCATACAAGCCAAGTGATTTTTTGTAACAATAATCAAATCTTCTTCAGAAATTTGGGCTAAAAACCATTATGGCCTCATCACAATGATTGGGTTATATAAGTTAGGAACTTGCAATGTGACCTAACAAAACCCTCCCCAACTCGAAAAATCTAATTCAACTTTGCACCAAACTGCACACCTAGAACAATTCAAACAACGATAGGAAAAAGAAAATTGACACCAGTTGGTAATACAACTCAAAATTCAGAAACAAAACAAGAATCAAGCTTACATTAAGAATTGAAGGTTCAGGTAGTGGGCACTGAATTGGTTGATCATTGTCGAGAGGCTCAATCGGATGCTCGACTGGCTTAAACTCTACCGCTACTTCAATTCCATGAGGAGCAGCAGCAGCGACAGCAGCTGCCCCAGTAACATCTGCATTTGGGGGCAATACTTCTCTCTCATCCTGCAGCCCATCAAGCCACTAACTACATCAAACTTGTACAATTTGACAAAAAGTGCCAAAAAAAATTGTAAACGCAGATAAAAACACCAGAACGCATAAGGGAAATGCAAAACATAAAAGAAAGAAAGGAACTAGCATCGAGAAAAAAGAAAAAAGCAACACACTGTACCGATTGCTATGTGAAGACACTCTAAAAAATTGACTTATTTAAGGATCAAACAGTGACTGAAATTTGATGAAAATAGTCCAAGATCAGGTAATCAAGATAAAAATAACATCAACAAGGCAAATAATCATATTCACTAAAACAAAGGATATCAGTATAAATTAAGCCAACATCAAAATAACCGATAAAGCTAGAGAAAGTAATCACAATTTGAAGAACAATTAAAATCCAGCTTGACAAAATACAGAACCAAATGACAAAGTCAACCAATATAAGAAACCAATTTCCAATTTTCTAAAGTAAAGCACTACCATAAAATCAAGGAACCTTAACAAGCTACATGGCTTTTAAGCATAGTAGTACTAATAAATAAATAAATAAAATCCAAATGAGAAACAAAGCAAGAAAATCTCTTCAAATAATATTAGATAGAAAGAAGAGCACAAAAACAAGAGGGTGTTCTTACAAGGGCACTTTGGGTTCTTCTATGGCCACCTCTACCAACAGAAAATCTTGAGAAAATACCCACCATTCTGTATCCACACAACACAACTGTTTATTTAACACGAAGGGTGTTCAAATCTCAGGTTTTCTTTGCCCAACAATAGATCATTCTATTTCTCTATATCCAAACAAAAAAAACAAAAGGTACACAAAACTATAATATCATGCGGCTGTTTTCAATGTGCAATGAATAATGTTATCTCACTACAGCTCACCCTCTCTCTCTCTAAAACAAAGGAGAGGAGGTGATAAGGTTGCTTGGCGTAATGGGTTTTGTCTGTTTTTCGGATTCCTTGTGTCTTTCTGTAGTAAAACTGTAAGCTTTGGAGTCAGTAGAGTAAAATTTAATTTAAAAGAATAAAAAAAAAAGAGGAGAAATAATAAATGAGAGGCGATTGGTTGGGAGGCATCTGTGCATGTGTGTGTTGTCCACTGACTTTCGGCCCACCCACAGCCTTAGTTTGTTAGGAAGTGACCTCACGCACCACCTAGAGAGGCTGAAATTTAACCAATACAAGCAACTATTTACGTCGATTGTCAACTCTTCACGTGTAAATGGAAATTTTCATTTCCTCTCTTGTCGTTATTAGTTTGGATTTAGAATTAGAGTGTTGGCAAAGGATACGCTGTCGTTCGGATATTTTTTTCTAGCGTCACACGAAGCATTCATTCATGTTTCCGAATAGAAAAGAAATTTAAATAAGGCAGAAGTTGATTCAATATAATTTGGTTAATTTGATAGCTCTAAAAGTAATTTGGATGATGGGTAAAAATATAATATGATTAAAAAAAAATTCAATACAACATGATTTTTTAAAAAATATTAAAACAGCAACATATTAAATCGATTGAGGTTAACCTTTTAAATTTGTGACTCGAGTAATAAGACATTAATTAATATAAAAACAAATAAAAATAAATTATGAATTTTAATTCTTGAAATGAAGAAATTGAAAAAAAAATAAAAAAATGAACAAGAAAACAACTCAAGATAACCTACAAAATCCACGACCTGAATCATGAGACCATAATAATCTAATAAACAAAATAAATTATGGAGTCTTATTTTTAATTAATCTAATTTTAAACAATGAAATTGAAAAAAAAATCAATTTAAAAAAATAACACAAAAATAAATCGAGTCAACCCGGGTTAATCCACCAAACTCATATCCAAGTTATAAGACTGAGATAACCTCATAGAAAGTAAATCTAAAAAATAACACGAGTCAACCTGGGCTAATTTGTCAATTATGCGACCCGGGTAATGAGATTATGATGACCTCGTAGAAAGCAAATCAAACAAATCATGAATCTCAATTCTTAACAAACTCATTTTTGAATGATAAAATTGGAAAAATTTAATCTAAAAAAAAACACAATAAAATGACATGAGTCTACCCGGTTTAACTCGCAACACATGTGACCCGAGTCATAAGATCGGGATAACCTTATAAAAAACAAACCGAAACAAATGATAGAGTTTAATTCCTAATCAACCCAACATTGAAGATGTCGAATGATGAAACTAAAAAAATACTAAGTAAAAAAAAATCGAGTCAATTGGTGAACTTGTCAAACTTATAACATGGGTCACAAAACTGAGATAACCACATAGAAATTAAATCACAATAAATTATAAAACTCAATTTTTAATAAATTTAAATGTTGAATGATGAAATTAAAGAGAAATATAAATTAAAAAAAAGACAAAAAAATTATTACAATAAATATTATTTTGTAAGGTGGTGCAAAATAAAAACAACATCTCTTTTAATTTTTGTTAATGGCAAGAAAGACTATAAGAAATAAATTTCTTGTTAGTGTGGTGGATAGACTATATGAATCAAATTAAAAATTATTTTTAAATGCATAAAAAAATGCTAGTATTATTATTATTATTTTTTAGTTTGGAGAAGTCTTTTTAGTAATTATATCTTAATGAATAATTATTATTGTTAATAAAAAATATTTTTTGTTTTTATATAAAACTCATATAAAATATAAATTGAAAAAAGAAGAAAAATCAAACTAATTTCTTCAAAGTACTATGCGAATAAAAATAATGTAAAAAGATCACTATCTAAAAACAAAGTTGATTTAAATTGTGTTTTTTATATTAAAAAAAAGAGAGAGGGGACGTAAAATCAATGTTTAAATAAAAACAATTAATAAAAAGAAATAAAAAACAAAAAGGTCAAATGTTAATGAGCCAAGCCCACGTGCCTAACCCCACTCAATAAGTCAGTGCAATCCCAAGTCTAGAAGCCCAGGGTCACACCAATTTTTTTTTTTCTTTTGTTTTTTCCTCAAGCGTGGGGCAACTCGTGGCCTGCTCTTACATTTTCTTATTTATTTTTAAAGAGGATGGCAGGTCACAAGCAATTTATCACCATTGATTTTTTTTCGATGACTTCTGATGATAAAAAAAAAATTAGGGTTGTTGTTTTTCGATCTTAAAAATCTAATTTTTAGTTTTTTATTACTTGAAAATATCTTTAAAATACAATTTAAACCTTAAAAAACTACTAACAACCCTAAAACACTCTAAAAAATTAAAAATCAATCAAATAGAAAAACTACGTGGAACCGATCTATTTTCTCCACCATGTTTAGAGAGAAAATTCACCTCAATTGAACTTCTATTAAAAAAACAAATCCATTAATACTAAGAGTCTGTTTATTTTCGTGGTTGTTTTTGCTTTTGAAGCAAACCACAGAAGCAAATGTTTGGTAACGAATAAAACTCTATTCACTGTTTATGGGTCCCGTTATTTTTTGCATTGAAAACGTAGGATCATTGAAAGCAGCACAGTGCTGCTTTCTGCCGTGGAGAGTGACTCCACTGTTCACGTGAACAATGGAGAATATCTCTACTGTTCTAGTCGGACCGGGTTCGGTCTGAAGCTAAATACATTGATCCGGGTCCGATCCAATAAAATAAAAAAAATTAAATTAAATTTTATTTTTATTTTTAATTGTATTTTATTCGAAAAACTAGTGTTTAACATTATTCAATGACATTTTATAAATTAGACGAAGATCGCTTGATGACGTAGCATTTGTAGAATTTGATCGCAATCCCAATTTTGTTCCTGATTATATTTTACCTGATGTTGTTGTGTGCTTAAGAAACCAAGGAAAACTGTAGTCTTTGTCGGATGTATTTCATACGTGATGGAATTGTAGATAATTTAATGGAACAATAAAAAATATTTTATATAAAATATTATTTATTTCATGATGTAATAACAGTAGTTAAATCTACAATATTTAAATAAAAAACCATCAATATCAATACATATTTTTTAAAATTATTTTATAACCTCAATTTGAAAAGCATTCTTAACAAATACATTAAACTATTTTTTGTTCAACCTCAATTTCAACAACAATTTTAACTAAACATATATAAAGACCAAACGAACCTCAACCAAAAGTACTTTTTATAAAACAATTTTTTTCAAATCACAATCATAAAAGCTACCATAACACCAAAGATCCTCTATTTTCGTGATCGAAATTTAAATAACGGATAACTTTCTCTCTTATTTATTATTTTTCAACGAATTCCTCTTTTATTTTTTAAACACAAGAATTGAATAAATAAATAAAATAAACTTTTTAACCAAAATTAAAATTTTAAAAAATTTTCAAGTGGCCAAGCATTTTCTCATTGTGGTTATCTCTTTTTTAATTTTATTTTTCTATTATAATATATACTTTATCCCATGAAATTAGATCATAAAATAATTAAATAAAAAAATTGAGAAAAAAAAATAATAAAAAAAGCTGGTGAGAATCTTCATTGTTGATAACAATAGTGAACCAATCCCGTTTATTTTAATATATTTAGTAATTATCTAGAATCTAACAGGAAAATATTTAATTTTGATTTCTAAAAACTGATGCAAGAATATCCAGCGTTTTGAATATCTAGAATCTAATAGATTATTTAATTTTAATTTTTAAAAGATTTTTATAACATTTGTAAAATATTTAAAAGGATAGGTTGTTCAGTGTAACCTGAGGGTTTGTGAGATTTACTTATTGTATAAAATAAATAATAAATAAAATATTTTTTTTGAATATTTTTTTAATAAATGAAATAATAATCTATATGTGGAAACAATGAAATATATTAATTGATAAAGTAATTATTAAAGATTTGATTTAGTTATTTTTTAAGACTTGAAAATAATCTATCATATTTATTTGTGAAAGTTATAAAATAAAATAAAAACTTCAATAAACTTATGGAAGCTAATTATTTTATTTTTGGAACTAATTAGAAATAAATTAAATAATATAAATGAATGGATTTTTAACATAAATTAATTATTTTTATTAATTAATGAAATAAAGAATTAATAAAATAATTATTTTTTTACCATAAATAAATGGGAAATCTTATTATTGTTATAATTTAAAGAGTATTGATTATTATTTTTATGTCTAGATATACATGAGGCAAAGATAAAGATATTATTGTTACGTCTCGTCCCGTATTTATTTTACCAAGTGCAAAAAAAGAACAGTTGTCCACCGGAGTCGAAGGTGTTCCATCCTGTTCAGTCCATTCGAGAGTCCCGTCCTGCAATCCTCTGCACTATATATCAAACGCAACTAAATGTCTGTTTTTATTGAAGCTAATTCATAACTGTCTTCTTCTTCTTCTTCCTTTTGCTTTTTGTTTTTTTCAAGTCAATCTCTCACTCACATAAATTATATGCAATGAAAAATCACTGGGCTGTCTGAAATTTTGAAACTTAGAATTCATCAGCCACCATTCATGACTTCCAAGTTTTTTTTTGACGGGGATTTTCACAATAGTGGTTAACTTAATAAGAGTCAAGAATTTATGATGATGGCAAGAGGTAGATTCCATTGAAGGATGATGATAGTGTCACGCCAACGCCAAGTCGTCATAGTAGAAAAATGGGGAGGGCGGCTTATAGCAATAATATTAGATTATTCTCATATTTGGTCACTTCATTAGGATGGTAGTCTATTGATCAGTATAGTATCTTATCACAGAGATATTTGTTGATTGGTTTAATCAGCACGGTGATCTTATATCTGTAATGCCACAAATTAGAGAGGATGCATGATATGACAAAATGGAGTTTTTTTCTGTCTCTGTTGCTATGTATTTTCAATACCAGAACTTGCTTCTCCAATGGGAGTGACACCCTTTCAGTGGGTCAGTCTCTATCTGTAACTCAGAGTTTAATATCTGAAGGTAGAACTTTCGAACTGGGATTCTTCAGGCCGGGTGCTTCTCAAAACATTTACCTCGGAATTTGGTATAAGAATTTTGCGGATAAGATTATTGTTTGGGTAGCAAATAGGGAGAGCCCTTTAAATCCTGCTTCTTTGAAGCTTGAATTATCTCCTGATGGCAATCTAGTCCTGCTTACAAATTTCACGGAAACAGTTTGGTCAACAGCTCTTATATCTCCAATTCTGAATTCAACGGAAGCTATTCTTCTTGATAACGGAAACTTTGTCATAAGAGATGTGTCAAATACATCTATTACATATTGGCAGAGTTTCGACAACCCAACCGATACATGGCTCCCTGGTGGAAAGCTTGGGATCAATAAACAAACTGGGCAAGTGCAGCGGCTTATTTCATGGAAAAACTCAGAAGATCCAGCACCAGGTATGTTCTCGGTTGGGATTGACCCAAATGGAAGTATTCAATATTTCATAGAGTGGAACAGGTCTCATAGGTATTGGAGCAGTGGAGTTTGGAACGGGCAAGGATTTACTGCCATTCCTGAAATGAGAGTGAATATTTACAATTTCAGTGTCATATCGAATGAAAATGAAAGCTATTTCACATATTCTTTGTCCAATACTTCAATACTTTCAAGATTTGTGATGGATAGTTCAGGAAAGATGATGCAATGGTTATGGCTGGCTGGTTCCTCGCAATGGTTTTTGTATTGGTCCCAACCGGCAGATCAAGCTGATGTTTATGCTGCATGTGGGGCTTTTGGCGTGTTCGGTGAAAGTACAACGAGCCCTTGTAAATGCATAAAAGGTTTTAAACCATTTGGAAAAAATGACTGGTCAAGCGGTTGTGTTAGGGAATCCCCTTTGCAGTGTCAAAATAAGGAAGGTAATCGAAAGAAAGATGAATTCCTAAAGATGTCGAATCTTACATTACCAACAAATTCAAAAGCACATGAAGCAGCTAATGCTACAAGAAGTGAATTGGATTGCTTGGGAAGTTGCTCTTGCACGGTTTTTGCCTATAATAATAGTGGGTGTTTCGTATGGGAAGGAGATCTTGTAAACTTACAACAGCAAGCTGGGGAAGGTGTTAGTTGGGCTGGAGCAGATATTTACATCAAACTTGCCGCTGCTGAGCTTCAAGTTGAGAATGGTGCTGGAAAAGGTGATGATAAGACATTGGCTCCATGTAACCATAGAGCCAAGTTTGAAGAAATATTTTGACCTTAACAGCTTCTTATATTTATGTGTTGGATATGGTTGGACTAACAGTATTTTCTCTATATACAAATAGGTAACAAAAGGAGAACACGGGCAATCTTGGCAGTGGTTATTCCAGTTACTTTGATTACTTTTGGCCTTTTCATATACTGCTGCTATCTGCGCAAGAGCAAGCTCCACCACAAAGGTATATCCTGGTTCTTGCTGTCTTTCCAGTTATTCCAGCATTGAAAAATAGACACAACTCACGTTAATGGTAAAAAGATAAGTAAGAAAAAGCCTTCCTTTGTAAATTGAAACAATGACGTCTGTATGCAAATGATAAACTTTATCTGTTGGTGTTATCTATAAACCTTTTATTTATTTAGGTAATCAAAGAAGATCGTATACCTTGAGTGGTTTTCACATTCATAGTGATTTAGCAAGATTTCTTTTCATGACCAAGCCATCATGAAAAAAGAATTTGCACAAGTCCTAAATGCTAACATGAGGGTTGTCGAAGTTTTGCTTGTATGATCAGAATTGCTGGATTTTTCAGCAGAGTAATCCTGTGCAATCATGTTATTCTTAAACAGGGGAGGAAGATACAAGTGAGAACTTATTGTTCTTTGATTTCGATACCTGTCCTAACTCAACAAACAATGTACCTAGCTCTGTTGATAATCGGAGGAAAAATGTTGAACTGCCATTGTTCAGTTATGAGAGTGTATCTGCTGTAACTGAACAATTCTCACACAAGCTTGGAGAGGGAGGCTTTGGACCGGTTTACAAGGTAAATTACATTCAATAAAAAATCCTGATTTTTCTATCCTTTTTGAGAGGAAACTTGTATTGTTCAAAAGGTTTAGATGACCCTTGTCGTTAGAGTTTAGGAAGTTCAGAAAAGCCTTACTAATGCTACATGTACCATTACTTTTTTAGTAGCGTCACACCTACTTTGGAGCATTTCACAGTCAAGCTCCCCGGAACTTCAAATATTTCTGGTATGTTTCGGACCAGTCAAATTAAATTTCACGAGGGTTTTTCGTTCATTTAATAGGGTAAATTATCCAACGGAGTGGAAGTAGCAGTGAAGAGGCTTTCAAAAAGATCTGGGCAGGGGCTCGAGGAGTTTAGAAATGAGACAATGGTAATTGCCAGACTCCAGCACAGGAATCTTGTCAGGCTGTTGGGTTGCTGCATTGAACGGGATGAGAAAATACTAATCTATGAGTACATGCCGAATAAAAGCTTGGATTTCTTTTTATTTGGTGTGTTGTCTTGCGTTCATTTCTCTATTTCTTTTAATCATTTCTGAGTTCATCATTTGCCAAATACCTCAATAAATTTACTGTTTGATTTATGTGCAAACAGATGCAAACAAACGACAAACCTTAGATTGGGGTTCACGGGTTCGCATAATAGAAGGGATTGCTCAAGGCCTTCTGTATCTGCACAGATACTCGCGGTTACGAATTATTCACAGGGATTTAAAACCTAGCAACATTCTATTGGATAGTGAAATGAACCCCAAGATTTCCGATTTCGGGATGGCTCGAATTTTCGGAGACAGTGAAACTGAAGCAAACACCAAGAAGATTGCTGGAACGTAGTAAGTTTCTTAGAAATTACTCAAACTTCTCTTCCATTTTCCAGTACATGACACTTTAGCATAATTGCACTGACTTTTACAAATATTAGTGGCTATATGTCCCCTGAATATGCCATGGACGGTCTCTTCTCAATAAAATCTGACGTGTTTAGCTTCGGAGTATTGTTACTTGAGATTGTAAGCGGCAGGAAGAATACTGGTTTCTACCACAGAGACTCCCTCAATCTTCTTGGACATGTGGGTATTTTTCTTTTCTGTCCCCTGCTCTGTTCCTGCCGGGATTTTATTTGATACCTTGGCCCTCGCTAATCTTTACACTACTGATGCAACATTTTCTTTGGTTAATTATAGGCATGGAAGTCATGGAATTCTAGCAGAGCTTTGGACTTGATGGATCCAGTCCTGGGGGATCCTCCTTCAACTTCTGTGCTCTTGAGACACATTAACATAGGGCTTCTTTGTGTCCAAGAAAGTCCAGCAGATAGGCCTACAATGTCGGATGTTTTCTCCATGATTGTAAATGAACATGCACCCCTCCCAGCACCTAAACAGCCTGCTTTTGCTACAGGCAGAAACATGGGAGACACGAGTTCATCCACGAGTTCTGCAGGATTTCCTTCTGTGAATAATGTGACAGTTACGATGATGGATGCCAGATAACTGTTCTCAATACCAAGATATCATTGGTTTTACATTTATAGATAATTTTTTTGTTATAAATTTCGAGATATCTTAATGCTGCTATTTAAATGATCTATTCATTACAAAGTTCAGAAAAAAAAATGAACGGATTTTTGGAACTCAGCAACTACAAGCTTTTTGCCCGCGCTACGACGTGTGTTTTTTGAGTCTAAAAAATATATTAAAATATTTAAAAGTCAAGAATTTGTTACATAATAGCCGAACCCCCCAAATTTTCTGGAATTAAACAAAACGCACATTAAACAAAAAAAAAAAAAAAAAAAAAAAAAAAACTCTGAAGAGAGAAATGAAAGAAGGGGAAGGGGAAGGGTTTGAAGAATGGGACGCTGATTTCTTAGATCAGTTAATCCAAGTCGAGGAACTTGCTCTCTCTTCTCAACTCCCTTCCTCATCCGAATCTCCCCTACCTCCCACCACCACCACCAAACTCCCCTACCTCCCACCACCGCAACAACTGCAACATGACTGTCAAAATAATTCCATCAGTTACTCTCCTCCGCGTGAACTCTCTCAAAGACCAATTGAGTTCAGCATCAACAACAACAGCAGCAGCATAACATTTGATCGTTTTTCTAACGGATTCTCGCATTCGGCTCCTTCTACTTCTGCCTCCAAACATAATGCCAAAGACCTAGAAATTGATCGCCTAAAGGTTTTTTCTTTTATTTTGGGAATTTATTTTATTTGCTTCTTTCTTTGGATTCATATTTTCTTCCTTTGGGGCTTTATCCAATATCGGAACTTGACAGAGTTAACGTTACTTTAGATTTTTTTTTTAGTGATAGATGTATGTGATACAATATCTTTCTCAAGGGAAAAAAGAATGAAATTTCTGATTCAGTTTTAATGGATTTTTCCATCTACAGAGAGAATTGGGACGCGCATCAAAGCACCTTACCGATTTGGCAAGTCTTTTTCTTTTTCCCACCCTATCTATGCTTGATTTTGTTTTTCTTTTTACCCATCTACTTATTTTCTTAATTATCTAGTCTTTCAAGCTATTTTTCATTGATTTTGCACTGAATTATGATTTTTCATTGGTTTGTTTATTTGAAAGTTTTTATCTTTTTTAATGGGGTTCTGTTTTGATGAATTGCTAATCCATTTCAGGAACAAGAATGCTTTGAACTTAAGAAGGAGAGAAGGAAAAGAGACGAGCAAATTAAATCTTTATATGCCGATACTGAAGAAAAAGACGTGCATATTCACAGCCGAAAAAAGACAAACTTGTGAGTTTTTTTGGTATTACTTATTTTTTTCCAACTATCTTGGTTATTTATCTGAGTAGATGGGTATGTGATATTGCATGTATGGCATAGAGATTATTATCTCTACTCAAACACCACCTTAGGTCCTGCCAGTCTTACCCTGCATTGCCAAATCCAGCTCACAGTTTGGCTGCCTCAGAGTGGTTAACTAGCTATTAAATGTTCTTGGTGGCATTTTTCTTCTAAGTTAGTATGTTTGAAAGATTTCTCTAGCAATGGCCTTGGTTATTTCTTTTTCTTTTTTTCTTTTCGTCTTCACATTGACGTTATCTATTTAGCTTGTCTGATATAAAATCACAATTGGACAGCGGCCCCTTTTTAATTGCTGTGATTTACATTTTACAAATTCTTTGAATGGTTGGCTATAGTGGCAGGGAGCGTGGGGATCACAGCAAGGATGCTCATGGAATTTCCCAGCACTCTGAAAGTGCAAAACCTTTGGAGGGTCAGATTGATATAGGTGAGGTGCATGTGTTGGATAAACTTCTATTACCATAGTGTTTTCTTTTGTGTTGCCATATATTTAATTTTGACATGAAGCCGCCGTGCTTTGTTTTTATGTTTATTAACAGCTTCTACATCCAAGGCCATAGGAGTTCAGACAGAGAGAAGCATTGATTTTACAAAAGTAGAATTGAAGAATGATTCTCCTTCTCACCCTGAACTTTCCGAAACGTTGCTTGGAATCTGGGGCTCCACAACCGAACAACAACTGGGAAGAAATCTGATCTCCAAGTTGTTCATGATGTGCCCAACAGATTTTCAGGTTCTTTTTGGGTGCATGAGCATGAATATGTCTTCCAAAGTACAAATGGACTATTTGCAAGATGAAAGCTCCTCTCATGCAGCTTTGCAGTATCCTATGTGCTCTTTTCCAGCATCTGAAGCAGCAAAAGTTTCTCATCTGTATTCTGTATTGACGAAGGTATTGTATTGTAAAAAACTTCATGTGCTTTTAATTGGAGATAAAGATAGATTTTAGGCCTTTATCATTGAGACACATCCCATGGTTTACAATTTAGGGATTTCTTTTAATAAGAAGAAAAAGTAAGGCGGGTGTAGCTTAATAAAGGAAGGAAAATGGTTGCCAACCTTAGCCAAAAAAGACCTTACATTTGCTTGTGCCAGCAGTATTGACTGCCCGTGGTAATTGAATGGGAAACCATGTATGATTCACATGAGCTTCAAGGATATTGAGATAGGTTTATATCCCTGCAGAAACATGAGGGCTAACTTTCTTTTGTGTGATGTCCCAAACCATTCCTTACATAAGGCATGCTTAAATTTTCTTTGGATGTCTCCACCCATTATTTTGAGCATCCAATTAGCTTGTTTTCTGTTTGATTCTTCTATATTGCAGATCAATAATGGAGTGCTACAGTTGGAAGCTCTGTTTAGATCTTTACTTGATTTTTGTGATGTCACACATGTGAGTTTCAGACTCTGTTTTTCTGTACTTTGTGATTAAAATCCATTCTTGGTAATTATAGTCAATTTCAATTATTTTCTTGTTATCTTGTTCTAAAGAATACTTTTCTTTCCGGGTACAGGTTGCCATTCTTTCTAGTTCTTTGCATATACTGCTAGCCTTTTTAAAGCAACTATTGAGTTTGGGAGCAAAATTGGGAGGGTAAGTTTACTATGGCTCACATGTCATTTTTTGTTTTTTTTTAAGTTTGTTCATGCCTTCAAAATGAATTACTGTGACTTTATGCGTGCAACAACGTCATGCCTTGTGATTTGGGTTAGAACTATCTTCGTTAACTGTCTTGATGTTTTAATTTCTTTTACCTGTTCTGATCAAAATTTGGATTCTATGCTATGACAATTATTCAACAGAAGGTGCTGACTGACACTTGTAATTGCACTGCAAATAACTTCCTGATTTGTTTCTTATTCAATATTCAAAATTATAGATTGTCAAAATACCATTTAGAATCTAGAATTATATGGGCATTGCTTGTATTGTATCTTGAAAGAGGCTTTGAATAAATATGGAAAAATTTAAATGCCTCTAAAAGTAGTTAGACCATTAGAACTTCCCAAATTACATAGAAGATCCCACCTCTGGTCAATTTGACACACCAAATAAAATTATAGAATATCTTGAATTATGACTGACACTATTGAGCAGAAAACGAAGAGGAAATGGTTGGAAATTGTCAGGAATCAGGGTAGTTTAGCTGGCTGAGCAGAGTGCAGAAAAAATCAAGCAACAACCTGCATTTCTTAGTTTTGTCTGCAGTTCATAAGCATCAAATATTCACCTTCATATCTAGGTCATTACAAAACATCCTTTTGGCAAAAGGACTTGGTACTTTGTTTTCTGCATAGCTGGAGCTCTTTAAAGTGATGCTCCTAAAAACTCCAAATTTGTGTTTGTGTTCTTATGAACTTTGATTTGATCTTTCCAGTGCACTCTACTCAGGGACAATATCAAGATTGAGGGACTTTTCTCTGGGGACAGCCTTGAAGGCCAGGATCTGTTTAGTATGATCAGCTATGAGGCATCAAATGTGGGCTGTAGTTCGCTTGGGATTAAATCTTTTTATCCAAAACACCTGTGCAAGAAACGGTGCTGGAATGCTGAGATTTCCTTGCTGCTTTCTTCTGTAAACTGGGTTTTGTTGTTAGAAAGGATGCTTCAGATTGCTGTGAGAAATACAGAAGAATGTGTGAGACTGGAGGCAGTCTCTATCATGAATGTGATTCTGATGAGTAGTAATGCTCAAACAGAGATGGAAAAGTGAGTTTTTGGTTTCATATTCTGTCAAAAAGAAATATCTATTTTATATATATTCTGAAAGTAGTTTTTCTTGAAAAGGTTTGGTCAATCACCAATTTTTGAAAGCATAGCACAATTGCTAAAAAGGGAAGCTGGCCTACGTGTGCAAAAGGAAGCTCTCCATCTTCTATTCTTGTTGCTAAATTGTAAGTCTAGACCAATTTTGTTCCTTCTTCCAGTTTGATTTTTGCTAGTTTTCCTTGTTTTTTCTTTCTGGCTAGAATCTTGCTGTATTGTCAATCTTGTCTGTCGAACTTCTTTATAATCTGTTAGGTTGTATCCAACTTGATCTGCTCTCCCCATTTGATTATGATGTCTATCTTAGCTCCATTAGTTTGTTAACTAGCTTGGTCTCTATTTAGTGCCAGTATCAAATATTTTGGAAACTAACCTATTTTGTTGATTGTTGACTCCAAATGAATCAGCAGTAGTCAGTGTCTAGTAAAAAACTGGCAGACCAGGATTTCTTGCTTGCAAATACCAATTCATGAGCTTTGCTGGCGACTATATGCATGTTCTAGTTTTGTTAAAAGAAAGAAGCAAATCTATACCCTTAAAGTTGTAAAACATCTAATTAGTAGAAAAGTTTTCTTTGATATTCAAATGCTCAGAATAAATTCATGTGCACTAACTTGAAATATTTTATCTCAAATGCTCCTTTGTATCTGAAATGAGTAACAAATATATGCTAAGAAAGAAAGTCACGTCATCTGGCCATTCATAAATATTTGCTAGCATCCGATGGTTTCCTGCAATAACTGAATCCGATATCTTTTGTTGCAACATTCTGGATATAAAAATGCATATATATGTGTGTGTGTCTGTGTGTGTGTGTTTCTAGTATGGGTAGGGAAAGAGAAGATAAACCCTAGTGATTGGCAAGGGGTTCCTTGAATCCTCAGGGAGACCTAGAATACAATAGGAAAAAAAGAATAGTCAAAATTTCAATAACCTATCATTCTTGTATGTCAAATATGATCAAATAAAATGTGTGGTGATGTAGCCAATGCCAAACAAAAATAATACCATTTAATAAAAACTACTCAGAAAGTCATATGTAGAAAATAAAGGTCCTAATTTCTATTTAATTGACCCCCCATCGATATACTTTGAGGATATTACAACCTTGCCCACCATTTTTTTTTACACTTATTTGGTTATCTTTCATCTAGTTGAAAAGTTTGAACAATTAGAAGAAGCTGTTGTTTCACACTGTTCAATAATTATGTTTCTGTTTCTCTTAAGTGCTGTATACAGTGGGTTACGGTTAATTTTTACCTAATATTATTGATCATCGAACACTTATTCATATCTGTTCATCATGACTAGAGTCTAAGATGTTTTGGGGATTTGTGGAATCATCCATGTCTTTACCCACTAAAACATATCAAGTCTGATAGGTGATGGGGGTAAAATATTTTTGGAAATTGTCCTCTTATGAGCCTCATACTTTCTGTTAGTCCTATGAAAATTTCTGAAAGGAGAAATGGCTGCACTAAGGAATAAGTATTGTCATGTGGACCATGAGCTTATATATAATACAACTTGATGCCTCAAGTTTCACTCGTAGCAGCTTTATGCCTTGTAGAGATTTCAAATTCTGAATCCAAAAACCAACCACAATTTGGCTCCTTGTTCTTTGAGAAGCCATATTTTGAGCAGGATATAGCCAACATACTGAGCTTGGACCGTAGAAGCCCATCTTGAAACATCTGAAGAGCAATCAAGCTGTGTTCGAATTATCTGGAATTGTCTCCTGGACTTATTTATTTGAACTGAATACATATGGACCGCTACCTGGAATTGCTTAGAATTCTTTTGCAACGCCCTGTTTTAGGAGTTACAGATTTGAATCCACTCAATGTGCTACTTTCATGGAACCCCACAAAACTCTTCCTAGCTTATGGTTCTTTGTTGAATTGAAGGTTCCAAGCTGTTGAGCATTTTTTGCTCTGGTTGTAAAGAGGAAGAGATTGCTGATTCCACAAATAACAAGAAAAATACTTCAACACCCAAAGGATTCAGTAGCATCCTTGTGGGCTTGGCAGAATGTATTGCTTGCTCTGGAAATAGCTTACAGGTAGGTGTGTTAATTTAGCTCTAGTTTAAATACAAAATTTGACGTTTTTTCCTATATTTTTAATGTGCATTTTATTGCTCCCTTAGCATTTTCCTGATTTTTGGTTCTGGTTTTGAATTTGTG
>Ga0307514_10003014_pt1 | contig 16638 bp, 23 predicted proteins | sample 16_EM_MG_FD_203088 | JGI IMG/M metagenome (GOLD analysis project Ga0307514, IMG submission 203088) | Populus trichocarpa ectomycorrhiza microbial communities from riparian zone in the Pacific Northwest, United States - 16_EM | ecosystem: Host-associated > Plants > Roots > Unclassified | place...
CCTCGGCTAGAAATGAAGATGATGGGATCGGTCAAGGAACAGTTCAAGAGAAGCTCGGAGCTATTGAAGAGATACTCGCCTTCATCTGACGGACCCTATCCCCGTGTCACGTTTTTAAGAAGCAGGGAAGGAGTGAAGATCGAGTCCGAGTCGATTCTGGAAGAAATCCCAGTTTGGCTCACCGATAGGGAAGAAGCTGAGACGACAGTTAGAGGATGGGAGGTGTTGTTAGAAGGAAACTTGAAACTGTGGGACGTTCCGGGTGACCACTTCCAGCCGTTCCTACCTGAGAATGTGAGTGTCAACTCCCCTTCAGGTCGTTATTTACTGACATCGGGCTTCCGGCCTTCTGCAGGTTGAAGCGACCTCCCGGTGTATTACTGAAGCTTGCAGGTACTTAGATTCGGACGGAAAGAAAACCGTCGGCCAGTGATTATTGCATTTTTTCGTCCGTTTACTTCCTTTGGGTCCAGGGGATTCCACTTTATGACAGATGCCTTTCGTTTACTCTCAAACGTGATCAAATGCTAGATTTGTCCCCCTTGTCATCATTGGCGGTATGATGTTTATAGGCTCTCCGAGATGATACCAGGTAGCGCTATGCCATGGAGCAGATATCCCCATTGATTTGTTCAGTTCCCGGCGAAAGAACTGGTTTGTGACACAACTCTGGTATATCTCCTCAGGCACAATTCGGCTTGCCAGACCTTTCAGAATAGCTGTCTTGCCAACGCCTGCGGGGCCAATGACTCGGCTATCTCGTTCTCGCGTTAGCCCTTACTCGCCTGAGCTTACTTTGTTACTGTGTAGCTATAGATTTCAGCTTTCACGTTAACCCTGGGCTACATTCAGAACATGAGATCCATCAGGCCCAGAGCCATTCCTTTCTTTTGAGCTGTCAGGAGCGCAAATCACTTGAGCCCGGGGATGGGTTGCCAACTATATGCCGCACTCCCGTATTCGAGAACTCGACCAACTATCAGGAGTTTGTTCCCCGTCGCATGGAACCCGAGAAGATGGTGAGGGACCCATCAAGGTTCTCACAAACCACGACTCCTCGTCGTCTATCATGCTCTCGTAGAACTACATCGGCTGCACCGACCCCGGTCACTCGGAACAATTCTAGCTCCAGAATGAACCCGATCATGGCCAAAGTGGAAAAAACGAGGTGACCGCGACAGCCCACTTTACAATAACTAACTTTACTATAAACTGTTGGAGGTCGTGAAGAGGTATACGAGTCCGAAGTTTCCGGTTTCGGACCCTAAAGCTTGATGCATTTACTCGACCAATTTCTTTCGATCAAGAACGATACAAAGTTTGATGATCAGAAGACGAGACAGTCCAATTTCCGAGTTGGGTGGTCCCGCATGTACGCGAACGATCGCTCTCACTGCCCCGCCCGCTACAACGTCCCTGCCACCTCGAGTCGGATTTTACTTTGAGAAATCTCGCTTTTCTCCCGCCGTGGGAAGTGATCCGATCCTGTTGTACTGAATACAGTTCACTCCTCGGAAAATTGACTGAGAAGCACGGCACGAATTCAAGAAGACGGTGTAACAAAACAAGTGCAAACAATGGATCAGAATTGGAGCGGCGACGTGGTCGTCCGCGGTAAGTGTATGTTCAACTCTTGAGTCTTGCGCGATCGTCCCCTCGCCAATCCTGGCACACCAAGGTTTTGCGTGTGGGGTGCGCATGTGCTGACCTGGCGAAAAAAAACGTTGTGTCCTCTCGGAACCTTTCGAAGCTAAGCGCAAGAACCGAATGGCTTCTCTTGAGTGGCATGGAAGCAATAGATTCACGTCTGATGCGCGAGACTCGGTGGTCTCCTCTTAAAAAGTCGCTCCCTCTTTCCACATGAGCAAGCCCTCCTTTGCTCGCCTCCTATGTCTTCCGACGCATTGCAGGAGATTATCGCCGTCGGCCATGATCTGTGAGTCTGCTTCATGAATGACGACCTTTCATGAGCTCACGGACCTCCCAAATCTCTAGGGTCGCGATGAAGGTGAGCATCGGGTTCCTCATCGTTTTTTGTTTTGCGAACTCGGAGTGAGGTTGGATTCCGCGTCCGGCGACCCAGTATTACAAGACGGCGGCCGCTATCGTCTTCTTCTACGACTTCTTTCTGACCCTGGGAGATGAGGTAAGTCACGTAATCGATGTTGCCATTCCGCTGAACTCATTTTCTCCGCGATAGGTGAAATTCGCTTGGCGAGGGAGGAAATCGTGGGGTATGGGAGTAACTCTGAATGTTGTTGTGGCATTCGCTGATTCCATGAGATAGTTTTCGTGCTTTTCCTCGTGGTGCGTTCTCCTTTGCGGCAAAAGCCTTTCCTACTCTCTCTGAAACGAGCGTTACACAGAACAGGTACTTGCCGATGGGATACCAGTTTTGGCTGGCTTATAGTGAGTTGGATCGCGATTCACCGCTGCCCACAACACAATGCCATTGACCCCCGGCGCAGTATATTTCAGTCCAACGTTCCCAAAACAGGTAAGCGACATCATCGGTCGCTCGGTGTGAAAGACGTTGTGCTAATGCAGGACGGGTCTTGCTATAGGTGTACGACCACGTTTTGATGAACTCTCAAACCACCAAATCTCACCCCTCCGTTACAGGTGCGATAAAACTGCATTCTTTTCGGCAGTCACGTTCGTGGGGACAACGTTACTCGCTCAAATAGCTTTGACGCTGAGGTTTGTGATCTGTTTATTTATTTATGGCATGGGACAACCTTTAGTTGCTAATAATCCGTGCCCGAACAGAATCTACGCCGTCACGAGCAGGAACTTCATGATCGCCTCATTCTTCGGTCTAATAACGGTATCACAGCTCGGTCTTGGTTTCTATTGGTGTGTTTTTCTGGCTTTGCAAGCACGTGAGTCTCCGACCAAGTGCTATACCCGCAAGACTTCCTTACTTCGACACGTCAGCGCTACCGATCCCACCGATCCCACTTGAGGCTTATAGGATATGCGTTTTTGGGCGACACAGACCCTTGGAAATTGGAATCACCACCATATCTCTCACATATGGTACGAAGCTTCCCCCGTCGTTTTTTTGTCTGGCATGACACCGGTTCCTCATCGACTCATCGTCCCCAACAGATCTTCTGGCTTTCTTGATAATTGTTTTCGTTGCGGCACGGACCAACATGTACAAGTTACCGATGTCCAGTCTGTTCAAGACTTTAGCGAGGGACGCAACGTACTATTTCCTCATCATATTCACTTCGCATTTTGTGCTCGAGATGGCTCTATTGTTCGGAAGTGTAAGGATATCGTCATACTGCTCTGTCTTCTCTTTATGGATCGCTGAGGATCTCAACAGCCCACCATTCAACTACTCCCCGCCATGTAAGTGATGATAGAACCCGTTTCCTTCATTCGTTCATGACCGGAGTTATTCTCCACACAACAGCGGAAACATCGTGTATGTCTGAATGTCTCTTTGGTTTCTGGGAGCATTGCGTCTGAACTACACCTTAGATACCTCCCAGTGATGGTCACACGGTTACTACTCTCGCTCAAGAAAGCCACTAGTTCACGAGAATATGTGTGGAGCCTCGGGGAGCCAACCGTACACACCATGGGGTTTGCTGGCACCACGGGAGATGAGATACGTCTGGACACTTTACGCCTGGACCCTCTTGCGAGCACGGACGATGAGGTTTCAAGTCAGAGATGACAGTGTAAATAATACAGGGCGTTCTTGGGGGAGGCCTTTGACGACGTCGCGATAACGTTTCGCTCGTTTGGATAGTTCGCTTTTTTTTTCGGCCTATGGGACGTTTCTCCCCATGAACAAGTATTTGTGGAATATTGAATGCCCGTCATATCAGAACTGAGGCGGTGACATGACGGCTGTGGTCGTTCATTACAGAACCAGAAGAAAACGCTTGGAAATGGTGATCCAAGATGGTATAGATTTGCGTTATGCATAGTGTCGAACAGGTGTAGAATGAAAAAGGAAAACGATTCGAAAACAAGCGATAAAAAGCGAAGCGAAGAAGGTCCTCATGCGGGTCACACACATCATACAAGAATAAATCCGTGTGGCGGTGATGGACGTACAATATATGCGTGGTCATGTGGGGAGAGAGAAAAGGGTTCGGGTCCAACAGTTCAAAAGTGTCAGAAATGTCGTGAGTGAAAATGCCCGTGCGGCGTCATATACGGGACCGCGATTGTGGCGTTAGGTCCGAACGGAAATTTGGGCCTATGCCTATCGGTTCTTCGCATGATTATTACGCTTTGATCGTAAACTGTGGGCTTGAGTTTCCGGAATCGCCTACCACTGAATAACAAGAGCGGACAAGTGAGCAAGGGGGTCGAGTCGAAGGGGGAGGGACCGGGATACGTACAGACGACAGCGTAATCGGTCCCCGGAACGGTGTCTTTGGGGACAGTGACGAAGACGTGCCCATTGGTAAGTTTGAATCCGTTGGCAAGTGGGTGGTCTAGAAATGAAAATAGAAAGTTGAGTATTCCCAGTCCATCTGTCACGATGAGAACAGGTTCACGCACCGATGTCCAAAATCCCGTCCTTGGATAAGAAGACTTCTCCAATGGGGTTCGTGACCTGGTCTGGTTTCCCGTCGAGAGACCATACGACGGGGTACTTACGCCCGGCGTGCCATACGGCATCCTCGGTCGGGTACGTGATCTCGGGACTCCAGACATCCAACGGTGCAGCGAGGACGATTGTGGAAGCGGAGAGGAGGAGACCGGTAAAAGTGGTGATGAATTTCATCGTGGATGAATTGGGGTGTGTTTGTGAGAGGTAGGGGAGGATGATGGGTGGTGGAGGTTGTCGGTCAGAAGGGAAACAAAGATGATCCTATGCAAACCATACGGTTTTTGTACTTTTCCGGAACTGCAGCCATGCGGGATGCGGGAATACTTCTGGGCCGCCGCATACCCGGGTTGTGAGAGGTTGGGGTTGGGTTCCAACACCTGTTCTCCTCCTCATCATCACCGTCAACTACGCCTGTCGGCCCGGCCCGACTCCCTGGCCTAGCCGAAAAGCGGGACGTTCCATCAGTCGGTCACATGAAGGCGGGTTCCGGAAGCCGCCACTGGAAAGAAAAATGAAATTACTGTGGGCTTGTTGATGGACGAAAAGGAAACTATAGGTCTGATGACAGCGGTGCGATGGACCATGGCCAGACAGCGATAACAGCCAGACCCGGACGTCCTGGACGGCGTGCCCCAACGAGGCAGTGTCCCCGAACCGAGCCCTACCACGCCTAGAATCTGCTCTGGCCCGGCTCAGTCCTCAAGAGCTCTCGGTACAACTCGATATCAAAAAATGGTCCAGTCGAGGCTCGCGGCGGTCCCTTAGGTGACGATGGCAAGTGACCCAAAATCCGGCTGACGGACCCGGCCTTGATGACAATGTTGTTCACTTGCGGAGTTACATGGCCTTCAGCGAAGCTTCCCTCGTATGCACAACATACGACCCTTCTCGCGAACTCCCCTGTTCAGGTCGGGATTACGAGGGCGGAGCTTTGTAATATGTGACAAGTTAAGGGGCTTTACTGTAAAACCAACTGAGTATGATATGAAGAGATGCGACTTTCGGGGAATGGGTTATGCAGTGAGCGTCTTGGAAACAACCCTCAGGAACCCGGTCATCAAATTTCAAAGGCAGGAAGCGTTTACCCCTAAGGAAGAGTTGAAGTTGCTGTTCTGGCTAGTCGCCCGTGGGTGCAGATATCAGCCGCGCTATCAGTGGAATGCAAAGAGTACATGAATGCGTATATTCAACGGGCATACTGTAGTACCTAGCGAAATCACTCAAGAAACGCATAATCCGTTCCTCCGCTTGGTATACGTGGTGATACTGTGAGGTCGGGGTCGGTGGAAGTTTATCAGATCCTACATGCGTTGATCATGACTTATCGAGATACGGACGTGTGTCACGGCGTGCAGATAGGATTGATGAGTTACAGATAAGTAATATTAGCAGAGTATCGCGTGCATCATGAAAGCAAAAGAAGCGTAGACTTTCGGTAGAAAAACAGACGGATGAATGAGCACCGACGTCAACGATCTGGGGGCGGAAGTATCGTGGCCAAAACAGCTCGGACCTTCATCCGTGGTATCAACAGCCACATGTCATGCTCGCCATCAGGTACCAAACCAGCACTATGAACCAAACCGAGAGAAGCATAAAGAAAATGCAGCAACATATGTCGGGTTCTACCAGGTAGCAAAGCGCCACAACGTTGATGAAACTGGAAAATACGAACAAAACTCGAGGCACGGTGAACCAGCTGTCCCTCCCAACCTTGTGGTCGACGACTTTCGGGGAAGGTGGACTGCTGGTGCAACCGCCGCCCGAAATTGCTCTCCTGATGTCTGAAGCCTTGACACCCTCAGAAGGGAAGAATTCTGGACCATCGGGATCGATAGCGCAGACGGCATCGTCACCAACAGGGCGAACGCCGTTGACGAAGAAGTTGGAGATGATGTTCCGGGTGCAAGTAGACTTCTGCGCGAGAGTAAGGTGGCCAAATCCGTCCTGCTCGACGAACGTGGCACTGTCACCCAGCCAACCAGCGACCAGAGGGGCGTCAAGGAACCGAGCGGCGGGATCGGCCTTGTTTCCGATTATGATGATCGGGTTCTTTAGCGTACTGTTCCATGGTCCGGTGAAACGTTCGACAGCATGAGTAAACCATCGGTGGCAGAAATGGTAGGGCTGAGGGAAATGACCGCCGACTGGACATGGCCGGTGAGTGAGAGAAACCAATCACAACATGTCCACTCACACAACGGGGAGACGTCCTTCACGACGCGAAAGAGCTCGTAAAAGACAGCACGAGTGGTGATGTTGCTCTCATCGATAGAATCGCCACAGATGATTGCCTGTGGAGTGTAAGCTGGCCAATCCTTACTGGACTCCCTCTTCGACTCGGGTGGGTCCTGAACAGGGTGGGTTGCGGCAGGCCAGCTGAAGGGGTTGTCTCGGATGATCTCCCGAGCAAAGTTGTAGAATTCACCAGAAGCAAAACTCGCCCACTGATCAGGATTGTAGAGGGTCTGGTAGAAATTGGACGGGAAATGCTTGTACTCGTTCGTACCGCCCGACCCGACGTAATTCTGGGCAAACTACCTTGTGGTGAGGTCTCATGGAACGAAGAACCGGAGGCGAACATACCTGAAACAAACGCATGGTCCTTCGGATGATGTCTGATCCCTTGTCCGCCTTGGTGGCAAGAGGGCATCCGTAGGGGCCTGCAAGGGCGCATCCATAAGCGAAACCTTGGAAGGTCTCTTCGAAGGACCCGGCGAGATGGGCCCAGGAGAGGTGGGCGGGCACGGAAGCATGAGCGACGGGATCTCGCATTCCATCCAAGACGATCCTACCGACACGGTCGGGGAACACTGAATAGTGGGTTCAGAATCTGAGTTGTGAACTTAAGGGAATGGTTGACTCACTGTTTGCGAGGTAAATTCCTATGATTGTCCCATAATCGAGACCGTAATAATTGATATCACAACCCTTGCCGTCCAAGGTTTCGGCGATGGCGACTACATCACGAACGGTGGCAGTCGTGCCGACGTAAGGGAGGAACTGTCCACTCTCGTGCTTCAGGCAAACCTCCCCAAGAGCTTTCCACCTTTCTTCCATGACACCGACTTGGGAGATGAAGTACTTGAGGTCGACGAAACCATACTTGTTGCCCATCTCCGTATCGGCCGACGTCCCGTTCCAAAAGGTTTTGTACTCGTGAAGAGAGTCGAAACAATTGATCGGGCCAGGACTGGATGGGGGGGTAAGCAAAAAGGGATGCGAACGGTGAAGAGCGGTTGTCACCCCTACATTGTGTGTCCGACACCCCTAGGATCCCAGGAGACGATATCGTAATATCCACCAGTCAGGGTGCTCAGGAGTTGACCGTGGTCGAGGGTGAAGTTGACACCGGAACCACCAGGACCACCTGTGGGATGCGAGAGTGAAGACAGCCTCCGGAAAACGACAGGAGAGGACGAACCTGGGTTGGCAAGGAGAGTGCCCTTCTTGGGCGAGCTTGTAGCGCCGTATTTGGCGACCGCGAGCCTGGCTTTTCCGGCGGATTCGTTCGCCCAATCGAGGGGAACTTCGAAATAGCCACACTCAAACCCATCCGTGGGTACGTCTGGACAAGGGCCCCAGCTGATCCCATCCGCTCGGGGTCCCTGGGACCGTCAATTTAGGTGAGTCTAGGTGAGCGGAGAGACTCACAAATCGTTGGTAAGGCAGCAAGTTGGTTGCGAGGTACAGAGAGGCGACGACTTGGAGACTCCGCTGTATGGTGTTGTACACATCCATGTTGCTGTACGTAGACGTGGGGAAGAGGGGTAGGTCGTTTGGACTAGCCTTTTTATCTCTGCCTTTTCCCCTATCAATTGCGCGTTTGCGGGAGGGGCTCCGACCATGGAACAACGGTGATCGCTCGTGCGGTTCTGAATAAGTCCTAGACGGAATTGATACGCCGGTCCGTGGACGCACTGGGATCTCCGCGCTGCGCAAAGCATTGAGATCGATCACTGATCAAGTTAGACGGATTCATCTTAGCATGCTGACCCACCATAACACCGGCCAGCTGGTGAACTTTTCGTTCGAGGTATTCCTGTTTATACCTTCTCCGCAACGTGAGAATGGGGGATTGCAGCCACTGGAGGAAACTGGGTAGCCACCACAGTAGGGTCTGGTGCGTTCCGTCAGCTTCAAAATCGATGCTTGCCAAAATGAAATCCTACGGACCCGTAAGACCCATACCAGTAGGATTTGTAGTGAGTGTGCTGGTGAGTTGCGTGGAAAACCTCCCAGGTTGCGGACCTCGCTGGAGGGAAAGTGACCACAGCGGGTTTTGAAATTTGAAACCCGGACGGGGTTGACCAGCGCCTGAGTACACCATCGCGCGATATGGATCTGTCACTCGCCATTTGCTACACCCGGGTGACGCGACCTCAGCAAAAACCGTGCATGTTACCCGTAGACTCGTGCTCTCCCACATAAACTCCCCCATCCCTCCGGCGCTAGGGTATCACGATGAGCGACGAGCAGAATCCGAAACAGGTCAATGTCTACCGTCGATGGTGTGTCTAGAGATGTAGAGTTGGTCGGACAAACAAGCTAACAGGAGATACATAGCTTTCAAGAGGCCCTCCGGATGCATCTCCAGTCCAAAGTAGAATGAGGATCACAACGCCGCCTTGATTTTCGTCCGTTTCTGCACCTCCCCCCATCACCGTATGGCGCTAAACACGTTCTCAAGCCGGTCTGTTTTCCACCGCCAGCTCCGCCTTCGCGATTGACACCTAGTCAAAGCTAGTGCCAGTTCCAACGAACGATCGGAAGCTTCTCATCTACCGCAATCCTCCTCAGCCTCAACAGATCCATCGCTCTAGATAAAGGCTCTTCCGCTACCCCAGTCTGGAATCCCCCTCCCCCTCCCCCGCGGAGACACCCGTAACCCTGGACCCCTACGCAAGTCTGCTGGGTAAATGGTGGTTAAAACAAATACCTCCGTCACATCGGTGGATCTATGATCGAACGCTGCGACGACCGCCAACGCAAATTTGACGATCTCGAGAAATTGCCCTTCCGGTTCTTCATCGAAAGTCCCCATCAAATAAATTTCTACGTCGGGATTGTGGTTGCCGGGATGTCCCCGTACGAATGCCCGCCCCAAACGCCAGTATCGATAATTCCGGCATCCCATAAACAGCGCGACAACCCGTAAATCTCTCGCGAGCCTATCTTTGCCCAGTGTCATCTCATTCATTTAGGTGATAGGAAGTCGGAATAGCTTCGGAAAAATTACCCGAGCTCAACACATCTCTAGACTTCTTGTGGGGGTAGGCAACGCCACCAAAAAGTTCGTACTTGTTTACATTTGTTGAGGCGGCGAAGTTGAATTGGTGGCGAAGCAGGAGGACAAGCCCTGGCTGCGTGCCGATGGCCATTGTGACGATAAACCGATACGCAAGCGAAATGAGTTTCATCTACAAGAAACGTGGTCTCGGATTGGATGTCATCGGGTTGTGGAACTCCGGATGAACCTCGACCGCCATGCTTCTGCCATCGACCTAACCACACACAGAAAATATTCCGCCCTCGGATGACCCCGAGAGGCATCACGTAGAGTGGTAGGGGATGGCCGCAGGATGAGAGGGTTATATTTTGTCAACCCTCCCAGATCATTATTACATAATGCTTGTGCCTAATACTCCCGTGACCTGTCGCAAACTCGAGCGCGTGGGACCGAACGATTGAATTTCATCATTGAACAGTTTCGTTATCAACCACGAGATGGCCAAGATTGGAAAAGACTCCTCCTCCATCCGAGGATATATAAACCTGCTGTACGACACTCGGTTCTTCCCGTCTCTTCCTGCTGCCACACCCCATGGTCCGCGACGTATACTGGTGCGACGGCTGCAAGGTCAAGTTTCCCATAAAGCGACTTAAGCGTTGTGGGGCGTGTCGGTAAGCTAGCCTCCGTTGTCAACGACTGGGAGAGTTCGCATTGATATCCAACAGGGTTCCCATATACTGTGTCCGTCACCCGTCATCCATATATCGTTAGCTAATAATGGTCGCATAGTCAGCGGCGTGCCAAGCAGCCGATTGGAAGGGTGGACACAAGCAATTATGCCAGGAAGTCACCGTCCAGAAAGAACTTCTCAAGGGGTGGGCACATACCTGGGACCATATTCTCAGATGGACAACTATCCTCGCGTTGGACTTGGCAAACAGGCCTGGAGACAACCGTAACCACTGGTACCCTCTCTCGTGTTTGACCGAAAACGCGGCCTCTTCTACTTACACTCGTCTTTACCAAGTCTAGAGATAAAATTGAGGAAGACTGGATCAAACGACGTTTGTCACGCCTATGAGGTTGCCTTTTTGTAACCCACCCAAATATCGTGCTCTTGAACTAATCCCCGTCACGCAGGTTCTAGACGGACGCGTTCGGGCTATGAATGTTGACGATGCGAGCTTTTACGAACGCAACTCGCACGTGCCCAAGGAAGATCTAAAGAACCGACTTTACCTCACTCTCCCCGTCGATGGGGAAAGAGGTCAACTCATCGACGCCATTAGTGTTGCTTGGACTCCGACGAACCTGACTCACGACACGCCCGAGAGGTCCAAAGCAAAAGCAAAACACTGTGTCGAAGTCTTGAAATCAGTCGTGGCGAACAGCAAGCCACGAAATGCCATCAGAGATGCAACGCTCACAATGGAGACCGCTCTTATGGGACTAGGACTTTCCTCCATTTGCTTTCCGTCGGCGTGAGTGATCATAGTTTCGAGTCAGGTGATCCCCTGCTTTGCGTCCAGATCTGATGTGGAATAGGGAGTGAATCACGCGGTTCGCTGTTACCATGGGATAGAGATGTGTATTGTGCCGTGTAACGTGCGAGGTGGTGATGAGCCACAGAAAATTGATAAGCATCGAACCACATGAAAAAGCGCAAAAATTCAGGCTCAAGTTTCAGTACATCGGGGCTTGTGATCACAATCGTAAGAGTCAGAGTACGACCCGCCAGTATCATAGCCAACAAACACCCTTTTGTCCGTGGAGATCTCCGGTACCAGTCGGCTTAATCCGAAATCTCCGGTCAAAAGCAACAAACCGAGAGATACCAAAAGAAAATGGAAGCTGCGACCAAAGAAGAAGCCACGGTGGTGTAATTTCGAGTCCGGTGGTTGTTGACTTCCTGGGAATCTGAGTTGTCGGCATTTCCGTCGCAAAAAATCGCGTTTCTGATGTCCAAAGCCTTGGCAGAGGGGAAGAGTTCCGGACCACCGGGATCGATCGCGCAAACGGTATCGTTGCCCATGGGGCGAATGCCGTTGACGAAAAAGTTGAAGACGATCTTCTGAGTGCAAGTCGGCTTCTGCGCGAGACTGGAGTGACCAAACCCGTCTTGTTCGACGAGGATGGCACTGTCGCCAAGCCAACCAGCGACCATAGAAGCATCGAGGAAGGGAGTGACGGGATCAGCCTTGTTTCCGACGATGATGATCGGGTTCTTCAACGTGCTGTTCCATGGACCGGTGAACCGTTCGACGGAACGAACGGGCCATCTGTGGCAGAAATGGCAGGGCTGAGGGAATTGGCCGCCGACTGGATAAATCCAGTGAGAAGGGTTTGTAGAGGAACCGAGCACAATATGCCTACTCACACATCGGAGAAACGTCCTTCACGACGCGAATAAGTTCGTCGAAGACAGCCTGGGTGGTGATGTCGCTCCCGTCGATCGAGTCACCACAGCTGATCGCCTGGAAAGTGTAATCTGGCCAATTCTGACCGGACTCCCTCTTCAACTCGCGGGTTGCGAGAGTCAGACTCGATCCGCTGCCTTGGACGACCTCTTGATAGTAGTTGTAGAATTCTCCGGAAGAAAATGCAGCCCAGGTGCTCGGCTGGTAGAGGGTCTGATGGAGATCGGACACGAAGTGGATTGGCTTATACTCTTCTGCGTCGCTCGACTCGGCGTAGTCGTGGGCGATCTATTTGATATGATGAGGGATCAGGAGGCGACGAATTGGAATCATGCATACCTCGAGTAAATCCTTGGTCCACTCAATGATCCCTGGCCCTGTGGAAGTGTTGGTAGCAAGCGGGCATCCGTGGGGGCCAGCAAGAGCGCATCCATAAGCGAAACCCTGGAAGGTCTCGTCGGTGGACTCGATGAGGTGAGCCCAGGATAGGTGTGAGGGCACGGAAGTGCGAATGACGGGATTTTGCATGCCATCCAAGATGATCCTGCCAACACGGTCGGGGAACACTGGAGGAATGGATTGAGAATCTGGGTGGGAAATCGGGAAAGGAATCGACTCACTGTTGACAAGGTAAATTCCAATGGTAGTGCCATAACCTGAAGCGTAGTAGTTAATATCACAACCCTTGCCATCCAAGTATTCGGCGATGGCAACCAAATCACGAACAGTGGCGGTCGTCCCAACGTATGGTAGGAACTGTCCACTCTTATGCTTCAAACATACCTCTCCAAAGGCCAACCACCTTTCCTCCATGATGTCAACTTGAGAATTGAAGTATTCCAGGTCGGAAGGGTCGGAGAAACCATACTTGATGTCAATTTGGGGATTGACCAACGTTCCGTTCCAAAAGCTGTTGTACTCGTCGAGAGAGTGGAAGCAATTGATCAGGCCGGGGCTGGACCGAGAAGTGAGCAAAAAGGGGTGCGGGCGGTGGAGAGGGGCAGCCACCCACGTTGTGTTTCCGACTCCCCTAGGATCCCAGGAGACGATGTCGTAATATCCGCCAGTCAAGTTACTTAGGGTTTCCCCGTGGTCTAGGACAAAGTTGACACCGGATTCACCAGGACCCCCTGTGAGACCGCGTGAGTGAAGGCCACTGTCTAAAAACCACAGGAGGGGACAAACCTGGGTTGGCGAGGAGAGCACCCTTCCGAGGTGACACTGTAGCGCGATACTTAACCACCGCAAGCCTAGCCTTTCCGGTGGAATCGTTCGCCCAGTCGAGGGGAACTTCGAAATAACCACACTCGAACCCATCCTTGGGCGAGTCTTCACAAGGGCCCCAAATAATCCCGTCTGCTCGGGATTTCTAAAACCGCAGATTTGAGTTATCACGGAACGGTGTGATCACAGGTGGGTGGGAGGGGCTTACGGATCGTCCGTAAGGCGGCAAGGCGGTTACGACATATGGAAGCAGGAGGAGGACGAAGAGATTCCAATTCATGCTGCTGTCGGCGTGTGGGGAAGAGAGTGGGATTGGCCGTTTGAACTTGTCTTTTTATCGCTCCTGTCGATTATGCGTGGTCCAGGGGGACCACCTGGCATCGCACGACGGAGAATAACGGAGCATTTCTGGATAGTGCTAGACCTACTTGGCGCGCCGGACTGTCAACGCGCTAAGATATCTGCTGTGCAAACTACTGAAATAGACCACGCCAGACGGATCCACCCTAGCGTGCTTACCTCGTGTTTACATGAGTTGGTTAGCACGGGATACGATATCCTTATCATGTTTACCAGATATTTTTTTGAACGACGGCGACGCCAGAAAAGAGATACGATTGGAAGGCCGCTATTGCGGTCAACACTCAGTGCGGCGACGGACGGGACAACGTTTAATCTTGGTTGCGGGAAAAGAGGAACTATCGCTACGGTATCACTTATCGAGTGAAGTATATAGCACAAGAAAAATCAACATACCCCGTAATCATGATGACCGTGATTATAACATACCCCTCCTGAACGCATGGATATAGGACGAGTTCTCTTTACCCGTGAGACCTGTGGCCAGAAGGAAACTGGGCAGCTGAACTGGGTAGGGTCCGGGTCGATCATAGGTGGTGGAAAACGATGTACGCCTCAAAGGTATTCTGCATCGACTCGGGGCCAGGTTGAGTGTACTGTGCGAAGCCAAAACGTGTCTGCATCCGGCTGAGTCAATAATGCCACCCGCTCTCATCAAGGGCCTTGTCAGGGGACCCGTAAGATCCACACAGGAGCGATTTGTAGCCGGCACGCTGGTCATTTGCGTGGAAAATCTCGGAGCTTCGCACCTTGCCGGAGGGGAAACCGACCCTGTCCGAGGTTTCGAAACTAGCCGAGCCAATCAGGGATCGAGTATACACGACGCTCACACCTTCGGTGTCTCACCCGGAGAGTTCACGAGGAGCCAACTACAATACAACGGGACGGCACCCTTGGGTAACATAGAAAAATCAAAACTTATTGTCTGGTCGGCATACGATGCGTTCGTGCACATAAATGCGCGATTTAAGTGGGTTGGGTATCACGCGATGTGGGGATCTGTTTGTACAACGGGGTCCATCCATCCATCTACTCCCCTGCGAACAAGGGCTTTCTTTTTTAGCGGAAAGTTTCCAAGGCTTGAAGCTTGAAGTTCTTCACTTCAAGCTTTACAGCTCCGAGTCCACCAAACCGAGCCCCGGCTAGGGTCCCGTGAGAAATAGGTCGTATTTCTAACTAACTGTTATTAACTGGTGGACGGAGCGGCGCATTATTAACAGCAATTCTAACCAGTTATTAACAGAGATTTTTAACTTTACGTACACGCATCGGTTGAAACAGCGATAGCATTGTTAACAATGCGAGAAACAGTTAGAAATACACCGTCCAACTCTGCTATCACAGATTCTTCCGCTCATCTTCTGCCGATTCGCAGTCCCCCATTTCCGCATGCACAACAACGGCTGTGGAAGTTGCAACATTCCCCGGGTTTGATGCTGGTCGTCCGTCAGAGTGCATGCCGTCGAGGAGTCGAGATCGACATCATCATCGAGATTGAACTCACTGTCCTTATCTGCACGACTCGCATCCTCGTTTTGATTGTTCTCGATGTTACAGAAAGCAACGACTAACCACTCCAAGGGTTTACTCTTCTGGTTTTCCTGTGAAGCCCAAACCTATAACGAGGACCCACTGACAAATTTGGATCATTTGAGTGAGAGTCCCAACCATTCTGTCGATTCTGAAGGCAACCACGTGAAGTTTGATGCTGTCCGCTCATCCACCATCGAGTTTGCAGAGGCCGAGTGATTCTGAGAGCGCTCGAACTTGTCCTGAGCCTCCGGTAAACTGCGTAGCAACTGCCCTGCCCCGGATCGGTGCGATGTGGAAGGCCCCCGGTGAGAGAAGTAAGTGATGCTAATAACAGGGCATTCAGACCCCAAGTTCCTAACAAGTTAATAACAGTTATTAACACTGTTAATAACCGGCCGGTTAACAAATGCGGTATTCCCCACGGTACCCTAGCCCCGGCCGTGACGAAAATTCTGCGGCGGTATTTCCCACGGCTGCCTCACTTGAACTCAACTCTCAACCCCCTAAAGCAAAAACGGGATGCCGCAGATGAAGACCCCCACACCTCGTTGTCGGGTAGTAATGCTACCAGCTTGTCACCACACCGTTTAACAAAGATTACCGTTACAGCGATCGAGCTGCTCATCAAGCGAGCTCTGTACCGGACTCTAGCTGTCGGGTACTGTTTTAATCTCGTTTTCAATTCACGAGTTAGGACACTGACCAGGTGTGCTAGTCCTTCGTGGCCGGAGGGAGGAGAGGTGCGCGTTTTTTATTACGGTCTGGGCTTCCAGCCTCGCTGATCCCTGGTTCGTCAGGTGGACATCATCGAGTACGTCAACAATGATCGATCCAACCAAGTCACCCTCCATACCGGTAGCAAGGCTACATGTAGGATGGATGTTGAAGCGGGCTTCGATGGGAGGCCTCTTAGCACTGAGTGTCGAAGTGGAGCTGGGAGCAACGCTGGATGCCATTAAAGGCTCCGATGGAACCGCCGGCGCGCCCTTCAACGCCGGTAACGGAGGTGTAGTCGTCATGCTATGGGATGACACGCAATTGATCTTCTGGAGGTTCGCGCGTGATGAAATCCCTCAGGATATCGAGGATGGATGCCCCGATCCGGATAGTTGGGGAACCCCTGTCGCCCGTTGGACGGGCGACTCTTGTGACATCGGGAAGTCATTCCAGGATATGCAACGTATGTCCCACCCGCTTCGTTCCTTCGGATGCAACATAGGAAAACTCTGTTTTTTTTTCCAGTGGTGATCAATATCACGATTTGCGGTGATTGGGCTGGAGCCGTTTAC
>Ga0307514_10003015_pt1 | contig 16633 bp, 19 predicted proteins | sample 16_EM_MG_FD_203088 | JGI IMG/M metagenome (GOLD analysis project Ga0307514, IMG submission 203088) | Populus trichocarpa ectomycorrhiza microbial communities from riparian zone in the Pacific Northwest, United States - 16_EM | ecosystem: Host-associated > Plants > Roots > Unclassified | place...
CGGGCGGCCAATCACTGAAAGCCATCAGCGGCAGAGCGTTTTGAACCACACCCGGCACCCCTGGGTGGGTGAACCATACGAGGGGCCCACCGCGTCCCGCAGAACAACGTAGGGACCGTATTTCAGGGCGAGGGGAATTCGCTTGCCGACCGTCCTTACTAAGGACTTGCAGATCATTAACACGTCGTCTTGATCTTGTTGTGGGGCTCGCCGGTTTGGGCGAGGATCCGAGCGTGAAGGGCTGCGAGGAGGAGGGGTGGCGTCGTCGCGGGTGGGATGACGACGCTGTGTGACTCGAGCAGCTTCCTGTTCTTCAGAAGGGTGCGGTGCATCGCGGTCCGGCTGCTGCCGAACAGTACGGCGAGGGGTTCCGCGGCCAGGGCGACCCGCAGATGGAGCACGGTGGCCAGGACCTGTTCGGGGAAGGCGAGCCTGGGCGGACGGCCGCGCCGGGCGTCGCCGTCGAGGGCCAAAGTCCCTGTGAGCGCGTCAAGTTGTTGCCGGGACATCCCGGTCAGGACGGGGTCGGACAGCAGGGCCTGATCCCACTGCGGCGCCGGCGCCTGCGGAACCCGGGCCGCCGGGACGGCAAGGTGCGGCTGCGGGTGCAGGGCGTAATTCCATTCGCCATGGAATGCGTGGCGGGTCAGCGGCATTGCTGCCATCTCCGCGTCACCGATACGGACTCCGGTGGGATAGGTGTTGGTGTCGAGTGCGGCACTCACGCGCAGTCCGGTGCGGGTGGTGGTCGCGGCGATGGACTGGACGATGACTTCGTGGCTGGTCAGCGGGCGGCCGCGCCAGTTCATGGAGATGTGCGAGAAGAGCCGGTGCTCGATCTTGTTCCACTTCGATGTGCCCGGCGGCAGGTGACACACGGTGATGGTCAGCCCCGTTTCGGCGGCGAGCCGGGCCAGTTCGAGTTTCCAGGCCCGGGTGCGGTATCCGTTGGAGCCGCCCGCGTCGGCGGTGATCAGCAGTCGCTCCGCCTGCGGGTAGGCGGCCTGGCCCTGGCCGTGCCACCAGCGGCGGATCGACTCGACCGCGAATGCGGCGGTGTCGTGATCGGTGCCGACGTTGACCCAGCCGGTGTTCGCCGCCAGGTCGTAGATCCCGTAGGGGACTGCCTTGCCCAGCTGCGGGTCGGCGAAGTCATGCACGTTCACCGGCACCGGCTCACCGGTCGGCCGCCACTGGCGGCCGTTGTTCTTGAACTCGCCGACGAGCTCCTTCTTCTTGGTGTCCACGCTGATCACCGGTTGGCCGGTGTCCCGGTGCTCGCGGGCCTGCTCGTTGAGATAGCGGAACTGCGCGTCCCGGTCTGGGTGTTGGCTGCCCTCGATGGTCTTGGCGTTGGCCTGCAGGCTGAAGCCTTCCTCTCGCAGCAGGCCGGCGACAGTGTCGGCACTGACGCGGTGCCCGGCACGGGTCAGCTCCTGCGCAAGCGTGCGGGTGGACTTGACCGTCCACCGCAGCGGCGACATCGGATCCCCTCGCACATCCGGCTCAACCAGCGCCAACAACGCTGGTAGCAGCCCGGGATTCAGATCCGAGACCCGTTTGCGGCCCCCGCCCGGCCGCCGCACCCGCCCCAAAGGCTCCTCGCCCGCCTCGAGTTCGAACACGCCCTTGCGGACGGTCGTCTCGCTGACCGCAGCGGCCTGTGCCACGGCTCGGACACCACCGTGCCCCAACCCCCGGGCCTCCGCAGCCATCAACAGCCGTCGCTGCCGTTCGTCCAGATGCGGGAGCAACACCGCAAACTTCACGGCGAGTTGGTCACGAGTCTCATCCGAGATGCGCATACCACACCAACGAGCCTCAGAACGGGAAGCAACACCTTGATTCCCCGCAAGCCCTAAGGGTTGTCCCGTAAAGATCTTTGAGTCGCCTCGGGCATAGCGGGCCACCGTGCCACCTGTCGAGCTACTGGGCGAGGACGAGGTTGTGCATCCGGGCGATGCCGAGCATGGCGTGGTGAACGCCGTCGCCTTTCAGGCGGCAGTCGCGGAGGATCTTCCAGGTCTTCATGTGGGCGAAGACGTACTCGACCCGGGTGCGGACCTTGCGGTGTGAGCGGTTGTGTTCTTCTTTCCAGGCCAGGGGTTCGATCTGGCCGGGTTCGCGGCGGTGCGGGATGAGCAGGCCGGTGCCCCGGTAGCCGCCGTCGGCGATGACCGTGGTGCGGCCGACGGTGACGACGAGCCGGGGGTCGGCGTCGACGACGACCTGGTGGTTGGTGGAGTACCGGTAGTTCTTGGACTGCTCGGCGACCTGGTGGTCGCGGGTGGGGACCAGGGTGGCGTCCACGATGAGAACGGTGTCCTTGGCGAACCGCTTGCGGGGCCGGAGTGCGAGCAGGGGCCCGAGGCGATTGATGACTCGGCCGGCTGTGGACTTCGAGACGCCGAACAGCGGAGCGAGCTGCCGCAACGTCAGATTGGTACGCCAGTAGGCGGTGACCAGCAACACCCGGTCCTCCGGGGGCAGACTCCACGGCCGGACTCGGTGGACCACATCTGCTCCATCGCGCCGGCGTGGTCAGCAGTTTGCCGAAGCAGCGCGGGCTCAGTCCTGTGAACGGGGCTGTCCAGGACGGCTCCGATGCCGTGATCACACTCGCCACATCATGATCATCAACCAGGCCGGCCCAATGCCGAGACAATCCCACAGCTACGCTGATCGGGGCAGTCCACAGTGAGCAAGACCGGGGGAAACCGTTAACCGACCGCTGCTGTTCCTCGACGTGGACGGGCCGCTCAACCCCTACGCGGCCCAGCCGGAGAGGCGTCCCGACGGCTACACCACACTCAGAGTTCCCCGGAACGACACCCAAGAGGACGACAGGGGCCCATCGTCCCGACGACGCCCCCTACGTGTCTGGCTCAACCCAGAGCACGGACGAATCCTGCTCCAGCTCGGCTTCGGACTGTGCTGGGCCACCACATGGATGGACGACGCCAACCGGTGGATCGCACCGGTCCTCGGCCTTCCGGAACTTCCCTTCGTCGACCTCGGCGACGTCCTACTCCAAGAACGCCCCGATGGAGTCCACTGGAAGACCGGGCCGCTGGTGGACTACGCAGGCGGCCGTCCTTTCGCCTGGGTGGACGGGCCCCGGCTCCTGCACCACGTCAACCCGCGGATCGGCCTACGAGAGAACGACTTCCACACGCTCGCCGACCTCGCCAGTTCCCTGGACACCTCACGAACCACCGGCTGATGACCTCGCCGGCTCTTCAGATTGCTCCGTACTCGTGAGCCGAAGGACGGAAGTTGTCACCAGGGGAGGCAGAAGATCCGGTGTACAGGACCGGTTGAAGCGGCCTGGTTGTCACAAGCAAGGCACGCGGCTTGTCACACATGCTCATTCGGCAGCCCTTCTGTCACCAGAAGCGAAGATCGACAGCCTCTGGCTCCCCGAGACGACACTTCACTACAACCGCGTCCTGCTCCTGTGCGTCCTACTACTGAGCACCGGCAGAAGTCGGCTACCCCGGGGGATCGGGACGCGAGTGATGCAGAAGTACGCGATCGTCCAGCACATCACACGGTTCTTCTGGCCCCCGCGTGGTGCAAGACGGCAGCCGCCCACGTTCGCCCGGCAACTGGTGGGGCTCTGGCTGTTCGCGCTTGCCTTCGGGGCCGGGCTCACCGCGATCGGCTGGGACGACGAGTTCGGCATGGCACTGCTGCTCCTCTTTTATGGCGACATCATCGACGGGGTGCGGTACCGCTGGACGGCCGCACTGGCCGCGGTAGCAGTCCTGTTGGCTGCCAGCCGGCTCACAAGAGCCGTCCTGCCCGGCTCCCTCGACGATGCCTGGGCGCAGAGCGTTGGCTCCGCTGTCGGTGTCACGCTCGGGCTGGCAGTGAGCGCCGCCATCACACGGCTTCCGGAACGCCGACCACATCGGCCCGCCGGGGGACACGACTCCGGGTTCAGCGGTCAAGAGTCTCCGTAAAGGGAGAGGGGCGGCCGACCTCGGTGACAACAAGCCCGCCTTTGTGACACCCATCGCGCTTCAGCTCAGCTCGGAGCCAAGATCTTTGCGGGACAGCCCTTGGAGCGCCGAGTGGTTTCCCTGGACGCCGTGCACCGCGTTCGCACTCTGCCTGATCCATGTGCCGGTGACCGGCAGTGGCGGCCTGACCTCTGGTGGCATCACTGTCTCGTGGGAGGCAGAGGAGCCGGCTGAGTGGTGCACGCCGACAGTGGAATGATCACGACGTGGCTGGTGTGATCACGGCGTCGGAGACGTCCTGGACAACCCCGTTCACCGGGCTGAGCCCGCTCCGTTTGAGTTGACTCGACGTCGAGGTGACAGGGCCGGACGTATCGATACCGGGCAGGGTCATCGCGACGCGCGGATCGAGGTGCCCGTGAGCTCGGCGCAGTAGTCGAGCAGGGCGTCTTGAACCGTCGCCTCGTGCGCCTCGGCGGGCACGGAGCGCTCCTCCTGGTGGTAGAAGTGCCGGCCGGTGACTTTCGCGGCCTCATCGTCGCTGACGGCGAGCCACGCCTGGGTCACCGGGCCCCGGTCCAAGTCGTCCGGCGCGCCGGGGCCGCCCATCTTGGTCGCGACCCACCCGGGTTCCACGGAGTTCGACAGCACGTCCTGCCATCGCCGCGCGACACCGAGCGCGAGCAGGACATCGAACAGCTTGCTGTCGCTGTACGCCTGCGCCCCGCTCCAGCGCCGGTCGGTCCACTGCGGATCGGACAGCTCCGCATCCCCACCGCGTGCCATGCCCGAACTGAGGTAGACCAGCCGATCAGGCGGCGTCATCGACGCGGTCAGCAGGTAGGGCGCGAGCACATTGACCGTGAACAGCTGGGACAGGCCGTCGACGGTCTCGACGCGGCGCGGCTCACGGTAGCCGATACCCGCGTTGTGGATGACGGTGTCGAACCGGCCCGCCGCGTTGGCCTGGGTGGCCACCGACCGGATCCCGTCGAGGGATCCCAGATCACCCACCAGCACGTTCTCGGCAGCGGGCAGGACCACACGCGCATGCGCGGCTCGCGCGGTGTCGCGAGCGTGCAGCGTCACCGTGTGGCCTTGGCCGATCAGCAGGCGACCGGCCATCAGGCCGAGGCCGTCGGAGGATCCAGTGATCAGGACGTGAGCCATCGTCGCACCTCCCAGAGAGCGTTCGAGATGTGCCTCGAATTGTCGATCAGAACGCCGGCGACAGGTAGGAACCGGGATCTCGGCCCGCTGTCGCGGCACGTCCACTGTCGATCTACCGGGGCCGCCCTGTCCAAGACCCTTTGCGTCCCCTGCAATGCCCACAGGGCATCAACGCGGCTCAGCTCGATTCAGCTCGACTCACTGGCGGATCTCGACCGCGAATCGCCCTTGGCGGACCGCCGGCGACGCGTAATGCACCGTGGGCATCACAGAGCACGAAACAGGTCTTGGACAGGAACGGCGATCAGGCCGCACGGTGGAGTCAGACCTGATGAGCGTGCTAAAACCCCACAAGTGACACAAAAAGGACTCTCGATGATTGACAGGACTACATCCCTTTTCGTGTCCGAGTCAGTCGACTACGGCGTCTTGATCCCTCTGGACGTCTATTTCGACGACCTTGATCCATACGGGATGCTGCACAACGGTCGTTACACCGTGATGGTCGAACGTGCTTGGAACATGTACGCGTTCAGTCTGGGCTTCGGCGCATCCGAAGAGGCCATGCCGACCCACTACGTCGTGAAGGCGGTCGCCATCGTGTTCGATCTCCCTGTGACCGGCAACGGGGAAATCGCCGTCCATCTCTGGACCGAGCGGGTAGGCCGCACATCGGCAACGACCGGCTTCCGCGTGTGTAGCCGCGATGGCAGCAGCACGTATGCACATGGGACGCGGACCATCGTGAATGTAAGCGGGGAGACGATGCGCCCCACCGAGTGGTCTGAGGACCATCGAGCGGGGTTCGATCGAATCCAGGGCCCTGAAGCCTGAGGTCCTGCTTTCAAGCCCTCGGACCGGTGGGCTCGCCGGATTTCACGAGCCTCCGGGCAACCGTGCAACGAACGCTTCCACAAGCTTCCAATTTCGGCCAACGGGCGTTGAACTGCGTTTTTGGGGTCCCGGTGCGGCCTGCCCGGCCGGCTTCCAGACGTATGCACCTGGTTGCGCCGCTGCGGGAGTTCAGCGAGGCCAACCCCGACTGGCTCACCGTGTTCCAGTTGCCGACGTACGCCCCGGACCTCAACTCGCGGGAGGGCATGCTGGTCGCTGGTAGCTCAAGATGGTCCGGTGCCGGGCAGAAGGTCATCGACAGCTGCCTGGCGGACACGGGCCTGACCCTGTCGGTGTGAGCGTCAGAAGAAGCCGAAGAAGCGAGCCCACCAGGTAGGCCGGTGAACATGCGAGGGCAGTCGGCTCGGCCCGTCGTAGTCGCTCTCCAGCAGTTCCTCGGCAACCACTACGTAGCCGAGTTCGACCAACGCCCTGTTGACCTTGGCAAGGTCAGCTCCATCCAGCTCACCCTCGGCCTGAGCTTCCTCCGTTCCGAGGAAGGCGCCCGGGTTGTCCGCGCAGACCAGCGCCAGTGACCCGAACTTGCTCACACTGACGACGATCCGGGTTCCGCATACGGTCGCGTCAGCCGGCACGACAACGCGTCCGTACTCGCTGGAGTCCTGGGTGTCCGGCTCAGCCGTGCAGCGAGCTGCGAAGTCGCCTTCGAGTCGGGTCAGCAGACCACCGAAGCGGGCCGCAGTCGCACCACGGTCGTAGTGCTGCGGCCACTCCAGCCATTCCGGATCGTCAAGCTCGCGCCACAACGCCAGCGGATCCGCTTCGCTCTCGGTCATACGCCCATCTTGCCGAGCCAGCCACGGGTGGGGCGGCTCGGGGTACCACCATGGCACCCTTCCAGCCTTCACGCCGACTGCGGCGGCACCATCACCGGTGTGTGCGGGGGCTAGGGCCCCTGCGACGGGTCCGGTTGTGTACGGGATGCCGGCCCGCGGGGGCTGCTACCGATGTCCGCTGCGAGACCACGGTGGTTGACGCGCGGCGGACCACTTCACCGTCGCCCTCCCTTTCCTCTCCACGCCTCCCCCTCTTCCTCGTGGTCGGAGGGTCATGACTCCGACGTTCCTGGCTCGTCGGACCCCACGCTGTTGTCACTGTGCCGCTGACGTTCCGCACGCTGCTGGACGAGTTCCTCGACGGCGCTCGGCAAGGTCGTCTCGAAGTCGATCAGCTTCGCCCACGTCGGCGTCATCACGATGCGGACCATGCCGTCGTAGAGCGAGCGAACCTCGGCCTCCCACTCGACCCGTTGCTCGGCCGTCATCTTGTAGGAGCCGTTCATCTCGAGGTACTCCTCTGGAATGCCGTCGACCTCGTCGAGTTCAACCGTGCCGCGGACGAGCAGGATCTGGGGCGGGTGCACCTCGGTGTCGATCGTGATGGCGACGGCCGGGTTCTCGCGGAGCGAAGCCAGCTTCGGGGCGTTCTTCGACGTGCACATCACAGCCTCCTTGCCGTTCCAGGCGAAGGCGATCGGGATGTTCCGCGGTGTCCCGTCCTTGGCCACGTACGCCAGACGGCAGAGGTCACGAGCCAGCAGTTCCTGACTCAGCGGGCGATTGAGGATCTCGGTGATCTGGTCGTTCGTCATGGCGGGCCTCCCAAGGCTGAGCGACCACGGTGGCCGCTTCTGCCCCTGGGACGGAGTCACCACGCCGTTCTCGACATCCTTGCCGAACTTTCCCCCGCGCCTCAGCGGACACGTCTCCGCTGAGGCGCGTGAACGGGGCCGTCAGCCGGACGGCCGCCATGTCAGGTTCGCAGGCGCTCAAGAGCTCAGCAGGGCTGCGGCCAGCCCTTGTTCAGTCGTTCCACCGTTTGCGTTCGAACGCGGCCGTTCCGGTCACCAGGGTGTTGGGGGGAACGTCCTTCGTGACGACGGCTCCGGCGCCGACCACGGCACCGCGTCCGATCGTGACGCCGGGGAGAATCGTGACCGACGCGCCGAGCCACGCGTTGGCTTCGATCGTGATGGGCGCCCGCGTGATGAACTCGCTTCGCTCGGACGCCGGGAGGGGATGGTCGGAGGAGATGAGGTTGGTCTTCGGGCCGATCAGGACACCGTCGCCCAGGCGGATGCCGCCCTGGTCCAAGAAGGTGCAGCCCTGATTGACGAAGACGTGCTCACCGAAGTCGATGCCGAGCCCGTGGTCGGTGTAGAAGGGTGGATAGACGGTGACGGAGCTGGGGACCGGCTTGCCGACGATCTCGGACAACAGAGCCGCGCGTGCGGCCTTGTCGTCGAAGGGCAGGACGTTGAGCCGTGACGTGAGCGTGGTAACGAACTCGATTCGCTCGGCCACCCGCGCGAACTCGGGAGTACGCACGTAGAGGCGGTCTTGATCAGGCATGAGGGTTCCTCACGATGGGGCGCCCGAGTCGGAGCCGTTGGGTGGCATCCGTCGGGCGCGACGGCTGATCAACCACAGGTTGACCGGAACCATCAAAACGATCTGGGCACGCCGGAATCAAACAACGATCACGACCTGCAGAATCAACGGTTGGTTGTCTGCCTAGGATGAGCGGCATGGACGTCACCGCCGTGCGCACCTTCGTCACCGTTGTGGACGCGGGACAGTTCCAGGAGGCCGCCACCGATCTGTCGGTCACTCCACAAGCGGTGTCCAAACGCATTGCCGCGCTGGAGAAGGAGCTCGGCGTCCAGCTCTTCACCCGGGACGCACGCGGAGCGCGGCTCACCATCGACGGGCAGGCGTTCCTGCCCCACGCCCGCAGGCTCCTGCAAGCCGCCGAGCGGGCCGTCGACTCCGTACGGCCGGGACATCGGGCGTTGCGCGTCGACGTGATCGGCCGCCAGCTCTCCCTGGCCGGTCTCCTGCGCGGCTTCCACCGGGCCCATCCCGAGACCGAGCTGGATGTCGTGACGCTGTTCGACTCCGACACGGCCATCGCCGCCGTCCAGGACGGAACCATCGACGCGACTTTCCGTGCCGTGACCATGCCCGGCCGGCAGCTCCCCCGCGGTGTGGAGGCCACATCCGTCTTCGACGAACCGCTGCACCTGTTCACCGGACCGGGACACGAGTTCGCGAACGCCCCCGCGATCACTCCCGCCCAGCTCGCCGGCCGCCGGATCTGGATGCCCGGGAACATGCCCCGCACCGAGTGGGCCGCCTACTACGACGAGCTCGCCGCCGCCTTCGGCATCATCATCGACTCGGTCGGCCCGGACTTCGGCATCGAGCCCCTGCTCGACACCATCGCCGGCTCCACGACACTGGGCACCTTCGTCAGCGAACAGACCCCGCTGGTCTGGCCCGCCGGTCACGACCTGCGTCGCATCCCCATCAGAGACCCGACCCCGCTCTACCCCCACTCACTGATCTGGCGCACCGACAACCCTCACCCCTCCCTGGCCGCCCTGCGTCGCCATCTCACATCCGCCTATTCCGGCCGACCCGACAGCGGCATCTGGGTACCAGGATGGAGCCACCCGCTGCAGCCGCCTGAACCGGCGAGTACCACAGGAGGCCGACCTCCGTCGTAGGCTGAATCCCGCTCGTGACGGACAGGAGGCTGAGGTGGCCGAGACGGCTGTGACCGAGACGACGGTGGCCGAGGTGATGGCCGAGCTGGCCGCGCTCGATGACCCAAAAGCTCGCGAGGTGAACGAGAAGCACGGTGACGATCACGGTGTGAACCTCAGCAAGCTACGCGCGGTGGCGAAGCGGCTCAAGACGCAGCAGGAACTCGCGCGCCGCCTCTGGGACACGGGTGACACCGCGGCGAGACTGCTGGCGCTCCTGATCTGCCGCCCGAAGGCGTTCGAGCGTGACGAGTTGGATGTCATGCTGCGCGAGGCCCGCACCCCCAAGGTGCACGACTGGCTCGTGAACTACGTGGTCAAGAAGAACCCGCACTCCGAAGAGCTGCGCCTGGCCTGGTCCGCCGATCCGGATCCAGTCGTCGCGAGTGCCGGCTGGGCGCTGACCATCGAACGCGTGGCGAAGAAGCCCGAGGTACTCGACCTCGTAGGACTCCTCGATGTAGTCGAGGAGCAGATGAAGGACGCCCCGGATCGCCTGCAGTGGGCGATGAACCACTGCCTGGCCCAGATCGGGATCGAGCACCCCGGGCACCGCACCCGTGCGATCGACATCGGTGAGCGCCTGGAGGTGCTCAAGGACTATCCGACCTCCCCGGGCTGCACCTCTCCGTTCGCGCCCGTCTGGATCACCGAGATAGTGCGTCGGCAGAACGACAAGTAGGAAGGTTCGCGCTCACGCGCGGGCCGCTGCTCTCTCCGAACGAGCTGTCCCGCCTGGAGGCGTGAGGCGGGACCTGCCCGCGAGTGCCACGGGCCGGGCTGCCCGGGTGACAGTCGATGCGCCCCGCCGGGGCTACGGAGAACCGCGCGTCACGAACGCATCCCTTCCAGGCCGGAGATCATGCAGTCCAGCCCTTCCCGGAAGCGGCTCTGCGTACTGGTTGTGGCACTGCGATTGATGTAGTCGGCCAGCGACTTCGGATGGTCCTGCACCGCCGCGTCGAGGTAGGGGCCCAACCGGGCCGCCCACTCCTCCTCGTTCTCGGCCCGCCGGTTCGACATCGTCTGCCAGGACGCCTCGGACAGGGCCGCACCCACGATGTAGTAGTAGATGGCCGCCAGTGCGGAGTCGAGCTGCTGGGGGGTGAAGTCCGCGCGCTCCAGGATCTCGATGATGGCGCTCGTGTGCGCCAACGCCCGTGGACCCACTGGCGGTTGCCCGCCCATCAGCTCGATCACCCACGAGTGGCGCAGCAGCACTTCGAACAGGCCGATCGCGCCGCTCTTGATGTCGTCCTGCCAGTCCGCCGCGTCGGTTCGGCTCGGCGGATCGGGGAACACCGCGTCAACGGCGAGCTCCAACAGGTCGTCCTTGTTGGGCACGTGCCAGTACAGCGACATGGGTGCGGAGTTCAACGACGTCGCGAGCTGACGCATCCGTAGGTTCCGTACGCCTCCTTCGTCCAGGAGCCGTACCGCGGCCTGCACGATCTGTTCACGGCTCAGGGATGGCTTGGACGGGCTCTTTTTCGTCTCGCGAAGCCAGATGGAGCCCTGTCGCCCCTTCGGTGTGGTCTCTCGCCCAGAAGTCTCAGTCACAGCTCTATAGTACCGCAGGCTCGTACATTGTACGATCCTGCGGTATGACGTACGAGACGGCTTGACGAAAGACATTCAGAGGAGGGCAACCATGGAATCGGCGCGCAGCGCGGCCAACAGGTGGACAGTGCTCGGCATCCTGTCCCTGAGCCTCTTGGTCGTCGCGCTGGACCTGACCGTATTGAACGTCGCACTGCCGACGCTGAGCACTGAACTGGAACCGTCCTCGGTTCAGTTGCTGTGGATCGTCGACATCTACTCACTCGCCGTCGCCGGGCTGCTCATCAGCGCCGGAACGCTCGGAGACCGTCTGGGCCGGAAGCGCTTCTTATGCCTGGGCTTCCTCATCTTCGGCCTCGGCTCGGCCGCGGCGGCCTGGGCGTCCGGCCCCGAGACGCTGATCGCGGCCCGCGCGCTCCTCGGCGTCGGTGCCGCGCTGATCATGCCGTCGACGCTGTCGATCATCCGGAACGTCTTCACGGACCGCAGGGAGCGCACGGTGGCTCTCGCCGTCTGGGCCTCGGTCTCCGCGGCCGGCGCCGCGATCGGCCCCGTCGTCGGCGGCTTTCTGCTGGAACACTTCTGGTGGGGATCGGTCTTCCTGATCAACCTGCCGATCATGGCGATCGCCCTGATCGCAGGGGTGCTTCTCGTGCCCGAGTCCCGCCAGCCCAACCCGCCCCGCTGGGACGCCTTCGGAGCTCTTCTCTCCGTCACCGGGTTGATCGCCCTCGTGTACAGCATCCAGCACGGTGGCTCCAAGGGACTCGACGCGCAGACGATCGGCATCGGGGCGCTGGGGATACTCCTGCTCGCGGGGCTGATCGTCCGGCTGGTCCGCACGCCCGAGCCTCTCTTCGACCTGGCCCTGTTCAAGTCCCGCGCGTTCTCCGTTGGAGTGGCGTCCGTGGTCCTGGCCATGTTCGGCATGGGCGGGCTGATGCTGCTGCTCACCCAGCACTGGCAGTTCATCGGCGGGGCCTCGCCCCTGGAGTCGGGCCTGCGCCTGCTCCCGCTCGTCTTCGCCACCATGATCGGAGCCCCGATCATGTCGCTCGTCGTTCCGCGATACGGCACGCGCTACGCCATGATGATCGGGATGGGGCTGATCGGGGCGGCCTTCTTCGTCCTGCTCAACGTTCAGCCCGACACGGAGTACTGGGTGTTCGCCGTCGCCCTCGTCGGCATCGGGGCCGGATCGGGCTGTGCGATGACGGCCGCGTCGGACGTGATCATGTCCACGGCTCCCGCCGACTCGGCCGGCGCCGCCGCGGGCATCGAGGAGACGTCGTACGAGTTGGGCAACGGGCTCAGCGTGGCGATCATGGGAAGTGTGGCATCGGCCCTGTTCCGCCGGGAGATGGACACGACGGTGGCCGGGGTGGACGACAGGTCCATGGAGGCGTCCCGCGAAAGCATCGGCGACGCGATCGCCGTGGCGGGTACCCTGCCGGGCGACGCCGGGCGGGCGCTGAAACGTCAGGCCGATCAGTCGTTCTCGGATGCGTTCGCGCTCACCTCACTCTGCACCGGGATCATGCTCGTGCTGGTGACAGTCGCCATCTACTTCTACGTACCGCGGTCGACGGGGCGCGCGGACTCGAAGCCCGACAGCGCTTCCGCCACGAACCTGGAGAAGCTCGACCTGGCCCAGGACGACGCACGCAGTGAGCACAGCTGAAGCCCTCGCTCTCCGCACGGCCGGCCGATCAGGCGGGCCGTGCCTGCGTGAGGCGTTGGCCCGCTCTGCTTTCCGTCCGCGCCCCACGCGCTCAACCACCCTCCGGTCACCGGCATTCACGAACAGGCCGTTCCGGATTGCACGGCCCTTCCCCTCCGACGGCCACTCTGTCCAGGACACCACGACACTCCGAGTACCTGCGGTACCGTACGAGTTATCGTACAAGGTACGATTGGACGCTGCCGCGAAGAGCGCCTCTCGTGGCAGTCTCTAGCGAGACGGCCGTCGTCCGTACATCGGTTAAGGGGGAACGACTGAATCCCGTCGCGGAATGTCAGCTACCGGGGGGTTACCACGGGGCACATTCAAGTCGTATTCACCCATGCGCACTCTGGGTGCACCCCACCGGTCCATCTCATCCGACGCTGACGCGTCGAACCGCTCGGCTCCCCTCCCCGGCCGAGACCCCCCATTCGTTCGTATGCCGCCCCGAGGAACGGCATGCACGCGGTCAAACTCCTGACGGCCCCGCACTGAGTAACGCCCGCTTCACTCACTCGTGAGGAGTCCTCAATGCAAGCGTTAGGTGTCCTCGTCGTGGACAACCACCCCGTCGTCCGGTACGCGCTGTCGTCGCTGCTGGACGCGCGGGCCGCCTGGACAGCTGGGGCGGCATCCGGTGACGAGGCATGGAACGCCATCGTCGCTCGCTGCCCGAGCGTCGTAGTACTCGAAATGGAACTCGAAGGCCGCGCGAGCGGTGCCGAGTTGTGCCAAAAGGTCAAGGCAATGGACAAGGCGCCCCACGTCTTGTTCTTCACCAGCGACAGTTCGCCGAGCGCCGTAGTGGCCGCCATATCCGCCGGGGCCGACAGCTTCCTGCACAAAAGCGTGGGAAGTTCGGAGCTCGTGGACGCGGTGGAGCGGACATCATTCGGCCAGCGGCTGTGGGTGCTGGGAAAGGAAGAGGGCGAGCAGATCGACGTGCGCAGCGTCGCGCACGACGGGCTGTCGGCCATCACCCGCCGGGAAGAGGAAGTACTGAGCCTTGTCCTACGTCGCTACACCAACGAAGAAATCGCCGGAGAACTCTCCCTGGCACCTCAGACCATAAAGAATCAGGTGAGCAGCGCGCTGCGGAAACTGGGCGTCAGCGGCCGACGCGAACTGTTCCGCAAGTACTCCGGCCGAGCTGTGATGACAGCGGCGAGAGGCTGAATACGGTCCTGCAGCCGACCTTCCAACGGCACGGGCCGGACGCTCGGGCAATGCCTGGCACGCACCTCCTGAGCGGCGGCCGTGCGACGGCATCCGGCCCGCCGACGACAAGGCGGGATCGCGAGCCCGGTCCCGCAGAGCCGCCGTCGGCGATCGTCGCGGTCGTCCCGACGGCGGCCTTGGGTCCTCCCACGCACGCCACTCATCCGGCCGACCGTCCCATCACGAAAGCACTCGCCCCGTCGCGCGCCGCGGCGGAGTCCAACAGGGGGCCCAACAGCTCCCGGTGTCTGGTGTACTCGGCGGCCAACTGTCCGTCGCGCACCTCCGCGAGGAGGCGCTTGCTCGCCTGGACGCTCGAAGCTCGCTGCGCCGCGATCGTCTCACCCAGCTCACATGCCGCGGTCAGCGCGGTTCCGGGCTCGACCAGCCGGTTGACGAGCCCGAGTCCGTAGGCTCGCCGCGCGTCGATCGGTTCTCCGGTGAGCGCCATCTCCATCGCCACGTTCGGCGGAATCGCCCGGGGCAACCTCAACAGACCGCCGGCCGCGGCCACCAGCCCCCTGCGTACTTCGGGGAGAGCGAACACGGCATCGGCGGCTGCCACCACGAGATCGCACGCCAGGACCAGTTCGAAACCGCCGCCGACCGCCGCGCCCTCGACCGCGGCGATCAGTGGCTTGGCGGGCGGCCGCTCCGTCAATCCGCCGAAGCCGCGGCCCTGAAGCGAGGCCCGTTCGCCGCGGACGAAGGCGGCAAGGTCCATGCCCGCGCAGAACGCCGGCGGCGTGCCGGTGAGCACGCCGACGCTCAACTCCTCGCGCGCGTCCAGCTCTTCGAAAGCGGCGGCCATCCGCTCGGCCATGGCCCTCGTCAGCGCGTTGCGCACGCGCGGCCGGTCGAGCCGGATCACCAGCACCGCGCCGCAGGTCTCAACGACGACGTCGGCGGCGGCTGTTCGCCCGTCCGCGGAATGTCCGCTCACGCTGCTGCCCTTCTCTCGGCACAATGGATTCGGATCAGCCAGACTAGCCAGCGAATTCTGCGTGGACCATGCACTGAAAGTACTCAGCCTGCCGGTGAACAAGTACCCCCGATGCCTGTACGAACGGATACGCGCGCACGTGGAATTCCTGAGAGGCGGAGACGGGGGAATCAACTCCCTTCGCGCCAGGGCGAAGAAGGGGCATCGCATGGACGCGTTGACCGAGGCAGTGATGAACGACGCCCCCGTGGCGGAATGGAAAGGGCTCGAACCGCCGGGCGAGTATGTGGCGGCACATCTGCGGGCCACGGACATCGGCAGCTTTCCGCCCGGAGCGGACCGCGACGTCCGCACGACCATCCACGTCGGCAACGTGCCGATGCCCGAACTGGCGCCGGACGAGGTGCTGGTGGCGGTCATGGCCAGTTCCATCAACTACAACACCGTGTGGTCGGCGACCTTCGAGCCCGTACCCACGTTCTCCTTCCTGGAACGCCTTGGGCGACAGGGCGGTTTCGCAGAGCGGCACGACCAGGCGTACCACGTGATCGGGTCGGACGCGGCGGGTGTGATCGTGCGCGCCGGTGCCGGCGTACGCCGCTGGAACGTCGGCGACCACGTCGTTGCCAGCTGTGTCCAGGTCGACGACCAGGAACCGGCGACGCACGCCGACGGGATGCTGGGGGCCGAACAGCGCATCTGGGGGTACGAGACGAACTTCGGCGGGCTGGCCCACTATGCCGTGCTGCGGGCGAGCCAGCTGCTCCCCAAACCCGCGCATCTCACATGGGAGGAGGCCGCGTCCGTGATGCTCACCGCGGCGACCTCGTACCGGATGCTGGTGAGCGACAAGGGCGCGCGCATCAAGCAGGGTGACATCGTGCTGATCTGGGGTGCCTCCGGCGGACTGGGCGGTTATGCCGTGCAGTTGGTCAAGAACGCGGGCGGGATCGCCGTCGGCGTCGTGGGCTCGGAGAGCAAGGCCGACCTGGTGCGCCGGCTCGGCTGCGATGTGGTGCTCAACCGTGCCGAGCTGGGGGTCGGCGGCGATCGCGAGCTGACGCCGGAGCAGACCATCGAGCAGGGCAAACGGCTCGGCCGAGCCATCCGCGAGGCCCTGGGCGAGGATCCTCATGTGGTCTTCGACCATGTCGGGAAGGCGACCTTCGGCCTCTCCGTCTTCGTCGTCCGGCCCGGCGGAACGGTGGTGACCTGCGGTTCGAGTACCGGCTACGACCACCACTTCGACAACCGCTACCTGTGGATGAACCTCAAGCGCATCGTGGGCAGTCACGCGGCCAATCTCCAGGAACAGTGGGAGTGCAACCGCCTGTTCCGGCTCGGCCTGCTGGCGCCCGTTCTCTCGGCGGTCCGTCCACTCGCCCAGGTCGGCGAGGCGGCGCGTCTCGTGCAGCGGAACGAGCATCTCGGCAAGGTGGGTGTGCTGTGTCTGGCGCCCAAGCCGGGGCTCGGCGTCACCGATCCGGAGCGACGCGTGGCCCTCGATCCGGAACGGCACAATCCCTTCGCGGCACTTCGGCAGGCCGCTCCCTGACCGTGGGCCGGGGCCGGAAGAGGTACGTGCCTCGTCC
>Ga0307514_10003016_pt1 | contig 16632 bp, 12 predicted proteins | sample 16_EM_MG_FD_203088 | JGI IMG/M metagenome (GOLD analysis project Ga0307514, IMG submission 203088) | Populus trichocarpa ectomycorrhiza microbial communities from riparian zone in the Pacific Northwest, United States - 16_EM | ecosystem: Host-associated > Plants > Roots > Unclassified | place...
CATTTCAGGTGCTACGCCCGAGTACCTCGCCGGCCACTACATGCTCCAAGCCGCTTCCTCCTTCCTCCCCGTCATCGCCCTCTCCCCACAACCCAACGAGCGTGTACTCGATATGGCTTCCGCCCCTGGAGGGAAAACGTCTCATATCGCCGCTCTCATGCAGAACACTGGTGTGATCTTCGCCAATGATGCGAACAAGGCCAGGACGAAGAGTTTGACTGCAAACATCCACCGGTTGGGATGTAAAAACGTCGTGGTTTGCTCGTATGATGGACGAGAATTCCCGAAGGTTTTGGGCGGTTTCGATAGGGTACTGCTCGATGCGCCCTGTAGCGGTACTGGCGTTATCAGCAAGGATCCTAGCGTCAAGATCAACAAGGTAAATCTCCCTTCTCAATACTGATACACCTTCTCTAAATCGAATGCGTTCATTAGTCCGACCGAGATTTCATGCTTCTTTCTCACCTCCAGAAACAACTCATCCTCTGCGCAATCGATAGCGTGAACCCAGACTCAAAAACAGGAGGTTACGTCGTCTACTCCACCTGTTCCGTAACCATCGACGAGAACGAGGCAGTGGTCGACTACGCTCTCCGGAAACGACCGAACGTAAAACTCGTCGATACCGGGCTCGAGTTCGGTCAGGAGGGTTTCACGCGGTACCGAGGCAAGATTTTCGACGACAGCGTGAAGTTGACGAGGAGGATTTACCCTCATGTGAATAACATGGACGGATTCTATGTGGCGAAGTTCGAGGTACTGAGAAGAAGGAAAGTGAAGAAGGGTGGTGACGGCGATGAGGGTGAGGGACATGAAGAAGCGAACACGGAAGACGGGGTCGCAGAGGAACCCACCTTCGATGACGAGGAGGATAAGGGTTACATCCAAGGTTCGTGATGTCGCCTCCACACTGCTCCAGCCCTTCCATGACTAATGAACCGCTCCAGAGTCGAAACGGAGGAACATGAAGAAAAAAGGGCTGCGGGTTCCTCCTCGAAAGAAGGATCCATCAGAAGATTCCTGAGCATCTCTGTAATGATCATACGTTGTGCATTGGCTGTACTGTACCATTCCGACCAACCCGGTTGGTCGTTGTCATCGAGGGGCCCGCCGGCCGGATTTTTGGTCAAGTGTGGTCGTCACCTAAGGGTCCGCCGCTAGTCTCGACCCGGATCAGTGTTTAAGAGTTCGAGGCTTGATGACATTGAGCCGGAACAGAATGAATCTGAGTGAAATACGCCCTCGCTAGGCCTGGTAGGGTTTAGGTCGGTGACGCTGCTTTGTTGGGGTTCGCCGTCTCTCCTGCTGAGAACCCGAAACCATGATGGAAACGTAACACTGGATGACTTTCCGTAGCGATTTAAGACTTGAGAACTGAATTTAGAATGCAATTTCAATTTCGGGGACCTTCCTAAAGTAGGCATTTCCCCGGTATCTCCCTCTGTCGCTCGGTCTATCGCAGCTGCAAGCATCATCTCTCATACCGTGGAGCACCTTGTCGAGCTAGCATGGGCCAGAGGGGACTCCGATGAGAAGAGACGAGACGAGACGAGAAAACAAAAGAAGAGGCATAATGACGGGGAAGTGGGAAGAGGTGTGCGCCGAGCTTGCGACATAACTACTGGACGACTTCGTAGAGGAAGCAGCCGGGAAACTTGTCGGAATCCTCACTGGTGGCTCAGGCCCCACTGACAAAACCCACATCACGTACCTCACCCCTTACTGGTGGGTCGAGGAGCAGGTCAAGGCCGATGCGACCCCCTCCGTCGAGGACGACCGAGCCCGAGTCGCCAGCATCGGAAAACTTGCCGTGCGTCTCGTCGTAGGGTAAGACAGCAATTTCAAGGGACTTGCAATCGATACTGTAGTCCTCGTAAACGCGCCTAAAGGACTCGAGGCCGTTGACGCGACCGACGGTCGTCCCCGTGGTCAGCCCATTTTTCGCGACAAGCAGGCACTTCTCGCCATGGACGTCGAGGTGTTGAGGGTTGCGCATCTCGGCTTCCCGGACGAAGTCGTAGGCCTGGAGGAGACCATCCTCGGGGTAACTGTGGTCCTTTCGGTCCCGGGGCTGGGGGAGCATCATGTTTCCATACTGAGAGATCGAGAGTTTACCACCTGTGGAGAAGATAAAAGTAATAGTCAGTTAAAGCTGAAGCCAAGACGACGAGAGATGGAAAAACGGGACGAGAGAGGAAAAGGACGGGAGATGGAGACAAAGATATGGAAAAAAGACGCACCGACCCAAAGCTTATTGCCTTTGAACGTCGTCCAATCGATCTTATCGTTATAAAGCTCGATAAGCGCCCAGTCTTTGGTGAATTTGTAGGGCTCGACGGAGACCTCGATCTTCTCCGAGTGAAGGACGAAGCCAATCGTGCGCTGGTCAAGCGTGGTGTAGTTCTCGGTGACCTCACTGTGGATCGCTTACACCCTCTGAATCTCCCTCGTCGCCTTCGCCACCAAAGCCAAGTGCTCATCGCGACTCTCAGTCACGCTCTCCCTTTCGTCCTCGACGGGGTCCCCCAGCCTGCAAAGGACATTGTTCCAGGCGTCGATAGACTGGAGGTTGTCGCCGATAGTGGCCATCATGGCCTTGATGGCGTTGTCGTAGCCCATGGTACCGAGCGCGACGATTTCCTCACGACGCTGACTACCATGCTTATGGGTCATGCCTGTGTTAGGGTAGACAGGAGGAGGACGAGCGACGTGAGCGCAGGTTAGGACCGCAACACGGTCGTTGTCTTTAGAAAGGCGGAAGTAGAGAGCGGCGGTCCCTTCGTAGTACGGGTACTTGCGAGGCGCGACAGAGAGACCGAGAGCGGGGGTGAGCGGCTTACGCAGGTCGGGGACTCTGTCGACGAGGGGATTGAACGAGAGGAGCTTTGGGCCGGTAGAACGAGTCACTACCGACTCGACAAATGCCACCTCGATGTCGGGGAAGCTGACCTCGGTTAAGATGTCCTTGACGGTGGCTGCAGCAGCAACAGCGGCCTCGTAGAGGAGGGAACCGGGATTCATACCGACGCATATGATAAGAGGGCAGAACGGCTTGGGCTCCCCAGCATTGGCGTAGGCGAGGGGGTTGACGGACGTCCACATTATGCTAACAGATTCGAGCTTATCGCAGATGCGCGTACCGATAGAAACCCAAGTAGGCTGAATAGCGTGACCGTGAACCGGGCGAGGCTCACGGACGATGCGCTGGGCCAGAGGTCCCTTGCGTACGGGCCAATCGGGGCCAGACTTGTAGACGCAGGGAGTATTGGAACCACGGAAGTCGCTATAGGCGTTTGGGTACTTCTCGGCAAGGCGGGTCGCCTTGGAGGCGACGTCGCCCCCAGTCATCTTCTCGATGTCTCCCGAAAGCGATAGTTTGCCGAAAGAGAAGGGAGTGGGAGAGACGAGCGTCTCCGGGTTCTCATCCTGCCTTCGGATAGCTAAGCAGGCGTCAATGAACCTCAGGTCGAGGTTAAGTTGCGGGGGGATGAACACTGTCGACGAGAGAGTAGGAAAAAGAAAGGGTCATCATGCGACGAGACAAGCAAGAAAATATGAAGTAACGCACTTGTGAAGAGAACGAGAAGCAACAAGATATTTCTGTGCAGAGGAGCTGGATAAACCGTGGAGGTCGGTATACAACGAAATGGCAAAGATTTGAAGGGACACAGCTGTGACCAGGCTTAGTGGGTCTCCTTTCATGTCCAGTCTCATGGCTGTGCGCAAGCATTCCGAAGACACGTTCGTGAACCATAGCCCTGTCCGTCTCCTTGGGGTTATCATCTTTCATCTCGGCGGAGCAAACTTGCAAGACGTCCAGGTCCGGCTGTCATCGTCATCTGGCCCACCGTCGCTATCATCAGACCTGATTCTTCTGTCATTAACAACCCCTCCGTCGGGTGGTGATTGGTACTGTACTATCACATTGACCCAGTGAGCCTCTGCCAGCCCGGTTGGTAAGGGCTATTCACTCTCCTTTAGGCGCGCTCCATTGTTCAAGGACATGTATTTCGCCTTCCTGATTTAAGTTGTTAAGGATTATAAACGTTACATGCCGATAATCATAAGAGTCTGTAGTGGCGCAAGAGGGGTTACGGAAAATGATAAAAGGTACGGCTACGGATAACCAAATGGATTCATGGAAAGGGCCAATGGTCGATACACTGAGATACTAGACAAGAGGACGAATGTAAGAGGTGAACAAGCGGACACATCAGGGTATATGTACATCTGGTTCCAAAAACCCTCCGTCTGGAGGTGGGAGGGTCCGAGATTGCGAAGAAAATCCAAAAACATCAGAATTGACGGCGGGTTGCATAATGATAGGAGACGAGGGGTCATTGGTGTCGACCACAGATTTCAAGGCCGGTCGGGCGGTGCGCAGTCATGGTGGGGCTGGAGGGAATAGAGGCCACGAGCAGAAGCGATGGTTGATTCTGCCTAATGTCCCATCTTCACATGATGACACAATCCTTGTCTTTACCGGCCCTTTCGCTTGAATCCTCGCCATCTGGGTTTCTTTGCAATACAGCTCCGGGTCCACCAGGCTGTATGATCGGGGTGTTTGAATTTGTTTTTAGTCGCAGCGTCGCGCGCCTATCTCCTTTCTCGGCAGCGCGTTTGAACCACGAGATTGCTCTGTGAAGAGACCCGAGAGTCAGTAACTATGGTTCCCGCCAAAACGAGGCGCATATACCCACTCTTTCATATCAGGCGGCGTTCCGATTCCAACCTCCAAGAAATAGCCAACAGCGTACATCGCCTTAACAAGACCTGCTTCAGCGGCTCGCCGCGCCCAAAGATACGCTTCCGTGTCGGACTGTGGGAGGACGCCAGGTGATCCGACAAGATACCACGCGGTCAAAGCGAAGCACGCGTCTCGATGGCTTTGCTGAGCCGCGATATTCTGGCAGAAAAAATCAGGAGGTGAGCCGATCGGGATGAAGAGTGGCGCACGTAGTAGTGGATGGAGAGAGCTGGGTCCTGGGGACATCCCATCTTTCCGTACTCGTAGCATTCACCTAGCCTGTACGCGCTTGGAGCGTAACCAAGCTCCGAAGCCTGAGCCAACAGCTCTGCAGCATACTCGTGGTCCACAAAGACGGCGTTATCGAGTCCCTTTTCGTGTAGGAGGGCGAGCTCGTGAATGGCGTGGGGGAATTCAGGGGTCGCGTGCTCTGCAGATCTCTTCAACCATTTGACGCCTTCCCTTGGTCGTTTGGATAATCCCAGTTCCCCATTCAGTTCTGCGATGCCCAGTCGGTATTGTGCACCTGGGTGGAGAGCGGCACCAGCCTTCCTAAAGAACTGCAAAGCCTTTGCTGTCTCCCTCCTGCAGCCCCAGCCGTTCTCACAACAGGTACCGGCGCGATACGCAGCATCAGGATGGCCGTGTTTGGCGGCAAGCACAAAGAGGGGGAAGGCACGATCGAAGTCCTGCTTGCCCTTCGCAGTACCAATCCCGTTGGCGTAGCAATCGGCGAGGAAGTACTGCGATGGCATGTGTCCTCTGTCCGCAAGTTTTCGCAATAGGGAAGTGGCTTCGCGGTAGAGATCATCTTGTTTGTTTTGAGCCTTTTCGATATCCATGACGTTCACACCGGATGGTTCAAGAGTAGGGATGGGCCAGTGCTTGGCGGCATCTACTAAGAAGACGGCGAACTCGAACTGAAGCTCTGGATCCTGGGTCTTCTTGGCGTTGGCGCGGTAGAGCTCGAGGGTGTGTTCGTGAGAGAGGAGAGAAGCCTCCTTTCCGGGGCGTAGGTGGGAATGGTCGAGAATGGGACCAGGAGGGGTGGGTGGACCAGAATCCGGTATTGACCTCTGAGGGGTGTAGGCGCCGTTTCCATGGTAGAAGTCGTCGTTGTTGTCTGGGTTATACTGCTCTATGTCATCTGCAGGCTCGTACCGTGACTGGTCTTGGGTGTATTGGGTGTAGACGGAACCTCTGCCTCCTGTCCGCTGCTGCGGCAGAGACTGTTGTTGGGGATAGAAGTCTGGTTGAGAAGCATGGGAAGATATTCTTGGCTGTGGTTGTTCTGGATAGTAGGAAGACGACAACCTGGGTGGCGTCGGTTGCTGGGCGTACATGGTGGTCATCGCCAGATGTGTTGGCGGTTGGTGGTGTGGGAGAGCTTGTAGGGGAGGGAGAGAGAGGAGTGACGATGAGATCGGAAACGGCCGATAACCCTCTGAAAGTCACCCGCGGTGTCTCCCCTTCTCCTTTCTCGCTGACAAGTTATGTACTTACTCCTAATTATTTTTCGCAGGTAACGAGACGTTCGTCTTGGACGGTGTCTTTTACTGTTCCCTCTGCGCCAACGGAGATGTCCCCAATTGACTTTCCCACTTTTCCCACACTCACAACATCTCTCAAACCCACCAGAGATAAGCGACGTTCCCTATGACGCTCTTTTATCGGCACTTGCGAGTTCACCAAATATTCGGTGCAAATACCGATGTGGGAAAGACCATTTTCGCAACAGCGCTGGTCCGGACATCGGCCCACCGGGATCACAACGTGCTATACCTTAAGCCTGTCAGCACAGGTGACGTTGGGGATGCAGATGATCTGTATGAAGCAGTGTGCCCGACCATCGAAAATACTGATCGCTTCATCGGCAGACATGTTCGTCGGTTTTCCGGAAGTTCCTCTGACCGCGTGGAGGCTGCCTGTCTTTTTCGGTTCAACGAACCCGTCAGTCCACACCTTGCGGTACTTCGTCAAGGGGGGACAGGCCAGGTACTTATTTAGTTGCTCGATCCCGCGGTGGTATTCACACGTGTTCTGCAGGTCTCTGATGGCGCTTTAGTCGATGCGGTAAAAAGCCGCGTGTCATCATATATTAGGGGTGGATCAGGTGCCGGTCATGTCTACGTTGAGACAGCGGGAGGTGCTTTTTATAGGTCGCGATCTCCCTCCAGGAATCTTACGTGCACCATTGCAGGAGTTCACAGTCCGACGTTATCAGGTTCAACCCAACTAGACGCCTACCGACCTCTGTTTTTGCCGACGATTTTGGTCGGAGACTCCAGGCTGGGAGGAATCTCATCCACTATCTCCGCATACGAATCCCTTTTGCTCAGGGGATACGTTGTCGATGCACTGTTACTCTTTCGGGAGGACTACTACCGGAACTGGGAGTACCTAACCTCCTACTTTGCCGAGAAAGGCATACCCGTGACGGCGATCTCACCTCCCCCCACCCGGCTGCCCTCTCGCGAGGAAGACATTGCCAGTTTGGAGAGTTATTACAAGGGCATCTCTGAATCCGAGAAATCTGGACTATCGGAGGTAGTCGCTCAGCTTACGGAGCGACATCGATCTCGTCTCTCGGAACTCGATTCGATGCCTGTACGAACACATACTCAAATCTGGTGGCCATTTGTGCAACACTCTTCCATACTCCCCAACTCCAAGTCCATCGCTGTCATTGATAGCGCACACAAGGACCTCTACAGTGTCTACGATGGTGACCGCGCTCACGATGCCGAAGAAAATGGACCGCTGCTGGGTGATCGATTCGACGGATCAGCATCCTGGTGGACTCAAACCCTCGGGCATTCCAACCCAACCCTCACACTTGCAGCCGCTCGCGCAGCCGGTAGATACGGCCACGTCATCTTCCCCCAATCTACCCACCTCCCTGCGCTGAACCTTGCCGAAACCCTTCTCGCCGGGCCAGGGAAGGGCTGGGCGTCCCGCGTCTTCTATTCTGATAATGGGTCAACAGGGATGGAGGTCGCTCTAAAAATGGCTCTGCGGACTTACACGAAAACATATCCCGTCGAGGGAGATACCGGGGGAAATCGTGGGAAGAAGCTTGGTGTGTTGGGGTTAAAGGGGAGTTATCATGGGGACACGATCGGGGCCATGAACGCTTGTGACGCCGGGGACGGAGTCTACACTTGTGAATGGCACGAGTCAAAAGGCTTTTGGATTGACCCCCCATTTCTGACGCTCCAGGAGGGGCGTGTCGTCATCACCCTTCCACCGTCTCTCCGAGACCACGCCTCGAGACGTGGGGTCAATGAAAAGGATCTCACGTGGATCGGGGCAAGGGATTCATTGAACGTGGTGTACGATGTCGAGAGGCGATTGGATACCGCTCTCGCTCAGGTCTACGGAGAGTTCATTGGACGCTCGCTGGACAATATCACGACAGAAATTGCTGCCCTCGTCCTAGAACCTCTGGTCATGGGAGCCGGTGGGATGATCTTCGTCGACCCGTTGTTCCAACGGGTACTCGTTGACGTTGTCCGGTCTCTTTCTCCTCCTATCAAACCATCGACCGAGGGAAGGTGGTCTGGAATCCCTGTCATCTTCGACGAAGTGTTCGTCGGCACCTACCGCATGGGCCACCAAACCACCTCCACGATCCTCGGTGTTCACCCAGACATCGCCGTGTTTGCCAAGATGCTTAGCGGAGGTCTCGTACCCCTTGCTACGACACTTGCTAGAGAGGAGATTTTCGAAGCCTTCGTAGGGGAGAGGAAGGATCAGGCGTTGCTGCATGGTCACAGTTATACCGCCTACCCAGTTGCCTGTGAGGTCGCGAATGAGACATTAAGGGAGATTGAGAAGTTAACAGAGAGTGAGGGCTGGAAGGAAGCGAAGAGGAGGTGGGCCAGCGAGGCCGTTTCTGAGGACCCTGCCGCAGGGTCGGTGAGGGTGTGGAGTTTCTGGGACCCGGAGTTCGTGGATGAACTCTCGAAGTTAAAATCAGTGAAGGCGGTTATGACCCTGGGATGTGTATTGGCTATTAAAATTGACGATGGGGGTAGAGGTGAGATTGAAGACCTTTGCATGTCTCCCGTGTAATGCTCATGATTTCGTCTGGCCCAAGGATATCGGTCTGCTGCCGCTCAAGAGATCTTGAATCCCATCAGGGACGCCGGTCCTAGTTCAACCGATCACTACCCCTTTGGAGTCCACTTTCGTACGTTGGGAGACATCGGGTACTTTATCACGAGTCTCAACACCGAACGACAAGTCATCGCGAAGGTCGAGAAGAGGATCCTGGAGGTTCTGGGGGGTATAGGCCGGACTTGAAAAATGCGAGTAGAAATTGTATTTGTATTGATGGAAGTACACGAAATCATTCGCACAGCAACCCACCGTGGTCAGTTTAAAACAGTAGACAATGCCTGCTTGGACTCATCGTCTCCTAGAAGTTCCTTGAACTTCTCTGCGAACTCATAACCCTGATCAACACCGAGCGAAGCCTTAGGCGGGCGTCAGTTAAGAACTCCCCTACTAAGTTCTAGCACTACACACCTTTCTCTGCTCAGGCGTCATTCTCAGATAGGTTTCAAACGAGGCCACGAACGTCTCGTACTTTGCATGCTCTCCAGAGTCTGCGACCCGAGCTCGGAGATTCTCCAAGAGACGTTGTTCCGGTTCAGCCAGCTCGGGCAGCTCAATCGCCACATCCTGACATTCAGGCGCCTGCGTATGGGTCTCAGTAACCACCGTGCCATCTTGAGCGATCTCCATAATCCCAGTCGTCACCGTCACGATGATATTCCCCTGGGGATCTGCCGGGAGCTGGATGGTGGCCCCGGGTGGCAGGAATGCCGCGTACCCCTCGATGAGTTCTGGATGTCCTTGGAACAGCGCGATTATTCTCCGGGTCGCTTCTCGCGTGTCTGCGCTGTGGAATAATCGCCGTGGTCTCAGGCTCTGTCGGAGTTTGGGGGTCATCGAATCTCACCTTCCGGCCTTGAAATCCTTCAGTGCATCAATAAACCCCTGATACTGCAGAGATTCCGCCCCGTAAACCTTCTTGACCTTTTTCAAGAACTCGAGTGCTGATTTGAACCCAGCCGCCATCTGTGAAGTTCGCGCTCGTATAAGATGTGAATGTGTGGACGTGGCGGGTGAGTGGTAAGGATGGTGGCTTCGGGTGACCAGGATTCAAACTTATGACAGGCTGTGTATTAGTATTGAGTGACTCATAAAGAGTGCGCTGAGCCCTGTGTGGAGTTCCTAGGTTCAATAAAGTAAGTCAATCGGCAGAAGTAGCACTGCCACCCGTCAAGCTCATAGGGCGCTCTGGAGATGAATTGTCACTAGATATGTATGTGAGCTCACCGCGGGATGCGGGATAAGCACCGACTAAGACGAAAAACGACATAGCATATTCGACCAGGCTACGGGGTTCTTGATAGAAAACAGATAAGCGCACCACTTCCTTCCTCACGATTTATCATGTCTCCCCCCGTTACAACGGGGGAGACGGTGACCGTTTTGGATGTGGTCATGGACTCACTGGAATGAGGCGTTGTTGATTACCGTAATCTCTGTTCGAGGTTGTTTGACGGGTGTGATTGCCTAACCCAAGGACGACAGCGGCGACCGACCGCAACTCCACCGAATACAAGGGACCGCGAAGCCCGGTACAAGCCGAACCTGAGTCACAGGCGTCTGTACTTATTGAATATCATTCAGCATCGGAGCATCAAATACCAGGCTGTATGGAACCCTCCACGCAAGTTCTCCACTCGAAGTCTTCCGCCAAGATGCGATCTTCCAGGTCCCTGGTTGTTATCAGGGCGTTCCCGAATAACAATAACTTACATGCAAACCATGCGACGACCCTCGGGATACCCTTAACCCAAGATGCGCACTGCACGGAAGAAAACAAACCATCGCACAGCCCAGGATGGCTGGAATTTGATGCTGAAAGGGTAGATGCTCCTAACGATCGTTAGATGTAGATATTGACGTGAACACAGTAGTGACACTCACGGTTGCATGTTTCTGGTCGCGCTTTGAGTAGTCATCCAACCCAGATGAATGTGTAGAATCTGAAGTCGTGGACTCATTAACACTCCGAGTTCCCGGTCCCTTTCCCAGGAGAACGCGACTCGACGGACAGCTGACCAATGAAGGACTAGGATCAACCGGTCACCCGATTTTCACCTCCGGTTTCGTTCCATGTGCAGAGTGGCGAAAGCGGAATCGTGTCTTCATTCCCAGACGCGGAACGAGGCGAGTGACTATTAGCGCGGTGCTAACATATTTTAGACGCTGGACTGCCAAATATGGCAAGTCCGACTTGTGCTCTGCACCTTCATTGCTTGCAGCGCCGGCCCTCCAAGTGGGACTCATCTTAGGATCACCGCAAGTTCTAGGGATCATGGGACCGCAAGTTCCAAAAACAAATTTCCCGGATAGCCACCCCCTTTATATTACGTTTCTGGCGAGACTCGCCCGTCGAAGATATTGGCCCCAGAACGCCGCACGGGGGTTATAGTGTTCATCGAGAATTGCTCGTTGGAGCTGTGGCTGTTCTCTGGGCCAGGGTCAAAAACTAGGCACACATTCGGCGATACTTAAGACGAGCTCTCTGCTCAATGGATCGTCACTTGGCAGATCTATGTCCTCTAACAACGATAGTGGGAGCGGGTGAGTGTTCGCACCTCGCAAAAAGCTTGAGACCGATCTGACCAGATCCCCGGAAGCGTTCGCAAGTACCTGGTGGGTGTCGTCATAGAGCCGCTCCCGAACGATTTTTCACTATCCTTCAGGTATGGGACGGGGAGCTGGGAAGACCAACCCAACAGCACCTTGTGGGAGGGGGATTACTCCCCACGATCCCGACTCTCACGAAGGGAGAAGCTTGTAGCGAGTGCAGGTTAGTAAGCATCCTGTTCAGTGGTCGCGCAACTGATTTTTTATGCTCCAGGAGGAAGAAAAAAGTACCACTGTAGCATCTCTCATTCTTTCCATCTCTCTGATTGTTCCCGGTAGCGTTGCGACGGAACCCGACCTGTATGTTCTCGGTGCACCAAATCCCGCATGGGATCTGCGTGCGTTTATGAGGCATCCACGAACCCCATCTCCATTCTGGGCGAAACCGCGGGACCGATGCGTGTGTCTCCACCCAATCAGAACGTGGGTTTGCCAGACTCAATCCCTCAGCTCACCTCCGACGGTAGATCCAAGGGTCTTTCCTTGGATGTGAGTGATTTCGAAGATCCATTCTCTTCCGATATCTCTACCATGCCTCGAGAGAAAGCGACTCTCAGATTGTGAGCTTTATTCCTGCCCTAAACCTGGTTGTCTCACTGAGTTTCCTTGTAGCCGCATTGCGACTGTTTCTCACCACTACAAACTTGGGGTGCTGGGAAACTGTGCTAAAGAACAAGCCATCATCCTTGGTGACCGTTCCGGGACGTTCGTTCATCCTGTCTACATAGATTTCGCTCAACTTTACGGATGTCGCACTTACCGCCTGATATCCGGTGATCAGTCGTTGATCGGCCTGGAAACAGAATTATGCAGGCGGTTGGTAGATGCACTATCGGAAATGGACGTCCGCGACGCGTTTAATTACGCCCAGGCTCACTTAATCGTGGGGACGAGTTTCCTGACATCCTTTGAGATCACCGCTGCCACCCGATACATCAAATGTGTGGCAAACATCGTCGAACGCAGCCCTGGTGACTTTCTTCCACCCCTGAACGATCCATCTGAACCTTCGACCACTCTGGAACCCTCGGAGGAGGTTGAAGAACGCTTTGCTTTGATTGCGCACATCGTGACCATCCGATCGCTTCTCCGGATCCACGTGTTGGAGAAGAGAATCAAGACCGTGCACGCAGAAGTGTTAAATGATCTTCCTGTTCGTGTCGCCCTGGCTCGTATCCAGATTCACCATGTACTTACTCCCGGTTCGCAGGCTCCCGTTGCACAGGGAGTACTTGAAGTTCTGAATGGAGTATCGAATGGAGCCTTGGCATCTCTCGATAGCTATTTTAGCGTAGATTTCTGGGTTAGTATTCCCTTTTTCTTCCCCTGATAGTCGCTTATTCCAGATCATGCACAGGAAGCAAACAAATCTACGGCTGTGCCGAACCCCTTGACCATCGGAGCAACAACCATCTTACTTGCGTCTACCGCCCGTTCTTTATTCGAGCCCGAGATCAAACAAAGTACGTGCCTGCGGATCCCAATCCATAAAGTTCTTACAGTGCCTCTGTCATAGACATATCTACTTCCGACTGGTCGGGGCCTGCCGAACAATTGGTCCGGACCCTCTCCCTGCATCTCGAACGAATCAACGAAACACTTTCACGTTATATCGACTTCCAAGATCTCGGAGGGTGTATTTCCATCCAGGGTTCCAATGTTATTGCGCTGGTGGCGTTAGCCGAAATTTACCATTACCTCTCGCGGAACCAGGCGTTCCGCCAGGCCGCAGAGGCACAAAACCGTTGTCTCACTGCTATGGAACACGTGGTAGCTGCGGTAAAGGACCTACAGAACAGAAATAACCTCCAGAAGGTGCACGCATACACTGGGGTAAGCCGGGATAGTCGCGTCACTGGGCGAAACAAACTCTAACGATGTATCCTCTGGTCAGTTCTCACTATGCTTGGCTATCAATATATGCTCAAGGGAGATGTCCGCTCGGCACCGCATGAGTCCATCTGACTATCCGACCTTCCCACACGCCTGTGATCTTCAAGGTTGTTTGGGCGTACACATTGGCCCGTTAACCGAGGCTTACCAGGCTCTCAGTGGGATCGCCTTGCCGCCGGTGCAAGGATCAAGCAGGTAGATTGTTTCTTTCGGAGTGCGAAGTTCCGGCCGTTGTACATCACCCACGAGATTCGTGATAGACGAGGGGCGGGTTTAGCATTCATCCCCAATCTTTGTCTCCCATCTTGTGTCAAATTTATTGGCGTAACATTCTCATTGCGCGGGGGCGTACCTGGAGCGATTAGAGTAGAACACGAGCCAGGTAAAGAGATTATCATGAATTCTATGTGGCGAAGTGCACGATGACGAAACGAGACGATGGGGTAAACCTAGCTTCTCCAGTACTGCGCCCAGTCATGCATCCTATCTAAGACGGCGGCGAAGGGTGATACATCGTTGAGAAGAGCGTCGAAATGCTTGATCGCATCCTCGTCAGTCAAGTCCAACCTGAACTTCCCCAAAACCTGCTCATGTACATCTCTGTGGGTGACATCCGGGATATTCGCATCCACCATCAACGCAAGCAAGTTGAGTATCAAGTTCGCACTCTTGCGAAGGATGATGAAAGCCGTGAAACAGAAACTCTTGAACCGGCCATAATGGACGGACTGGGTCCCGCCCATAGCATCGACCATCTCCTTGCAGACCTTCACTGGAGGAGCAAGGACTTTCGGATCTCTTCCGAGGATGTACCCGAAGTCAACTAAGCCCGGTATCAGAATTCTGAAGTTCCAGGTGAGTCGTGTCTCGTACCGTGGAAGAAGTGGCCATCCGGTGACAAGAGCAAGTTGTCCAGGTGTCGGTCGCCAACACCGAGGAGATAGGTTACCACACAATAACCAGCTGGGTGGGAGCTGAGTGGAGAAAGGACAAGAGAGGAGATCATACATACCACAACTCTTGATATACGTGTCGATCACCGCCGGTTCTACCCCATAGGTACCCACACTCCCCTCGTCCGGATAATTGGCCCTGAGGTAGTTTAACAGAGAACCATGCTCGCTCATAATCGCAGCAACGGTCTTGCTCGGAATGAACTGCGCCAACCCTTGTTGAGGAGCCGTCGCCAGTACATCATATGCTGTCAACCTCAGATCCAAGCCTTCCTTCCGCAACAGCCGTTCCATGAGGGTGAACAACTGGATGACGAGCTGGTCCTGGCGCATATCGTCGCCGTCCTTGAAAATGATGGGGTACTCCGTTTCATCCGCACATCGGAAGTAGACCAGCAGCGGGAACATGTTGGACTTGAATACCGAACACTTTTCTGCGATAATCCCAGTGACGGTGACCTTCGCATTGAGCGGTAAAGGCAAAGGGGCGATCGAATTCATATTGTTCTTCGAGTCTGCAAGGAAAGCTCGAAGCTTTTCGATCTTCTTCGGTCGCGGGTCTTTGGAAGTGCGCAATTCCTTTGCTCGCTTCCCCAACGCCTCGATCAATTGTCCCTGCCGTTTCATCAACTCCCGTCGTTCTTCTCCTCCTTCCGACTAGATAGGATATCTGTCGTCAGTCATCCCGTACCTCGGCGGTAGATGCCACGTACCTCAGCGATCCTCTGTTGGAATTTGTAGATGACTCTCCCATACATCTTCGCCATAACCTGATCCGCAACTTCAACCATCAGGTACCAATGGAACCTGTTGCTCAGTATCGGATTTTTGACCGCCCTGGAGATGAGGAAGTCCCCGAGCCCGGAGTCTTCATATGAGATGGCACTTGACGTTATTCTTGAGCTCCGTTGATCGCTCGCGGTGCTTTCGAATTTCAGCGCCTGGACGAGTTGCAAGAGGTAAAGCAAGAGTTCGTCGTCATCGGCACGGTTGAGTTGCTTAACAGCGTACGCGCGAACACGAGAATCAACGGTTCCAGGTCCGAGAAGTTCGAGGGCATCGTCGATGTCGATCTCCGTCCATTGCGGCAACAACTCCTCCACTGCCTGTTTCACTTCTGATTGGTCTCTCCACGTCACGGACTTGAGGAATTTCGTCAGACCTCGTTTGTCTCTGGAGAGATAAAACCGGAACTTCCAAATCTGATCCTTCTCCTCCGAGTTCAGCGGCTGGCTAGGAGCATAGTTGAGAATCTCGGCCAATTCATCTCGGATCTTCGCATTCGGTTTGAGACCACGATCGTGAGGGCTGCTCCTGTGGCTTCGAATGAGCCGCCGGTGTTTGTCCTCTACTGGGTTTTCTCGCGCTACTTCTGGGTCGACGATGGTCCAGAGGTGTGTATCAGACGCGAAAGAGGTGGATATTGAGGTCCCTGTCGGGTTGATGGTTGGTACAACAACCGTTGCTGATGTTGATGGTCGACTTGAGAAATCCTGCGCGGCGTGAGTTTCGAACCGCAAATGAAACAGAACATACTGACCGGCTCACTGAAGATCACTGGGAAGTCAAACCTGGGTAGATCGATATATAGGTACAAGTTATCGGACTTCTGCGTTTCTTCCTGTGAAGAATTATCGTGAGCTACAAGCCGCCGCGATAGAAAGTCGAGTTACCGCATGGATCGAGGCCATCTTCCGGAAGGTTAGATTGTCGAGCCATTCGGACTTTGGTAGGTCCCCTCGCTCATACTTCTTGACAAGCTATCCGGAACGGTTAACATGTTGACAATGACGAGAGTGTCCACGAACCTTCTCTAGGCGACCCATTTCGTCCCGTGTGCCCAATTTACTCGGTGTCGCCGAGTCATCCGACCCGTCAGCCTCACGCCCCGCCCACAGAAACAAGCGGTGTTTGCCCCTCCGTAATGTCCTACCCCCAGATAGATGTCAGAAGTACTTCCGGGACGATGTGTTGGGATGATACCATTTCTTTCCGAAAAGTTTGAAAGTGGACCCTCCAACAGGTACAGCTGACCTGGGTCCGGCGATGTCCCAGACGGTAAAAGTAATCTGGGAGTTGAGTGGGAGGTCACAGTACCGGATTGGGAAGGTTATCCATTCATTCCAACTATCCGCAAAATATCGTTATTCTTGACGACACCTGGTAGCGATGAGACACACGAACGTATAGTCTTTATTGAAAGCCTTCGCAGCGGTCCTGAACGGTATCGTTAATGGTTTGTTGTCCGCAAGCAACTGGCAGGTGACATAAAGATCTGAAAATCCGCTTTTCAGACATTAGCACAAAGAA